>Ga0209048_10000350_pt1 | contig 49761 bp, 44 predicted proteins | sample FrelakmetCRP12CR_FD_187146 | JGI IMG/M metagenome (GOLD analysis project Ga0209048, IMG submission 187146) | Freshwater lake sediment microbial communities from the University of Notre Dame, USA, for methane emissions studies - CRP12 CR (SPAdes)... | ecosystem: Environmental > Aquatic >...
GCCGACGGCATGCTATGCTCCGCAGGGGGATTCGTGCGCAAGTCGATCCCGGCCAGTCGTGCGTCCCCGGCGCGATCGATCGCATCGGCGTCACCCGCAACTGAAGGTCCAACCTCTCGACGATCAAGGATCATGAAACCATCCAGGATTGCCACCGCCCTGTTCATCGTACTCGTTGCGGCTCAAGGTTCACTGACGGCTGCGTTCGCGCAGAATGCGCCGGCTGCCGCCGCGCCATCGGCCGCGCTGCCGGCCGATCCCTGGCCGCGCGACGTGAGCATCCCCAGCGCCGCGATCCTGGTCTACCAGCCGCAGGTCAACAAATGGGACGGCAACCAGATCGACTTCCGCGCCGCGCTGGCGATCAAGCCGACGGGCGCACAGCAGGAAACCTTCGGCGTCGTATTCGCAACTGCGCGAACCCAGGTCGACAAGGTAACGCGGATGGTCGTGTTCGAGGATTTGCAGATCACCAAGGCCGATTTCCCCACGCTGCCGAACCGCGGCGCCGCCTATACCGCGGAGCTGCAGAGGCAGTTCGCCACCGACTTCAGGACGATCTCGCTCGACCGGCTCGAGGCGTCGCTCGCCGCCACCGGCATCAAGCCGCCGGCGGTACCGGTGAACAACGCGCCGCCACAGGTCATCATCAGCTACTCGCCGGCGATCCTCGTGCCCATCGACGGCGCGCCGGTACTGAAGCCGGTACCGAGTCACTCGCGCGTCCAGCGCGTCATTAACACTCGGGCGCTGATCCTGCAGGGTGGCTTCGGCAACATGTACTACATCCACGTCTACGACGGCTGGCTTGCCGCCGACGCGATCACCGGCGCGTGGACGCAGGCGGCGCTCGGGCCGCTGCAGCGCAATGTGGCGGATGCAATCGCTCAGGAGCTCTCGAAGGCGGGCACCGTCGACCTGCTCGACGGCGGACCCAAGGCGAATCCGAAGCCTTCGCTCGTCAACGGCGTCCCGGCGATCTACACCGCGCAGGGGCCCGCCGAGCTGATCGTCTTCAACGGCCAGCCTGACTTCGTGCCGATCGTCGGCACCCAGCTGCTGTGGGCGTCGAACACGACCAACGACGTGCTGATCGATACCACGAGCAACAACTACTACGTGCTGCTCGCCGGGCGCTGGTTCCGCTCCGCAGCGCTGACCGGACCGTGGACCTTCGTGGCGAGCAACGCGGTGCCGGCGGATTTCGCGAAGATCCCGCCCGGCTCGCTCGCGGGCGCGGTGCTTCCGTCGGTGGCGGGCACGCCGCAGGCGCAGGAAGCGATGATCGCCAACACGATCCCGCAGACCGCCACGGTGCCGCTGACGAACGGGCCCAAGCTGACGCCCAACTTCGACGGACCGCCGCAGTATTCGCAGATCCCGGGCACGCCGCTGACCTACGTCGTCAACGCCTCGGTGCCGCTGATCCAGGTCGATCCGAACGCCTACTATGCGGTATCCGCCGGCGTGTGGTTCACCGCGACGCAATTGACCGGGCCGTGGGTGGTGGCGCGCTCCGTGCCCGCGGTGATCTACACCATCCCGCCGTCGTCGCCGCTGCACTACGTAACGTACGTGAGGATCTACGAGGCCACGCCGACCGTCGCCTACGTCGGCTACACGCCGGGCTACCTCGGCACGGTGATCGAGCCGTCGGGCACCGTCGTCTACGGCACCGGCTACGTCTATTCACCGTGGATCGGCGCCGTGTGGTATCCCGCGCCGGTGACGTACACCGTCGCGGCGGCGCCGATCTACAACCCCTACGTCGGCTTCACTTTCGGCTTCGCCATGGGCCTCGCTACCGCCGCCTGGACGACGCCGTACTACGGCTACTATGGGGCGTACTACCATCCCGCCTACTGGGGCGGCTATCCGTGCTGTGCGTCCGCCAGCGCCAACGTTTACGGGCGCTGGGGCAACACGGTGTACTCCGGAACGCGCTCCTGGTACGCGGGTGGCGGCGTCGCCGGAACGACCGCGAGCGGCAGCTACTACAACCAGCGCACCGGCACCTCGGGCAGCTACAACGCCGGGCGTCAGTTCAACGCCTACACGGGCAACGCCACGCGCGGCTACGATCGCACCATGAACGGTGCCGCCGGCGGCTCGGGCAACGTGGCGCGCGCCGGCAACTACAACGTCTACACCGGGCAGCGCTCGACCGCCAATGCCGCATCCGGGACGACCGCGGGTGGCAGCACCTATGACCGCGCCGGCGCGACGACCGCCGGACCCGAGGGCAACGCCCACGTCGGCGGCGGCTCGACGTACAACGCCAACACCGGCAAGACCAATACCTGGGGCACCGCCAGCGTCGGCAACAACCACTACGCCGACGTCAACGGCAACGTCTACAAGAACACCGGCGACGGCTGGCAGCAGCATTCGTCCAGCGGCTGGTCGAATTCGGCGAGCGCCTCGTCGTGGGGCGACAGGGAAGCGCAGGCGCGCAGCAGCGGCGCCGATCGCTGGGGTGGCGGCGGCTTCGGCGCAGGAAGCTGGGGCGGCGGCGATCGCTTTGGTGGCGGCGGCTTCGGCGGCGATCGTTTCGGTGGCGGTGGCTTTGGCGGTGGAGGGTTCCGCGGCGGCGGACGCCGCTGAACGATGCGACATCCGCGCGGTGATACGATGTGCCGCGAACTTTGACCAGAGCGGAAGCCATGAACCAACTCGATTTCAGCAATCGCGCCGCCATCGTCACCGGCGGCGCGGTGGGCATCGGCTTTGCCGTGGCACAGCGCCTTGGCTCCAGTGGCGCCAAACTCAGCCTCTGGGACCGCGACGCCGCGGCGCTTGCTGCGGCGAAGTCGCGCCTGCCCGCGGGCACCGACACGCGGGTGGTCGACGTCGCCGATTTCGCCAGCGTCGACGCGGCGGCGCAGGCGACCGCGGCCGCCCTGGGGCGCATCGACGCGCTCGTCTGTTCGGCGGGGATCACGGGACCGAACACGTCGCTCTGGGACTATCCGGTCGATGCCTGGCGGCAGGTCATCGACGTCAATCTCAACGCCCTGTTCTATTGCAACCGCGCCATCGTTCCCTTCATGCAAAAGCAGGACTACGGCCGCATCGTCAATATCGCGTCGGTCGCGGGCAAGGAAGGCAATCCCAACGCCAGCGCCTACAGCGCGTCGAAGGCCGGCGTGATCGGCCTCACCAAGTCGCTGGGCAAGGAGCTCGCAAAGACCGGCCTTCGCGTCAACTGCGTCACGCCTGCCGCGGTCAAGACGGCGATCTTCGACCAGATGTCGCAGCAGCACATCGATTTCATGCTGTCGAAGATTCCGCTGGGGCGCTTCGGCCGGGTCGAGGAAATCGCCGCGCTGGTCGCGTGGCTGTGCACCGAGGAGTGTTCGTTCTCGACCGGCGCGGTGTTCGATCTGTCGGGCGGGCGTGCGACGTACTGAGCGGCAATGCTCTCTCCGAGCTGCGCCATGCGGGGTGCAGGTAACCTAGGTACAATGAGGCCGTCGTTCGAGCTCACCGCAGGGAGGCGGGGCTGACCTTGGAAGCGATTGCCTGTCCGGATTGCGATCTGCTGCAGCGCATTCCGCCGCTTCCACCCGGCGGCAAGGCGCGCTGCACGCGCTGCGGCGAAACGCTTGCGATTGAGCACGCCAATCCGCTCGATCGCCCGCTGATGCTGACTTTCGCCGCCGCGATAGCGCTGGTCATCGCCAACACAATGCCGCTGATGGGGCTGTCGGCAGTCGGACGCGAATCCAGCACGACGATCATGGGCGGCGCCCACGAAATGTGGCTGCAGGGCAGCGAGATCACCGCAGTCATCGTCGCCTTCTGCGCGGTGATCGCACCGGCAGCCCACGTTCTCTTCATGCTGGTGGTACTCATCGCGGTGCGCCGGCCTCCCGCGCCACGCTGGGTTGGGGAGATGCTGCGGTCGGCCCACCTCGTCGAGCCCTGGTCGATGACCGAGGTCATGATGCTCGGCATCCTGGTCGCGCTGTTCAAGATCGCGCAACTGGCGACGGTGATTCCGGGCATCGGGATGTACGCGGCGGGCGCTTTCATCGCGCTCATTGCCGCGGTCATGGCCACCTTCGATCCGCGCGAGATCTGGAAGCGCGTCGCGTGGGCCGACGGAACGCTGCCGCCCGTACCCCCTGACGACGCCGCAATGACCGGGAAAGCAGCGTGAGCGCGCGCGAGGTCAGCGCCGCGCAGGTCGGACTGGTGTCCTGCGGGACCTGCCATCTGCTGTCGCGACCCGCAGTACCGGCGAACCCAGGATATTGCCCGCGCTGCGGCGCCCGGCTCGTGTGGCGCCGCCACAATTCGATCCAGTACACCTGGGCGCTGGTGATCGCCGCGGCGATCTGCTACATCCCCGCCAACGTCCTGCCCGTGCTGCGCACCACTGCACTGGGCTCGACCGAGTCCGACACCATCATGGGCGGCGTGATTTTTCTGTACCAATCGGGGTCGTGGCCGCTGGCGCTCATCGTCCTGGTTGCCAGTGTGATGATCCCGCTGGGCAAGCTGGTCGCGCTCGCCTACCTGCTGATCACCGTGCAGCGGGGATCGGTGCACAAGAGCCACGACCGCACGCGCCTCTATTACCTGATTGAATTCGTCGGCCGCTGGTCGATGCTCGACGTGTTCGTCGATGCGTTCATCGTCGCGCTGGTGCAGTTGCAGCCGCTGATGTCGGTGGAGCCCGGCCTCGGGGTCGTATTCTTCATGGCGGTGGTGGTGTTGACGATGCTGGCGGCGCAGACCTTCGAACCGCGCCTGATCTGGGATGCCGGCCGCGACCTGGAGGTCAGCCATGGCTGAGTCGTCTGGCTTGGGCGACCTCCCGCAGGCGTCGGTCGTGCCGCCGAAGCGCGGGCGGATTTCAGTCATCTGGATCATCCCGATTCTCGCGCTGCTGGTGGCGGCCGGCATCGCCATCCAGCGCATCCGCAGCGAAGGACCGACGATCACCATCGTGTTCAAGGCCGGCGAAGGCATCGAGGCCAACAAGACGCTGATCAAGTACAAGGACGTGAACATTGGCCGCGTCACCGCGGTCGAGCTGACCGAGGACTTCGCCAAGGTGCAGGTGAAGGCGAAGATCGCCAAGCACGCCGCCGGCCTGATGGTTTTCGACGCCAAGTTCTGGGTCGTGCGGCCGACCATCAGCCTGACCGGAATCTCCGGACTCAGCACGCTGCTGTCGGGCAACTACATCGGCTTCCAGCCGGGACAGATGGACGTCAGCCAGGACTACTATGTCGGCCTCGACGTGGCGCCCGTCATCACCGAACAGAAGGGCCGTGAGTTCACGCTCGATGCCAGCGAGCTCGGGTCGCTGGAAATCGGCTCGCCGGTCTACTACCGCCGCCTGCCGGTCGGTGAGGTCATCGCCTACGATCTGACACCTGACGGCAAGGGCATCAAGGTCAAGGTATTCATCAACGCTCCCTACGACCAGTACGTGTATCGGGAGACGCGCTTCTGGAATGCGAGCGGCATTCGCGTCTCGGTCGGCGCCGACGGCGTTGCCGTACGCACGCAGTCGCTGGTCGCCTTGCTGGTCGGCGGTCTGTCGTTCGACGCACCGCCGTTCGCGAAGCCATCGGAGCCGGCGGAGGCGAACACGGCGTTCACTCTCTACCCCGATCGTGACAGCGCGATGAAGGCGCCTGACCCGGTCTCGCGCCACTACGTGCTCTACTTCAACGAGTCGCTGCGCGGACTCTCGGTGGGCGCGCCGGTGACGTTCCTCGGATTGCCCGCCGGGGAGGTCACCAGTGTCGGCGTGGCTTTCGATGCGGCGACGGCCAACGTGCGGCCGCGCGTGGCGATCACCTTCTACCCCGAGCGCCTGAACGCAATGTCGACTTCGACCGCGGACGACCGCAATCTCGTCTCGGCAATGCAGGACGAGCAGAAGCGCCGCGATTTCGTGCGCCGCCTGTTCGAGGAGCGCGGCTTGCGCGCGCAGCTGCGCAGCGGCAGCCTCATCACCGGACAGTTGTACGTCGCCTTCGACTACTATCCGAAGGCGCCGAAGGTGAAAGTCGACCTGAGCAAGCCCGAGCCGGAGCTGCCCGTGGTTCCGGGTACGCTGGTCGAGCTGGAGTCGAAACTCGGCAGCATCCTCGACAAGATCGACAAGCTGCCGATGGAGGCGATCGGCAAAGGGCTGAAGACCGACCTGGACGAGGTCGAGCAGGCGTTGAAGAGCGCCCGGAAGCTCATCACCGACGCCGATACCCAGCTCGTCCCGCCGCTCAAGGCCAATCTCGACGAGCTGCAGCGCACGCTCGCCGCGGTCGAGCGCGCGGTCAGGAACGCGGACACGACGCTGCTCGCGCCGGACGCGGCCGTGCAGGAGGAATTGCGCAAGACATTGCAGGAATTCACGCGCGCAGCCCGCAGCGTGCGCGTGCTTGCCGATGAGCTCGAACGCCAACCCAGCTCGGTGATCCGCGGCAAGACCGATCCGACGAGTGGAGGAAAATGATGCGCCTACTCACCGCACTCGCGATCCCGTGCATCGTCGCCGCACTCGCGGCGGGCTGCTCGTCCGCGCCGTCGCGTTTCTTCACACTCAGCGCCAACGCCACGGCCGGCACGACGCAGTCGAAGCTCTCGATCGCGGTGGGCCCGGTTTCGGTGCCTGCCGCCGTCGACCAGTCGCAGATCGTCGTGAGCACCGGCGCCAACCAGGTCAGCTTCGACGAATTCAACCGCTGGGCCTCGCCGCTGCAGGACAACCTGGCGCGCGTGGTCGCGGAAAACCTCGTCGCGATTCTTGGCACGCCGCGGGTTACGCTGTACCCGCAGCCGTTGAACGCGGACATGGATTACCGCGTCCAGATCGAAGTGCGCAACTTCGAATCGACTCTCGGGAAACAAGCGGCGCTGGACGCGGTGTGGACCGTGCGCAGGATGAAGGACGGCAAGACCGATACGGGACGCACCAGCGCGCGCGAGCCGGCGGCCGACGGCGGCTACGAAGCGCTCGCCGCCGCGCACAGCCGCGCGGCCGCGCGCCTGAGCCAGGACATCGCCGACGCGGTGCGGGTGCTGGAGCGCGCCGCACCATAAGCGCCGGCGGCGCTAGACGCTCTGCTGGCGCACGTGCAGGTGCGCTTCGGCGGCAGGGTAGCCGGCTACGCCGAAGGTCTCGCGGATCGTCCGATTGGTGTCGAAATACACCTGCCAGTAGTGCGCGGTGTTGCAATACGGCCGCACGGCGAGGACCGGTCCGCGTTCGTTGAAGGTGAGGATCTCGACATCGGGCTTGGGCTCGGGCACGACGTTGGCGATCTTCGGCAACGCTTCGCGCAGTCGGCGGGTTGCATCCGCCGGATCGACGCTGTGGTCGAGTTGCGCGGTGAGGTCGACGCGGCGATAGGGATTGTGGCTGAAGTTCTTGATCGTTCCGCCCATGACCTTGGCGTTGCCGACCATCGTCTGCACGTTGTCGGGCGTGTCGATCGTCGTGTTGAACAGACCGATCATGCGCACCGTTCCCTCCACGTCGCCGGCAGTGACGTAGTCATCGACCTTGAACGGGCGCAGCACCAGGATGAACGCGCCCGCGGCAAAATTCGACAGCAGTCCGCCCCACGCGGCGCCGACCGCGATGCCGAGGCCGGCAACCAAGGCCGCGAACGAAGTCGTCTCGACCCCGAAATAACCGAGAATCGCGACGACCAGGATGATGTTCAGGGCGACGGTGATGATCGAGCCGATGTAGCGGATGACGGTGGGCTCGACCTTCTGCCGCTCGAGCGCTTTCATGACCAGCGTCGAGGCAAAACCGATCAGCATGCGGCCGATGATGTAGGCGGCTATCGCGCCCAGAACCTTCAGCGAGAAGGCGATGAGGATGGGCTTCGCGGTTTCGATGGTGCCCGGGATATCCATGCAATTCCTTGTTCCTGACGTTGCTGAAGGCGGTCGGCGTGAAGTGCGAACTCCACTGGCGCGCCATTTTGACGTTTCATTTTAGCATTCTGGCCTGCTTCGGCGCGCCTTCACTCCCTGCATACCCATGCCGCTATTCAGCGCAAATCGATCGCACTGCGAGGGCAAACGCACCCTCCTGCCGGTCGGCGATCATGAGGCCGGCTTGGCGGACGCGCGCCGGGTCAAGCGGCGGCGCACCGGGTACGCCGCGCCCGCGGAAAGTCGGATGGAATGCGCCAAGCGGCAGGCGCACGACCACCCACGCGCCTGCGGGGGCTTCGAAAAGCGCCTGATAGTTGATGCCGTCGAAGCTGTCGTCGGTACGAAGGTTGAGCTTGTACCGCTTGCCATCCCCGCGTACTTCGATTGCGTACGCGTGTGCACGCGGGGCACCAAGGTTGAGTGGACCCGAACGCACCGACGCAAAGCCACCGTTGTTGGCGAACGAAACCACACCTTCGAAGATCGCATGACCGTGCGCGTCGAAACGCAAGCGGCTGTGCGAGACGCCACCCATCACGCGGTCGTCGACGGACGACCACCGGGAAACCGCCGCTTCGGTCGCGAATCTGAATAATTCCTGCGCCACGGTGCGATTGTCGCGGCGCTGCAGGAAGGCCGCAACCCGCACGCACGAAGATCCGCAGTCAATCCTTGGACGCCTCCACCACGCCGGTCGTGCCGGAGGGCTTCTTGACGGCGCCTGCGAGGAACCACGTCAGCGCGGCGATCACGACGGCGACCGCCACGCCGTAGCCCAGAATATCGCGCTCGCCATCCCAAGCCACGACCTGGCCGAGAAACAGCACGGCCAGGACAACGATGATCACGCCGATCAGTTTGTGCTTGAGGTCGTCGAGCGTGCGAATGACCAGCCACCCGGGGAGGTCGAGGTCATCGCCGATGAAGAGCTCGTAGAGCCCCAGGCCGATGATCAGGAAGACGGTTCCGAGAAGAAACAGGTCGACGATTTCGATGAACGTGAGGGTCAGCGTTTTCGCGCCCTTGGCGCTGACGTTCGCGGCTCGGACGGTGTCGATGATCAGCACCACCGCCTCGATTCCGCCATAGACAATGACCGCGAGCGACGCCAGCATCGAGCCGGCGACCGCGATGAGCACGAAATAACGAGTGCGGTTGAGCAGATTCCGGATCATGTCGATTATCCTAGCATCCCGGCAGCGCGCTACATCGTGTAGTTCAGGCCAAGACGACCGCCGTCCGGGTAGATCGTCGTGCCGGTGATATAGCTCGCGTCATCGCTGGCCAGGAACACCGCCACGCGGGCAATCTCGTCGGGCTCGCCCAGACGCCCGAGCGGCGTGCGCGACAGGATGCGCGTGCCCGCCGCGTCGTTGGTCAACACCGCCGCCTTGAGCATTTCGGTGGCAATCGACCCGGGACCAATGCCTACCGCGCGAATGCCCTTGGCCGCAAGCCCGATCGCCATGACCTTCGTAAGCTGATTGACGCCGCCCTTGCTGATCGTGTACGGCACCTGATTGGCGATCGCCAGCACCGCGTTGACGCTGGACATGTTTATGATCACGCCTCGCCCGCCATCGGGGCCGGGTTCCTGCGTGACCATCTGCCGCGCGGCCGCTTGCGCGCATAGAAACGGGCCCTTCAGATTGACGCGCAGCACGCGGTCGAAATCCGCTTCGCTCACATCGAGGAATTCCGCGGCGTGCACGATGCCGGCGTTGTTGACCAGAACATCGAGCCGGCCGAATTGCTCGACCGCGAAACGGATCAGGCCGTCGGCGTCGCTCTTGCTGCCGACATCGGCACGTCGGAACACCGCATGACCGCCGACGGCGGCAATCTCGCTGGCGATCGCGGCCCCCGCGGCTTCATTGATGTCGCTCGCGACGACCCTTGCGCCGGACAGCGCAAAGGCACGCGCACACGCGGCGCCGATGCCCTGCGCCGCTCCGGTGATGACCGCAACCCTGTTGGCCAGTTTCATCGCCTCGCTCCACTTGTACGGCAGCCGCCATTGTGCAGCATGCGCGGATGCCATGGATCAATGCGGCCGCGCGCCAACCCCCGGGCGCGGGCGCGATTCCCGGGCGGTCGCAGTCAATTGCAGCGGTCAGCAATGACCTAGAGCAAGGCAGCGGCGTGTTTTTGGGTCTAGGCTTTCAGTAGGATGTGTTGCGCAAACGTGGAACATCAGGCAACCGGGATGAAGCAGCGGCACACAGAACGGCGGCCCTTGTGGCAGCGGCTTACCCTGCCGGTGGTTGGGGCGGCAATGATCACGGTAGGAGCATTGGGTGTGATCGTGCCGATCATTCCCGGATTACTCCTTTTCGTGCTCGGATTTCCTCTGCTCTTCGGCTTTCATCAGGCCAGCGAAGACTGGGCCAACGGCCTGGTACGCGGTTGGTACGCGTCGCTCAAGCGACTCGTCTCCCGCCAGAATGACCCCCGCTAGGACCACAGCGACGTCGCAGCTTGTTGACGCCCAGCGTGCGAAAATGCGCTCTCCATCGACAATCGTTGCCCAGGATTCGCTTGACGCACGCCCTGTTCGTCGGGCTTGGCGCGGGTAGCTTGCCGCATTACCTGAGAACTTCATTCTGCTCGCGTCGAGCGCCAACACCTCTCTCGATGCCGCGACGACGCGCTGGCGCGTCGGGCAGCGCAATCTTCGCCATCGGATCGACCTGGATCTGGGCCATCTGGCTGCGATGCCTCCGTCCCGGGGAACGGCTCCGACGGATGCGGCGGGATGGCGCGACGAGTCGAAACGCTGATCGCCGCCGGATGCGCCCGATCTTCCCGGCGTGACGCCTGTCGCGGCGGTCGATCGGCGATCGAACCAACGTGTTCATTGAAGGAGCGGCGTATGCCCAAGCCCTCGACGAATTGCCTGCGCCGTAGCCTCACGGTCACGCTGATCCTTGCGTCGCTGGCGAGTTTCACGAACATCCAGGCGGCCGAAAGCCCCGAGGCGAAGGCACCCGGCACGCCGCCGCGCATCGGCCTCGCGCTGTCGGGCGGCGGCGCGCGCGGCATCGCGCACGTCGGCGTGCTCAAGGTGCTCGAGGAGATGCGCATTCCGATCTCCTGCGTGACCGGGACCAGCATGGGCGCGATCGTCGGCGCCGCCTTCGCCGTGGGCACGCCGTCGCAGAAACTCGAGGAGCTGGTCCTCGCCGCCGACTGGGCGGAAATCTTCCGTGACAACCCGCCACGGGAGGAGATTTCGTTCCGGCGCAAGGTCGACGACTTCAAGACGCTGTTCAGGCCGGAGTTCGGCGTGAAGGACGGTGGCCTCGCGTTGCCGAAGGGCGTCATCGCGGGCGTCTCGATCGAGGCGTTCTTCCGGGTCGTGGCCGCGCCGGCAACCGGCATCAGCGACTTCAACAAGCTGCCGATCCCGTACCGGGCGATGGCGACCGACATCGAGACCGGCGACTCGGTCGTGCTCGACCACGGCAGCGTCGCACAGGCGATGCGCGCCACCATGGCCGTGCCGGGCGCGATCGCGCCGGTGGAGATCGATGGCCGTCTGCTGGTCGATGGCGGCATCGCCAACAACTTGCCGATCGATGAGGCGCGCAAGCTGTGCGGCGATGTCGTGATCGCGGTCAACATCGCGACGCCGCCGCTGAAGCGCAGTGAAATCACCTCCGCGCTTTCCGTCGCGGGCCAGCTCATCAACTTCCTCGGCAAGCAGACGGTCGACCAGCAGCTGAAGGCCATGACCAGCCGCGACGTGCTCATCGAGCCCGACCTGGGCGACATTTCGGCGGCCAAGTTCGAGCGCTCGAAGGATGCCATCCGCATCGGCGAGGAGGCCACGCGGAAGATGGCCGCATCGCTCTCGCGCTACAGCGTCTCGCCCGAGCGATACGCGGCGCTGCGCTCGCAGCAGGTCGCAGAGCGCGTCGCTCTGGGGACGGTGGACGAGATCCGCTTCGAGGGCCTGCAGCGCACCAATCCCGAAGTGCTGCGGGGACTGGTGGAATCCAAGCCGGGCGTGCCGCTCACCGAGGAGAAGATCAGCGCTGACCTGCGCCGCATCTACGGCCGCGGCGACTTCGAGGGCGTCGATTACCGCATTGTCGGAGGCAACGGGCCGCGCGCGATGGTGATCACACCGCGCGAGAAGGAGTGGGGACCGGACTACCTCCGCTTCGGCCTGGGGCTGGAAAGCGACTTCCAGGGCGACAACTCGTTCAACCTGCTGGTTCAGTACCGGAAGACCTGGCTCAACAATCTGGGCGCCGAGTGGTTGACGGAGGGTCAGGTCGGGCAGGACACGCACCTGTACAGCGAGTTCTACCAGCCGCTGAACGAAGCCGGCGTGTGGTTCGGATCGTTGTACGGCTTGGTCGGGCAGACGACACGCGGCGTGTTCAGCGGCGACAACAAGGTGGCGGACTACCTGATAGGCTCATTGCGCGGGGGAGTCGACCTCGGCGCCAACCTCGGCACGGTCGGCGCCGTGCGCGCCGGCGCCCAGTGGACGGAGGTCCACGCCCGCGTCGAAACCGGCGATCCGATCCTGCCGTCGGTGCGCGAGCTCACGGCCGGAGGGCGCATCGGACTGACCATCGACCAGCTCGATCATGCGTGGTTTCCACAAGCGGGCTACACGGCGAACGTCTTGTTCTACGGCGCCACCAAGGACCTGGGTTCGGCGCTCAATTACCAGCGCCTCCAGGCGACAGGCGGCTTCGTGCAGTCGTGGGGACCGCACACCGTGAATCTCTTCGCCTCGGGCGGCACGGACTTCGGCTCCAACATGCCGGCGTACGAGTCGTTTGCGCTCGGCGGGCCGCTGCGGCTGTCCGCTTTCCGCATCAATCAGTTTTCGGGTCGCGAGTACGCCTTCGGCCGCGCGATGTACTACCGGCGGATCTTCCCATTGCCGGATATCCTGGGTAGCGGCGTGTACGCGGGTGGATCCGCGGAGGTCGGCAAGATACGCGACCGCGTCGACGGTTTGCGCTCACCCGGCACGCTGTATTCGGGCTCGCTGTTCCTCGGCGCCGATACCGCTGCCGGCCCGGCATTCCTCGGCGCCGGGTTCGGCAACAGCGGCGCATTCAGCGTGTACCTGTTGCTCGGGGCGCCCTAGGAAATCGTCACCGATTCATCCAGGCGAGCTGCGCGCGGGTCGCCAAGGCAGGCACGCGCGGCGCTGCTCCCGCCCTCTCGGTCGGGAGGCGCGCGCAGACCGGCGCATTCGCGACAATCAGCGTAACGCGAGGCCCCAGAGCGAGCGATTGGACCTTGGCCCAATACGGCTTCGCCGGATAGGGATTGCGACGCCTCGGTTGCAGCCAACGTCGAGACCGGACGAAAGCGGCCGCGACACGCTACCAGTGGAACTCGAAGGCGATCTGGGGCCCGTTCATGTTCAGGTCCTGGATCGGCTTGCCCGACTTGTTGTTGTAGTCCAGGTAGCGCCACGTGGCGGTGACGTCGCCCCAGTTGAACGCATAGCCGATGCCACCCAGAATCTGCCACGTCAGCCTGGACTCGCCGGTGCCCACGTCGAGGTAATAGGGCACGAACCACGTCGGGTCGGCGCCCAGGACGAACCGACCCTTGACGCCGATGATCGCGTCCCAATCGCTGACGCTGACTTCAGCGCTGCCGGAGCGACCAGGGAGCGGGATCGGCCCGATGTTGCCGCCGAGCTGCCAGCCCTGGTTCACCTTGAGGTCGAGCAGGCGCGCGCCGGCGAGCACGTCCAGCGTCGACTCCGGGTTCGCCACCGCCCGGTAACTGCCGGCAAGCGTCCAGATGGTCGCCTTCAAGGCGACGTTCGTGCTCGCGCTGACGTCCGCCGGCAGCTGCCCGGGGCCCAACCTGAAATTGCGGGTCTTCGATGGCGCGCCGCCAACGTCCATGTACAGGACGTCGGTGAATGCACCCCAGCGTCCCTTCTGTACCTCGGCCGCTCCGAAGAAACCCATCTTCAGGTGATCGAGATCTTGTTGATGTCGACGCTGACGTCGCTGCTCGCGCCGTTTGGAAGTGTCGTCTTGAGCCCGACGGTGGGCAGATAGCCGTAAAGGGTTGCCCCGAACCGCCACGAATCTGAAAGTTGCCAGTAATCCGGCGTCTGGGCAACGGCATGCGCCGGCAGCAATGCTGCCGATGCGCCAAGCGCCGCGGCAGTAATGGCGGACATTCGTTTCATCGTCTTCTCTTCTGGCCGAGGTGCACTAGCCGCAGGCGCCGCCAAGCAATCCGGCCTTGATTTCGGGGTTCGGCGGGTCGGCGCCCAGCCAGATCGATAGAAGCGCTTTGCCGAAGTCATCGCCCTTGATCGTCCCTTTCGCCGCCCCGTTCACGATGACCGAGACACCCGTGCCTGGCTTGAAGGTGAAGGTCATCCGCTGGCCGCTTTTCACGTCGCTCATCCAGCTGTTGAACGTCGCGATGCGTTCCTTCAGCGCAGGCAGCTGGTCCTTCGCGTTCTTGGCAAAGCCTTCGTCCCATCCCTTGCTGATGTCGGCGGCGTCGACATTGCGCACGAACTGGAGGGTAAGCTCGTAGGGCGTGTTGGACGCGAGAATCGCGTTCGGGTCGCTCGATGTCTTGGCCACGTAGAGCGCCGCGACGTAAACGTTGACTTTGAACGCGGTCGCCTGGCGAAGGCCGAGGCCGTTCAGCGTCAAGGTGCTGCCTTCGATCTGGGCCTGATCGGGGTAGCTGACACCTTTGCATTCCTTGCCCTGCGCAATCCCGCCGCCCAACGCTGCGATCACGCCTATCAACAGCAGATTTCTTCGCATAGCCATTCCTTTCTCGTTGACCACAATCCGCGCGCGACACGCGGTTTCCGGCGCGCCGATCACTAACCCGGCCCTAGCGATTGCGACGCGACGGCCCGGTTGCTTGTACGCGCGGTACCCTAAGCTCGCATGCTTTTCGTGCTTCCGCAATGCTTGGTAATTCGCCCAGGGAACCACCATCCAGAGTGTGGTTCCCTGATACACGACAGGGCGATAGTTCGTTCCCGCGGCGAGCCTTCAGGTTTGGCCTTTATGGACTGTTGTCGTGTAACTCGCCGCAACGGCCGCATAGTATACGGCCGGAAGCACGCCGACTTCCGGCGCCCAACGCCGACTCCGGGTGCGACCCCGACTCCGTTCGCGCTTGCACCGAAAGCGCCCACTCGAGCAACCTCGGCGGCCCCGCCGGGCCGCTCGCCGCCCGCTCCGCTTCCCCCGCTCCGCCGCCGCCGGGCAGGGGTATTGGGCTTGAGTCCAATCGCGCGCCGTACAACGCGCGCCCCTTGGCGGAATTGGCGGGGGTTCCGCACAACGCGCACCCCCTAGTGCGCCATCGCGGGACTTTCGACCACTCTGGCGCCCACGTCCTTGATCAGTCGCCGGAAATCCGGCGACTCGAGGATGATCTTCGCCGCTGCGGCGCGCAGGCGGTCGACCTCTTCGTCCTTGAGCACGAAGGTCGTCGGCAACTGGTTCAGATAACCGCGCTCCGCCTCGTCCTCCAGCGCCGGGAACGACACGTCGATCACATAAAGGTCGACGTTGGGCGCGTTCTTGATAAAGGCCATTGCTGGGTCCTTGTCGGCCGCGAACGCGGGCGAGTCACGGACCTGCCGGACAATTTTCCAGCGCGCTTCCATGTCGCGCAACTGTTCGACCTGCTCGCCGGAATACCGGTCGATCGGCACGCCGGCCGCCTTGATCAGGACCGGGATGCTGCCCGGCGGATCTTCCGACTTCTGCCAAGTGGTGGCGGGAACCGACAGCGAGTTGACGACAAAGACGACGATCCGGTGCACGTAGTCGATGGGTGTCGGCTGTCCCGCTTCGCGCAATGCTTCGAAAGTCTCCATGATATCGAGCACGCTTCTCAAGCCTAGATTGTCGGACACGCCGCCATCCACCAGATGGAGGTACGGCTCGTCGGTCGCGCTGCCGAGGCTCTGAAGCTCATGCAGTCGCTTTATGGCGCGCGCGGCGGGCCGCGGCGGGTCGGACTTGTTGAGGAACAACTGTGTCCACGCCGGCAGCCGGTAGCCGCAGGTGCCGCCGTAATTGTTGAGCGTCAGCGGGGACAGCACGACGGGTACCGCCGACGACGCTGCGGCGGCGCGCGCGATCCTGATTGCCCCCAGGTCGGCGCACATGATTTCGAAATTGGGCCGCGTGAAGACCACCCGTGAACCGGTCGTGATGTCGGTCGCGCTCACCGCGATGAATGGCCCATCGGTGCGTTGAAGGTCGGCGAACGTCGCACCATTGAACAGGATCTCGTCGTAAAGGTCTGCAGCCAGTTCGGATCGCCCCCAGCCGGTCGACCCAAGCTTGCCCCAGTTCAGCGGACTGAGCGCGCGCCCGATCAGTTCGCCCTGCACGTTACGCTTGAGAAAGCGTTTCTCGTATTCCTCGAACAGCTTTTCGCCGTACAGCCGGTAAGCCAGCGCGGTGAAGCTGCCGCCCGATACGCCGGTGATGGCATCGACCTGGTCGAGCAGCCGAACCGTTTGGCCGGTCTTGACCACGATTTCGGTGCGCCTGAGCGTTTCCAGAACGCCGTATGAGAACGCCGCCGCGCGCGTGCCCCCGCCCGAAAACGCGAGGACGACGAGGTTCTGGCGCTGGGCGTCGGTCTGACCCTGCCGGTCGATGATGTAGGGCTTGCCCTGGTCGACCTGCGTGAGCGGTGGGTTGACCGGGCGCGTCGCGCAGCCGGCGAGCGCGAGCAGCGCAGCGATCAGGAGCGGTCGAACGGTGCGTGGCAGTTCCATCTGAATCTCCTCATTCAACCGCTGGGTGGTGCTTGCATCGGCGAAACGTCCAAGAGCGTTGCGAGCGAACGACGACATTATAGAGCGGGGTAATGTCGCAAAGCCGGCGCGAGCCTGCCCGCGGGCGTGGAGTTGCCTGGGACCGTCCGGTTAGAATCCGGTCGTTGCTCGCGCTTTTCCTCCCGGGGCTCCCCGATGTCCATCCGCGCCGCCAGTTACGGGCCACGCTTCAGGCTGCTTGGCAAGGCCGCATTTTCGGCGACCTATGCGCTGGCGCGCCTTGCCGGCGCGCTGGCGAAGTTTCATTCCCCGCACGGCCGCATCGCGAAGCAATCCATCGAGTCCATGCGGCAGAAGCTCGAGCGTGGCGAGACCGTGTACGTGCTCGGCATCGGCGCCGGCGGCCACAACGCGGGCGTTGGGCTGGTCGAGGCGTCGAAAGCGCGCGGCATTCGCCTCATCGCCAACCACGAAGAGGAACGCTTCCTCGCCATCAAGCACTTCCAGCGCTACCCGGGCAAGAGTGTGGCCGTGCTCGTCGAGCAGATGCATAAGCTCGGCATCGATCCGGCGCGGATCCATGTCGCCTGCGCCAGCTGGGATTACCCGCACTGGACGGGCAAGGCGGTCGAGACCGTTGTTCAGGAGCTGCCGGGCAGCTGGCGTTTGTTGACCCGCGCAGCCTCGCCGCAGATGAACGCCCAATGCGTGTTCGACGCGTTCACCGCACCCAGGCGGCTCGGACGCAGGTTGCGTGCAGACGGCAAGCGGCTGTCGGTGATCAACCTGCGTCACCACGACAATCACGCGTGGTTTTCCTGGGGCGTCTCGCCATTCGCGGCGAGCGAAGAGCCGGTCATGGTGCTGGTGACCGACGGGGCCGGAGACGACGGCGCGATTTCCACGTACGTAGCCGAGCGCGGCGCGCTCAAGCCCCGGTACAGGAACGACAACCTCTGGGACTCGCTGGGCATGATGTACGGCATGCTCAGCTCGTCGCAGGGCGGCTGGCCGGTGTTGAGCAGCGAGGGGCGATACATGGGCGCGACCGCGTGGGGCGACTCCAACCGCCTGACCAACCGCTATTACAGTCAGCTCCGCAATGTCTTCGTGTTCGAGAGCGAGGGTCGCATCCTGCTCAACCGCGCGCTCGCCAACTGGCACCGCGGCGGCTGCTCCGCCCCGTACACGAAGCGGTTGTCACGGATCATCGGCGAGCCAATCCTGCCGAAAGCGATGTGGCATCCCGACGCGGTGCTGAAGGTCGAGGACATCCGGCATGCGCCGATCACGATCGATCGCGTCGACAAGGCCGCCGCGGTGCAGCTCGTGTTCGAGGACGCGCTGTTCCACATCGTCGGCCACCTGATCAGAACCACGCGCAGCAGCCGGTTGGTGATGACGGGCGGGACCGCGCTCAACTGCGTGGCCAACATGCGGCTGATGGAGCAGTTTGACTCCGCATGGTACAAGCGGAACCTGGCGATGAAGGGCACGACGCTGCAACTATGGGTGCCGCCGGTGCCGGGCGACGCGGGTGTGGCAATCGGCGCGGCCTATCACTTCGCGTGTGTCGCCGGGGCCACGCCGGGCGAGTCGCTCCAGCATGCCTTCTACTGCGGGATGGCGCCGACCAGGGGCGAGATCGAGGAAGCGTTGGCGAACGTGAAGGAGATCGGGTCTGTACACGTGGGCAACATCTCGGCGCGCGCCGAGTGCGAGCGCATCGCCGACCTCCTCGCCTACAGCGTCTCGCGGGACGGCGTGATCGGCATTTATCAAGGCGCGGCCGAGACGGGGCCGCGTGCCCTTGGTCATCGCTCGATTCTCGCGAACCCGACGAACCCGGGGACGCTGGAAGTGCTCAACCGGCTGGTGAAGTTTCGCGAGCTGATCCGGCCGCTGGCGCCGATGGCAACGCTGGAGGCAGCGAAGAGGTGGTTCGAGCTGTCGCCGGGGGCGAGTGCCGACGATTACAACGCCTACAACTACATGGTGCTGACCAGCCGGGCAAAGCCGGACGCGTACAAGACGATTCCGGCGGTGATCCATTACGATGGCACTAGCCGGGTGCAGATCGTGCGGGAGCACGTGGACCCGTTCCTGCATGCCTACTTGAGGGCGATGGGCCGACGCGTCGGCGCGGAAGTGAGCGTGAATACGTCGCTCAACGTCGGCGCACCGATCGCGCAGACGCCGGCGCAGGCATTGGAGACGCTGAAAAAAAGCAAGGGGATGCACGGGCTGTTCATGATCGCCGAGGGCGGGGATACGTACGTCGCCTGGCACGACGTGGAAAGCCCGCCGAAGGACGGCGGCAAGACCTTGCGTGGCTGGATCGGGGAATGGGAGGGCAAGTGAGTGCCGAGCGCGTGCGTCCCGCTGCCATGCACGCTCCTGCGCCGGCAGGAGCCGCAGCGAGCGCGTGAGCGGCCACACGCAAGAATGCGAATGCAGCGGCCCATTGCAGGGCAGCTGCACAGCGGGTGGAATACCTTCGGCTCGCAGCGAGGGAATCCTGGAACAATGACCGGGGAGGGCGAATCGCGTCGCCACGAAGTATGCCGCGCCACGCCAGCGCGCCGCGGGGCACTGCCTTGCACCTGAACCTCGAAGGCCTCGATCACAAGCCGACGCTGGCCAACAAGCTCGCACGGTTGAAGGATGTGCGGGCACGGCTCAGCACCCTTGGCAGCGCCAGACGCGTGTGCTATCCGCAGAGGGCCAGATTGAACAAGAAGATATTCTCGCCGCGCTGCGTAAAATCGATTTCCATGTCGCCGATGGCCTTGCGAAAGTTCCTGGAGTTCGATGTTCCCGGCAACAGCCAGTCGTGCAGCTCGATGATGATGACGGGAAATTCCGCAATCCAGGAAAGGTCATCGCGGAAAAGCTCCGCCTCGCCACCCTCGATGTCGATCTTGAACATGAATGGCGTGCATCCCTTTTGCCTGTACGTCGACACGAGCTTCGACGCTGCAAACACCGGAACCTGGTACTTCCCGCCATCCGGCGACAATCTATACGCCCATTCGCCGCGGCCGGGATCCTGCAAGAAGCTCACGCCGTCGTGACACCCGATGCCACCTTCCAGGAGCGAATAGTTCAGCCCCTCGCAATTCTTGCGGATGAGCTCGCAGTTGTGCGCCTCGGGCTCGATCGCGACGACGTGGCTTCCGGGGAAGTGGGCAGCGAGCCAGACCGTGCTTGCCCCGATATTGGCGCCGGCGTCGATGATCAGCGGCGTCTTCGCATTCGCGATCAGCTTCGCGTAGTGCGCGCCGATCTTCTCGCACTGCGGAAAATAACTCAGGCTGTAGTCGCTCTGCTGAAAAACCTGCTCCATCACCGTATTGTCGCTTCCCTGCGCGCGGAAATAAAACGGCCGGTCCGTGCCGTCTATGGTGAGCATGATGGAACTGAGCGCCGAGGTACCATACACTGGTGGTGGCGCGTGCATAGCCTGGTCCTGAAGCGGCGGGGTCAGCTCGCCGATACTTCGAGCATGATCTTCCCGATGTGCGCGCTCGACTCCATCAGCCGGTGCGCGTCGGCGGCCTCGCCGAAGGGAAACACGCGATGGATCACCGGTTTCAGCGTGCCGGCCTCGAACAGCGGCCAAACCCTGGCGCGCAGGCTCGCGGCGATCTCGGCCTTGCGCGCATCCGGGCTCGCACGCAGCGTGGAGCCCGTTACCGTCAGCCGCTTCATCATGACATGGCGCCAATCCGCGGTGACCTTGCTGCCCTGCAGGAAGGCGATGATCGCCATGCGTCCTTCGAGCGCGAGGCACTTGAGGTTCTTCTCGATATAGTCGCCGCCGACCATGTCGAGGACCACGTTCACGCCGCGCTTGGCAGTCAGCGTCGCGACCTCGGTAACGAAATCCTGTTCGCGGTAGTTGATCACGTGAACCGCACCGATGGCGCGGCAGAACGCCGCCTTCTCGGCGCTGCCTACCGTCGTGAACGTGGTCGCGCCGAAGGCCTTGGCGAGCTGGATGGCGGTCAGGCCGATACCGCTGCTGCCGCCGTGGATCAGGATCGTTTCGCCCGCGGCCAGGTGCACGCGATCGAACACGTTGTTCCAGACGGTGTAGTAATTCTCGGGCAGACTCGCGGCCTCGACCAGCGACAGACCCTTCGGCGGCGGCAGGCAGAACGACGCCGGCGTCGCGCAGTATTCGGCATACCCGCCGCCGGGCGTCAGCGCACACACGACCTCGCCCACGCGCCACTGCGTCACACCCGCGCCCAGCGCTGCGACGCGGCCCGCGACTTCGAGGCCGAGGATCGGCGATGCCCCGGGCGGCGGCGGATAGTTGCCGCCACGCTGGATGCAATCCGGACGGTTGACGCCGGCATAGGCGACTTCGATCAGGACTTCGCCCTCTTTGGCCGACGGCACATCGGCTTCGGCAAGCACCAGCACCTCGGGTGGGCCTGGCTCGCGCATGGCGACGTGGCGCATTCTGGTGGCAATCGACATCAATGGCGTTCCTGCGGGTAGGGCGGCATTGCATTGTAAGGTATGCGCTACACTTCCGCGTACCCCGCCGGCGACTGCATCGCACCCGTCATGGCTCCCTCGGCCACCCACAATCTCTCGACCCTGCTGCTGAAAAGCGCGCATCGCTTCCCGGCGTTGCCGGCGCTTGCGTCTGGCGCGGCAGTGCGCGCCAACTATCGCGAGCTGGCGGCGCGAGTCACGCGACTTGCGGGCGCGCTGCGCGCGGCGGGACTGCATCCGGGTGACCGGGTTGCCATCGTCGCGAAGAACGGCGTCGAATACATCGAGGTGCTATTCGCCTGCTGGCATGCGGGTTTGTGCGCCGTGCCCGTCAACAGCAAGCTGCACGCCGATGAACTCGTGTACGTCTTGGCGCATTGCCATGCGCATTGGGCGTTCATCGATGCGGCGTGGCACGCCGCGCTGTCCTCGCGCGCGGCGCAATTGATGGCGCTGGAACGCGTCGTGGAGCTGGGCAGCGCGGATTACGACGGGCTCCTGCAGGTCGACGCTCTCGGCGAGCCGGCGCCGGTGGCCCCGAGCGACCCCGCCTGGCTGTTCTACACCAGCGGCACGACCGGCAGGCCGAAGGGCGTGATTCTGTCGCACGGCAACCTGCTGGCGATGAGCCTGTGCTTTCTTGCGGACGTCGAAGCGGTCGGCCCGGGTGATGCGCTGCTGCATCCGGCGCCGCTGTCGCATGGCTCCGGTCTGTACGTCCTGCCGCACGTGCTCTGCGCGGCGGTGAATGTCGTTCCGGAATCCGGCGGCTTCGACCCCGCCGAGATCGTCGCGCTGCTGGAGCGCCGGCGCAATTCGTGCTTCTTCGCCGCGCCGACGATGCTCAAGCGGCTGGTCGCGCATGCCTCGCTGGAGCACGCGCGCCTCGATCATCTGAAGAGCATCGTCTGCGGCGGAGCGCCGCTGTATGTCGAGGATGCGAAGGCGGCGCTGGCGGCGCTGGGACCCAAACTCGCGCAAATCTACGGCCAGGGCGAATCGCCGATGAGCATCACGGCAATGCCGCGCGCGCTCGTTGCCGATACGATTGCACGCGGCGACGACGCCCGGCTGGGGTCGGTGGGTATCGCGCAGACAGGCATCGAAGTTCGCGTCGCCGATGCGCTGGATGCGGCGCTGCCCGCCGGCGAGTTCGGCGAAATACTGGTGCGTGGCCCGACCGTGATGCAGGGCTATTGGATGAATCCCGAGGCGACCGCGGCTACGCTCGCCAACGGCTGGCTGCATACGGGCGATGTCGGCGGCCTCGACGCGGACGGCTTCCTGACGCTCAAGGATCGCTCCAAGGACCTGATCATCAGCGGCGGCTCGAACATCTACCCGCGCGAGGTCGAGGAAGTGCTGCAGCGTCACGCCGGGGTACGCGAAGTGGCGGTCGTCGGTCGCCGGCACGACGACTGGGGCGAGCAAGTCGTCGCCTGCGTCGTCGCCCGCGAAGGTATCGACACGACGGTGCTCGAACGCGAACTCGACGCGCTGTGTCTCGCGCATATCGCGCGTTTCAAGCGGCCCAAGGCCTACGAATTCATGGCCGAATTGCCGAAGAACAACACCGGCAAGGTACTCAAGACCGTGCTGCGCGACAGGGTCGGAACATAGCGGTGGAGGCGACTGCGCGTGACAAGGCGCGTTACTGCTTCGCGCAATCGCAGACTTGGTTGCCCTTGTCGAAGATGATCCGCCAGGTACCCGGCGCCTCGAGCCGCCAGATGGACGTGAAGGTGGCGATCTGCTTGCCGTCGCGATCGCGCACCGGCCCGGTACTGAGCGCAAGCGTGCCGGAATCGAGCACCTCGACGCTTTCCGGTTCCCACGAGAACGGCGCCTCCGCCTTGTCGTAGAACCGTTTCCACCAGTCGACCACTGCCTGCTTGCCGCGCCGCGGCTCCGGGCCCGAGTAGAAGATGGCCTCGCTCGACAGGAACGTGGCGAAGGCCGCGAAATCACGATCGGCCATCGTCTTGGCGAACGCGCGCTCGGTTGCGATCACCTCGGCTTTCTGCTGCCGGGTATCGGTGGCCTGCGTCGCGGTGGCGCACGCGCCGAGGAGCACGCTGGCGACCGCCAGCGCCTTCGCGCAAGATTCGACCAACACGGTGTCTACCCTCCGCTGCCCGGCGCGGCGCGCCCATTGCTGCGTTCTTGCCGGCGCTTCCGGGCCGCGGGCGGGGCCTGCACTCGCCAATTGCGGCATCATAACGCGCCTTGCTAGACTGCGTGTCCTGCCAGTGTGTCGAACGCACTTTCGGCGGCGCGTCTGCGTGGCAAGACGCGGCGGCCAAGGAGACAGTCTCATGGAAAGCCCCGGCAAGCGCCTGCGCGCGCTCATCAACGCAGCGCAAATCCTGGTCCTGCCCGGCGTGTTCGACGGCTTCAGCACGCGCGTGGTGAGCAAACACGGATTCAAGGCCGCGTTCATCAGCGGCAGCGGCGTCAGCGAGTCGCGCCTCGGACAGTCCGACGTCGGCATCATGGGCATGGAAGAAAACGTCGCCGCGGCGCGCGCGATCGCGGCGTGCACCGACATGTTGCTGCTCGCCGACGGCGACACCGGCTACGGCAATGCGCTCAACGCCTACCACACCGTACGCGCTTTCGAGCGCGCCGGCGTCGCCGGCCTGATGCTCGAGGACCAGGTATGGCCCAAGCGTTGCGGGCACATGCCGGGCAAGGAAGTGATTGCCGCCGAAGAGATGGAGCAGAAGATCCGCGCCGCCGCCGAAGCCCGCGTCGACCCGGACTTCGTGATCAAGTCGCGGACCGACGTGCTCGCCACGCACGGACTCTCGGAGGCGATCCGGCGGCTGAACCTCTACGCAGAGGCAGGCGCGGACCTGCTCTTCGCCGATGCGGCAACGTCGGCGGCAGATATCGCCGCGCTGGCGAAGAACGTCAGCAAGCCCCTGTCGGTCAACATGGGCTTCGGCATCCGCCAGCGCTCGACCACGCCGCTGTTGTCGGCGGCGCAACTGCAGGACATGGGCGTCGCCGTCGTCATCTATCCGCGCCTGCTGACGGCGTGCGCGCTGATGGGCATGCGCAACGGCCTCGGACTGCTGCAGCAGTCGCTGGATTCGGGCAAGGTCGTCGATCGTCCGGATGCGCTGGTGTCGTTCGAGGAACTGCACGACATCATGGGCATGCACGAGGTCGAGGACCTGGAGCAGCGTTTCCTGACCACCGGGCAGCTCGCGGCGAAGTACGGTGCGGGCCAGCCCGCGAAAGTCGTGCCGGGTCTGCCGCGGCGCAAGGCACCGACGGCCTGACACGATGCCCGATCGAGAGACTGCACGCGCCGCCGTCGCGTTCCCGACGGCGGTCGACACGCACGCGCATGTGATGCGCCGCGACGCGCCGCTCGCGGCCGAGCGACACTCGGCACCCAAGCGCGACGTCACGGTGGAAGAGTACCTCGCCGTGCTCGATCGCCACGGCGTGTCGCACGGCGTGCTCACCGCGCCGAGTTTCTACGGCGCCGACAACTCGCTGCTGCTTGCCGCGCTCGACGCGTCGCGTGGCCGCCTGCACGGCACCGCCATCGTCGCGCCCGACATCGATCGCGACGCGTTGCTGGCGATGGGCCGCCGCGGCGTGGTCGGCGTCCGCCTCAACTGGGTTCGCCGCGACTCGCTGCCGGACGTCGAATCGAATGCCTACCGACGCCTGTTCGCGACCTTGCGCGATCTCGAGTGGCACGTCGAAATCTTCCTCGAAGGCGCGAAGCTGGCGGCGGTCCTGCCGCGCATCCGCGCCTCCGGCGTCAAGGTCGTCGTCGACCACTTCGCGCATCCCGATCCCGCGCACGGCGTCGCCTGCAAGGGCTTCCAGGCGGCGCTCGCCGGCGTGCGCGCTGGCGATACCTGGGTGAAACTGTCGGCGCCGTATCGATTGGGCAACGTCGACCCCCAACGCTACGTCGACGCGCTGCTCGCCGCGCGCGGCCCGCAGCAACTGGTGTGGGCCAGCGATTGGCCCTTCGTTGGGCACGAGGACGAGATCACATACCAGCAATGCCTGGACTGGCTAGGACAGTGGATCCCCGACGAAACCGATCGCCGCACGGTGCTGGCGACGGCGCCGGCCGCGCTGTTCGGCTTTGCGGCATACGACGCAGTTATTCAGGAGGCACGACGATGAAATTCATGTCCGCGATCGCCGTTGCGGCGTACGCACTGGCGGCCAGCGTCTGCGCGGAACCGATCAAGCTGATCGTGCCCACCGCGCCGGGCGGTGGCACTGATGGTTACTTCCGGGTCGTGGCGAGGGAGGCGGCGCCGTACTTCAGCGATCCCATCGTCGTCGTCAACGTGCCGGGAGCCGGCGGGACGATCGGCGTCGCGCAGATGGTGAACTCGCCGCCCGATGGGCACACGCTGGCCGCGGTGTGGCTGGGACCGGTGACGGTGAGCCCGCACACCATGAAAGTGCAGTACACGCCCAACGATTACATTCCGGTCGTCCAGCTCTCCATCGCGCCGTATGTCATCTGCGTCCAGAACGATTTTCCGGCGAGCGACGGCAAGGGGCTCATCGAGGCCTTCCGCAGGAATCCGGACAAATACACCTACGGCACCGACGGTGCCGGCGGGCCGGGACACATGGGCACGGCGCGCATCCTCCGGGCGATGAACGTCAGCGCGCGCGACGTGCCTTTCAAGGGCGCCGGCGAGACGCTGACCGCGTTTCTCGGCGGGCACATCGACGTCTACGTGGGCTCGATCCCGCCGATCCTGCAGCACATGAAAGGCGGCAAGGCGAAGTGCCTGCTCGTCACTTCCGCCGATCGCGTCGCGGCGCTGCCGAACGTGTCCAGCCTGCGCGACCTCGGCATTCCGGGCGAAGAAACGATTCTCTGGCGCGCGGTTCTCGCACCCAAGGGCACCTCGCCTGAGAACATCGCGAAAATCGAGAGCGGCTTCGAGAAAGCCGCCAACAGCCCCGCGTCGCGCAAGTTCCTGGAGGACGCGGGCGAGGAAGTGCTCATCCGCAAGGGACCCGAGCTGCGCGCAAGCATCGACCGCGAGTACGAGGCGCTCGGCAAGGTGGCCAAGGCGCTGAACCTGTCGCCGCAATAGCGCTCAGTACACGACCTCGACGTTCTCCGGCTGGAGCCACTCGCACAGCCCGCCGAGCAGGTGATCGTCGAGCGTGACGCGCCAGGCGTCGCCGAGCTGGATGTCGCCGCCGGCAGCGGTGTTGCGGTAGTTGATGGTGACCGGGCAGGTGCCGCTCTTGAACGGCTCGATGAGCTGCAGCAGCCGCTCCGCGGAACTGCCGCCGTTGCACGCGAGCTTGAGCGCGCGCGCCCATTTGCGGCGCGCGCCCGCGAGGTCGTAGATCGCTTCGGCGACGATGCGCATCCCCTGCATCTGACCGTCGTCGTTCATGCGCTGCATGACCTTGACCTCGGTGACGAGCAGCGTGTCTTCGCGCAGCAGATTGCGGCAGGCGTCGAAGGTTTCGTTGAAGACGGCGATCTCGGCCTGCTCCTTGCCGTCGTCGAGCGTGACGAACGCCATCTTGCCGCGCCGCGAGGCTTGCGTGCGGATCGCCGTGACGACCCCGGCGATGCGCACCGGCTGCGCAGTGGGCTGCAGCGCGCCGAGGCGCTGCTGGATGAGACGCGAGAGCTCTGCCGCGACCACGTTGTAGGGATGCCCCGACAGGTAGTAGCCGAGGCTCGCCTTCTCGTGGGCCAGGCGTTCGCCCTCGCTCCAGTCGCGCGCGACGCACAGCGCCGGACCGCTCGCGGCGCCCTGGCCCGCGTCGTCACCGAACAACGACACCTGTGACGCCGCGCGCTCGGCCTGCTCCGCGTACTCCAGCGCCGGGCCGACCGACGCGATCAGACTGGCGCGGCGCGCATCGATCGTGTCGAAGGCGCCGGCACGGATGAGCGACTCGATCGCGCGGCGGTTGACCGCACGCTTGTCGACGCGCTTGCAGAAATCGAAGAGGTCGCGGAACACGCCGCCGTCCTTGCGTGCCGCGACGATCGCCTCGACCGCGGATTGGCCGGTGCCCTTGATGCCGCCGAGTCCGTAGCGGATGTGCGTGGCATCGACCGGCTCGAAGCGATAGTTCGACTGATTGACGTCCGGCGGCAGCACCGAGAGGTCCATCGCGATGGCGTTGTCGCGGAGGTAGCGCACCTTGTCGGTGTCGTCCATCACCAGCGACAGGTTGGCCGCCATGAATGGCGCCGGGTGGTGCGCCTTGAAGTACGCGGTCTGGTACGCGATCAGCGCGTACGCGGCGGCGTGCGACTTGTTGAAGCCGTAGCCGGCGAATTTCTCCATCAGGTCGAAGAGTTGTGTGGCTTTCGCCGACGACAGGCCGCGTTCGACCGCGCCCGAAGTGAACCCCTGGCGATGCTTGGCCATTTCCTCGGGCAGCTTCTTGCCCATCGCCCGCCGCAGCAGGTCGGCGGCGCCCAGCGTGTAGCCGCCGATCTCCTGCGCGATTTGCATGACCTGCTCCTGGTACACCATCACGCCGTAGGTCGGCGAGAGTATCGGCTCGAGCCGCGGATCGAGGTAGTCGACGCGCTCGCTGCCCTGCTTGCGGCGCACGTAGTCGGGAATGAGCTCCATCGGTCCCGGCCGGAACAGCGCGACCAGCGCGACGACGTCCTCGAAGCGCCGCGGCGGCGCCTGCTGCAGCAGATCGCGCATGCCTCGCGATTCGAACTGGAACACCGCGGTTGCGTCGATCCGGAACACGTCGTACGCGGCCTTGTCGTCGAGCGGGATGGTCTCGAGCGTGACGGTCGACGCCGGATCGAGCATGCGGACGTAGCGCAGCGTCCAGTCGAGAATGGTCAGCGTGGTGAGGCCGAGAAAGTCGAACTTGACCAGTCCGACCTGCTCGACGTCGTCTTTGTCGAATTGCGACACCGGGGCGTCGGCGCCTGGCTGCGTGTACAGCGGGCAGAAATCGGTGAGCTTGCCCGGCGCGATCAGCACGCCGCCGGCGTGCATGCCGACGTTGCGCGGCAGGCCTTCGAGCTGTTCCGCCAGCGCCAGAAGCTCGCGCACTTCCTCCTCGGCGGCTTCGCGCTCGTTGATCAGCGGCTCGACGTCGCGCGCATGCACGGTGTTGGGCGCGGCTTCGCCGACGCGGCGGCGCAGCAGCACGGTGCGCCCAGGCTGGAACGGAATCAGCTTGGCGATGCCGTCGCAGAAGCTGTAGGGCAGGTCCAGCACGCGGCCGACGTCGCGCACGACGGCGCGCGCGGCCATGGTGCCGAAAGTCGCGATCTGCGACACCGATTCGGCTCCGTATTTCTGTTTGACGTACTCGATGACGCGGTCGCGTCCGTCCTGGCAGAAGTCGATGTCGAAGTCGGGCATCGACACGCGCTCCGGATTGAGGAAGCGCTCGAACAGCAGCGTGTAGCGCAGCGGATCGAGATCGGTGATGCCCAGGCTGTAGGCGACGAGCGATCCCGCGCCTGAGCCGCGGCCGGGGCCCACCGGCACGCCGTTGCGCCTCGCCCAGTTGATGAAATCGGCGACGATCAGGAAGTAGCCGGGATAGCCCATCTGCACGATGGTCTTGACCTCGAATTCGAGCCGCGCCACGTATTCGGCGCGCCTGGCGTCGCGCTGCGCCGGATCCGCGAACTGCGCGACGAGCCGGCGCTCGAGCCCCGCGGCGGCTTCGTTCCTGAGGTGCTGCTCCAGCGTCACGCCGGCCGGCGTCGGGAAATCCGGCAGGTAGTTCTTGCCCAGCGGGATGGTGAGATTGCAGCGCTGCGCGATGGCGACGCTGTTGGCGAGCGCCTCGGGTAGGTCGGCGAAGGCGCGCTCCATTTCCGCCTGCGTCGTGAAGCACTGTTCCGGCGTGAACAGCCGCGGCCGGCGCGGATCGGCCAGCACGTGACCCTCGGCGATGCACACCCGCGTTTCGTGCGCGCGGAATTCCGCGCGCGTGACGAACTGCACCGGATGCGTGGCGACGACGGGCAGGGCCAGCTCGCTGGCAAGCCGCACGCTGGCGCCGGTGAGCGCGCGATCATCGTTGTGGCCGGCGCGCTGCACTTCGAGGTAGTAGCGGTCGGGAAACATCTTCGCCCACGCCTGCGCGGCCTTGCGCGCGCCGGCAGGGTCGCCCTGGACCAGCGCCTGACCGACATCACCCCCAGCGAATCCGGACAGCGCGATCAGGCCCGCAGTGCCTTCGGCAAACCATTCGCGGCGCATTTCGGCGCGGCCGCGATGCTGGTTGCTGCGGTACGCGCGCGTGAGCCAGTCGGCGAGCTTGAGGTAGCCCTCGCGCGATTGGCACAGCAGCAGCAGTCGATGCGGTGCGTCGCGCTCGGCGGCGTGGGTGATCCACACGTCGCAACCGATGATCGGCTTGATGCCGCGCGAGCGCGCCGCCTTGTAGAACTTGACCATGCCGAACACGTTCGACAGGTCGGTGAGTGCCACCGCAGGCATGCGGTCGGCGGCGGCGGCGACGATGGCGTCGTCGATGCGGACCATGCCGTCGACGATCGAGTATTCGCTGTGCAGGCGCAGGTGGACGAAGCGGACGGGACCGGGTGCGCTCATGGGGTACAATTTTACTCCCAGTCGTTTTGTCACGGCCCTTCGCAACATGAACCACATGGCCCCGCGCCGGCGTCCGGCCGCGCATCGCAGCTTGCTGCTTGCGCTGCTGGCGCTTGGCGCATGCACGACCGCGCCGCCGGTGACGCCGCCGCCGGCGGTGCCCGCCGCGCCGAGCGCTCCGGTCGCGCCGCCTGCGCCGCCGCCCAAGCCCCAGGCGCCGCCGACGACCAGCGTCAATCCACCTTCGAACGTCAACCTGCAGGGTTTCCCGCTGGCGTATCGGCAGGGCTACGCCGACGGCTGCAACAGCGTCGGCGCCGTCGAGCAAAAGGATGCCGCGCGCTACAAGAGCGACGGCCAGTACCGCACGGGCTGGCAGGACGGCGTCTACCTGTGCAAGAAGAAGTGAGTCGTTGAAGCCGTCGGCGTCGCAGTTCGTCAGCGTCCGCGGACTGCGCTATCACGTGCGCAGCTGGGGCGTTCCCGCGGCCCCGAAGCTGTTCATGGTGCACGGCTGGATGGACGTCGGTGCGTCGTTCCAGTTTCTGGTTGACGCGTTGCAGCGCGATTGGCATGTGCTCGCTCCCGACTGGCGCGGCTTTGGCCAGAGCGAATGGTGCGCCGATGGCTACTGGTTCGCCGACTACGTCGCCGATCTCGACGCGCTGCTCGAGCATTTTGCGCCGGGCGAGACGGTGCGCCTGGTCGGGCACAGCCTCGGCGGCAACGTCGTGATGCACTACGCGGGCGCTCGGCCGCAACGCGTGTCGCGGGTGGTATCGCTCGAGGGCTTCGGCATTCCGGCGGAGGCCGCCGAGCGGGCGCCCGACAAACTCGCGAAATGGCTCGACGCGCTGCGCGATCCGCCGGAGTTCCGGCCGTATCCGAATCTCGCCGCGGTCGCCGACCGCCTGCAGAAAAGCAATCCGCTGCTCTCGCGCGACAGGGCCGAATTCCTGGCGGCGCACTGGGCCCGCGTGCAAGCCGACGGCAGCGCGCAACTGGCGTCGGATCCGCGCCACAAGTTGCCGACGCCGACAGTGTATCGCATGGAAGAAGTGTTCTGCGTGTGGAAGCGCATCGCTGCGCCAGTGTTGTGGGTAGCCGCGGCGGAGTCGTCGATTCCGAAGTGGCTCGGTGCGCACCCAGAGGGCGAAGGCGCGACCGATGGCCTGGCGGGCGTGCGCACGCGTCTGGCGCACGTCACGCATGGCGAGCTCATCACCATTGCGAAGGCCGGTCACATGGTGCACCTCGACCAGCCCGGTCCGGTGGCCGCCGCCATCGAATCCTTCCTCGACGCCTGATGCCGCGGCAGATCGCCATTCATTCGCGCCGCGGCGCGTACGCGGCGCTGGTGTTCTTGACGGTGATCTGGGGCATGAACTGGGCGGCGATGAAATCTGCCCTGGGCTTCGCCCATCCGGTCGTCTTCAACATCGAGCGCACGCTGGTCGCCGTGGCCTTCCTGTTCGCGGTCATGCTCTGGGAGAGGCGGGCGTTCTGGCCGAAGTCCTGGGTGGCGGTGCTGGTCACCGGCCTGTTCCAGACCGCCATCAATTCCGGCTCGACGACCATGGCCCTCGCCAGCGGCGGTGCGGGGCGCACGTCGGTGCTGGTGTTCACCATGCCGTTCTGGACGATGCTCATCGCCTGGCCGGTGCTGCACGAGCGCGTGCGCGGCATGCAGTGGCTGGCGGTGGCGTTCGCCTTGCTGGGCCTGGTGGCCGTGGTCGAGCCGTGGCATTGGCAGGGCGAACTCGCGCCCAAGCTCTGGGCGACGTTGTCGGGTTTCGGTTGGGCCGCTGGCACGGTCGCGACCAAGTATTACCAGCGCCGCTACAAGCTCGACGTGCTCAACCTTATCGCCTGGCAGATGGCCACCGGCATCATTCCAATCTGCCTTATCCCGCTGTTCTGGCCGCTGCCCGCGGCGCAGTGGACCGGAGCGTATGCGGCGTCGATCCTCTACGCCGGCGTCATTTCCACCGGCATCGGCTTCATCGTCTGGACGATGGTGCTCGGCGTGCTGCCCGCGGGCACCGCGTCGCTCAACATGTTCGCGATCCCGGTGATCGCGATCGTGTCGTCGATGGTCATTTTCGGCGAGCGAATCACCGGGACCGAATGGCTGGGCATCACGTCGATCGGCATGGGGCTTGTCATACTGTCGGTGCGCGCGTGGTGGGAAGTGCGGCGTGGCGCACATGACGCGGTGCAGGCACCGGCAATCGAAACCGGCTGAGCGCGACGCGGCGGCCGACGCGCGCAGTGCCTCGGCGCACGGCGCCGGCCGGATGCTCGCGACGCCACGCGTATAATTCGCAGTTTCTCCGACTGGCCTCACGCCAATTGTCCGCCAACGACCTTTCCAAACTCACGATCGACCGCTCGCTCGCGCCGGTCCAGACGCGCCGCCGCCGCAAGTGGTGGTGGCTGGCGGCGCTTATCGTCGTTGCCGCGGCCGCCGGCGCGTGGTATTGGCTGGCCCCGCGCGCGACCACGGTGCAGACCACGCCCATTGTCACGACGTACCCGTCGCAGCAGTTCGTCGTGCTCAATTCCAGTGGCTACGTGGTCGCGCAGCGCAAGGCGGCGATTGCATCGAAGGCGTCGGGCCGGCTGGAATGGTTGGGCGTCACCGAAGGCTCGCGCGTGAAGGCCGGCGACGTCATCGCCCGACTCGACGCGCGCGACGTCGCCGCGCAATTCGACAGCGCGGCCGCCAACGTCAAGGTCGCGCTCGCGGCCATCGAGCAGGCCGAGGCCGAGAATCGCGATGCGGCGGCGTCGCTTTCCCGCACGCAGGACCTGCTCAAGCAGAAATTCGTGTCGCAGTCGGCTCTGGACACTGCCAAGGCGCGTGCCGAACGCGCCGCGGCGGCGGTCGCGAGTGCGAAGGCGAGCCTGGCGGTCGCCCAGGCCAACACGCGCAATGCGCAGGTGGCCGTCGACTACACGCAGATACGCGCGCCCTTCGACGGCATCATCCTGTCGAAAAGCGCCAACGTCGGCGACCTGGTGACGCCGTTTTCCTCGGCGGTCGATTCGAAGGGCGCGGTGGTGACCATGGCCGACATGAGTACGCTCGAAGTCGAGGCCGACGTATCCGAGTCGAGCCTGTCCAAGATCAGCGTCGGCCAGCCTGCCGAGATAACGCTCGATGCGCTGCCCGACGCGCGTTTCCGCGGCGCCGTCGCGCGCATCGTGCCGACGGTCGATCGTGCCAAGGCGACCGTGATGACCAAGGTGCGCTTCGAGGCCATCGACCCACGGATCCTGCCGGAGATGAGCGCGAAGGTGTCGTTCCTCACCCAGCAGGTCTCGGCAGCCCAGCAAAAGCCGCAGACCGCGGTAAGCGCCGACGCGTTCGCGCAGCGCGACGGCAAGACGATCGTGTTCGTCATTCGCGACAATCAGGCGATGGCGGTGCCGGTGACGCCGGGCGAGAAAATCGGCGGGTTGACCGCGATCGCCGGCGACGTGAAGACCGGCGAGAAGGCCGTCTCGAAGCCCGCCGCCGATCTGCAAAACGGCGTGCAAGTGAAAATCGCCACCAAGTGACGCATCCGTCCAAGTGCAAGACGCGCAGCGTCGCGGCGCTTGGTAACGGATGCGTCATACCCGCGAACGCGGGAATCCAGGTTGAGTTGCGACGGCCCATGGGTTCCCGCTTGCGCGGAGTTGACGATGGATGCTTGCGCCGCGATGACGGTGTCCGTCAGGGCGCGGCGACGCTCGGGCATCGCCGCATCTGAATTAAGCTAACCAAACCAACGCCGCATGGCCATCGCAACACCATCACCACCTGTGGCAGCAACCGCCCCGGTCCTCGTCGAAATCCGCAAGCTCGCCAAGTACTACCAGCGCGGCGGGCAGATCATTGCCGTGCTCGTCGACATCGATCTCGACGTGCGGCTGGGAGATTTCGTCGCGCTGATGGGGCCTTCGGGGTCGGGCAAGAGCACGCTGCTGAACCTGATCGCCGGCATCGACAAGCCCAGCGGTGGCACGATCAAGGTGGGCGGCGTCGACATCGCCCGCCTGTCCGAAGCTGACCTCGCGCACTGGCGCGCTTCCCACGTCGGCTTCATCTTCCAGTTCTACAACCTCATGCCGGTGCTGACCGCGTTCGAGAATGTCGAGCTGCCGTTGCTGCTGACGTCGTTGTCGCGGCGTGAACGCCGCGAGCGCGTCGACATCGTGCTGTCGCTGGTGGGACTCGGCGATCGCGCCGATCACTATCCCAACGAACTCTCCGGCGGCCAGCAGCAGCGCGTGGCGATCGCGCGCGCGCTGATCACCGATCCCACGCTGATCGTCGCCGATGAACCGACCGGCGACCTCGATCGTACGACCGGCGAGGAAATACTGGGGTTGCTCGACCGCTTGAACCGCGAGCTGGGCAAGACCATCCTGATGGTGACGCACGATCCCAAGGCCGCGGAAAAGGCGCGCCACATCGTGCACCTGGAAAAAGGCGTTCTTGCTGACTGAACCCGGTCGCGGCGCCGCTGCAACCGGGTCGGGCGAAGACGCTTAACCGAAGCGAACGCCCTTCGGCACGTTGGGGACGGTCATCAGGTCGTTGTCGAGCGAGGTATCCAGCGCGACCTGCTTGGGCTCCGGCGTGCCGATCTGCAGGTCGCGTTCGGCTTCGGCGATGGCCTTGAGTATCGAGTCGGTGCCTATGTCGCCGGAGTCGGCCGCTGCGGCCCTCCATGCGTCCTTGATCGTCCGTTCATCGATGATGTCGGCCTGGATGTCCTGCAGCAGCGTATCGAGTTCGCTGACGGCAATGGTTTCTTCCTTGGCGGCCTTCGCGACTCTGGCGCCCTTGACGGCCGAATTCGAGCCGATCGGGGAGCCCGGAACGGTGCGTGCCGTTTCGGTCATCGCGCCGAAGTGCGCAAAAGTCGCCTGCTGCCCGCCGGCCTGCGTATCGCTGCCGAGGGAACTGCGCGAGGCGGGACTCGTCCATTGCGGCATCGACGAGCGCCGTTGCAGCATGAAAGCGACGAGCGTGAGGATGACGGCGCCGAACACGATCGCCGCGTAGGGCGCCAGTTGCAGCCACACCGACTGCGGCGGCGGCGCGTGCGCGCGCACACCTTGCGCCGACACCAGCGGCAGCGACTTCGCGGATGCGGGCGGCACGACCGGTGTCGACGTGACGCGCGGCGTGAGCGACGATGCGCCGGCTTCGGTGATGAAACCGCCGCCGTTGTTGCTGACCAGCGTTACCGTTTCACGCGGCATCGTTTCGGGAGCTGCCGCGACCGGCACGATCGGCTTGGGATCGGCGGCGTTGGCGACAGTGGCTGGCGGGACTTCCGGCGCGGCCACGGGACCCGTCGGAACGGGCGTGCCCCACGTGCTGCGCGGCAGTGCCGCGACTGCGACGCTCTGCCGCGGCGGCGGCGCCACGTCGGCGGGTTGGCGTGGACGCCGCAGCCAAGACGGTTTTTCCGCGTCGGCGCTCGCCACCTGGTTGGGCGCTTCCATGCCCGGCGGATCGAGCAGCAGCACGTAATCGCGTTGCACCGTGCTGCCGCAGCCGGCCTTGAGGTTCAGGCGCAGCGCCGGTTCGTTGACCGCGGTCGGCGTGGTGATCAGCAGGCGCCAGCTGCTGCCGTCCTGGTCGAGACTGACCTTCGCCGTCACTATTTGTGGCGTTCCCGTGCTCGAGCTGTCGGCGACAAGTTTGAGGCACGCGCCGTTCAGCGACTCGCCGACGCTGAGCACCACCGGAATCTCGACGCGCAGGGGTTGGCCCAGCGATGATTGCGAGGCGATGTTGCCCAGCGTGACGCTATGCGTCGGTGTGGGAACAAAGGCAGCGCCGGCGAGCAACGCCAGCACGACGGGAAGTGTCTTGCGGTTCAGGGCGACGGATCGCACGGCTGCACCTCGATCGGTTGGTTCATCAATGTCGGTGGGAACCTTGGCTGCGGGCTCCATCCCGGCGCAGTCCCTGTTGAGCAAGTTCCATGCCGCGTCCGACGGCAGTCGCACCGGCGCGCGGCGATCAGGTAAGCTTGCGGTTCCGCAAGCCGCATCGCCCACCGCCTTTCCGTGTATTTCCTTCGCCTGGTACTGCGTAATGCACTGCGCCACCGCTTGCGCACGATGCTGACGATTGTCGGCATCGTCGTCGCAATTACGGCGTTCGGTTTGTTGCGTACAATCGTCGATGCCTGGTATGCGGGCGCCAACGCCAGTTCGAGCGCACGCCTGATCACCCGCAGCTCGGTATCGCTGGCGTTTTCGCTGCCGCTGACCTACGCGCAGAAAATTCGCCAGATTCCGGGTGTGACCGCTGTGTCGTGGGCCAACTGGTTCGGTGGCGTGTACGTCACCGAGCGCAATTTCTTTCCCCAGTTCGCCATCGATGCGCCGTCGTACCTGGCCATCTATCCGGAGTTCCTGCTCTCGCCCGAGGAGCAGAAGGCCTTTTTCACCGACCGGCAGGGCGCCATCGTCGGGCGCAAGCTCGCCGACCAGTTCGGCTGGAAGGTCGGCGACCAGATTCCGCTGCGCGGGACGATCTTTCCCGGCACCTGGACCTTCAACCTGCGCGGCATCTACGACGGCAGGGAAGCAGCGACCGCCGAGTCCCAGATGTTCTTCCACTGGGACTATCTGAACGAGTCGCTGAAGAAGCGTTTCCCGCGCAGGGCCGACCAGACGGGTGTGTTCATCGTGCAACTGCGCGACCCCGACGAGGCCGCCGCGGTGTCGCAGGCGATCGACGCGACGTTCAAGAACTCGCTGGCCGAAACGCTGACCGAAACCGAGAACGCGTTCCAGCTCGGTTTCGTGTCGATGTCGGAGGCGATCCTGCTGGCGATCCGGGCGGTGTCCTTCGTCATCATCGTGATCATCATGGCGGTGATGGCCAACACCATGGCGATGACCGCGCGCGAGCGCATTCCCGAGTACGCGACCTTCAAGACATTGGGCTTTGGGGCGGCCTTCATCGCGCTGCTGATCTTCGGCGAATCGATGCTGATCGCGCTGATCGGCGGCGTTGCGGGCATCGCGCTGACCTTCCCGCTGGCCGGTGCCTTCCGCGAAAAGGTGGCGATGCTGTTTCCGGTGTTCCTGATCAGCGACACGACCATGGTGCTGCAACTGGGCGCCGCGCTGATGGTCGGCGCGGTCGCCGCGGCGCTGCCGGCGTGGCGCGCGGCGCGCGTGCGCATCGTCGACGGCTTGCGCGCCATCGTCTAGACGTACGCGATGACCATCCCGTTCACCTATATCGTGCGCAACCTCGCCGCGCGGCGGCTCACGACCGCGCTGACTGCAGGGGGCATGGCGCTGGTCGTCTATGTGTTCGCGACCGTGCTGATGCTGTCGGCCGGGCTCAAAAACACGCTGGTCTCGACCGGACGGGACGACAACGTGATCGTCATCCGCCGCGGCGCGCAGACCGAGGTGCAGAGCGGCATCGACCGGCGGCAGGCGGGCATCGTCGAAAGCATGCCCGACGTTGCGGTCGGGCAGGATGGCGAGCGCATGATGTCCAAGGAACCGGTCGTGCTCATCAATCTGCCCAAGCGTGCGTCGGGTAAACCGTCGAACGTGATCATCCGCGGCGTTACGCCGACGGGACTGGTGCTTCGGCCGCAGGTGCAGCTCGTGGAGGGCCGGATGTTTCGTCCCGGCACGTCCGAGGTCATCGCCGGCCGGTCGATCGCCGACGGCTTTCGCGGCGCCGGTGTCGGCGAGACCGTGCGCTTTGCCTCGCGCGACTGGACGGTGGTCGGCGTGTTCGACGCCGGCCATAGCGGCTTCGATTCGGAGCTATGGGGCGACGCCGAACAGATGCTGCAGGCGTTCCGGCGCGTCGGATTTTCGGCGCTGTTGTTCAAGCTCGCCGACGCCGACCGCTTCGACGCGGTCAAGACCGCCATCGAGTCCGACCCGCGACTGACGCTCGAAGCCAAACGCGAGACGCGCTTCTACGCCGACCAGTCGGAAGCGCTGTCCAACTTCATCAGTTACCTGGGGACGACGATCTCGATCATCTTTTCCATCGGCGCGATCATCGGCGCCATGATTACCATGTACGCGAGCGTCGCCAGCCGCACCAGCGAAATCGGCACGCTGCGCGCGCTGGGCTTTTCGCGCGGCTCGATCCTGGTCGCTTTCCTTGGCGAATCGCTGCTGCTCGGCCTGATCGGCGGCGTCGTCGGACTGATCGCGGCGGCATTCATGCAGACGCTGCAGATTTCCACCACCAATTTCCAGACTTTCGCCGAGCTCGCCTTCCGCTTCGTGATGACGCCGGAAATCGTCGCGGTCGCGCTGCTGTTCGCGCTGGCGATGGGTTTCGTCGGCGGTTTCCTGCCCGCGGCACGCGCGGCGCGGCTCAAGATCGTCGACGCGCTCCGCGCCGCATGAGTGACGAGCGGCACACTTCCGCTCGACCGCGCCCGTCCGAGTCGCCCCAAGCGGGATTCGAATCAAGCTTTTGCGGGCTGAAGGCTCTTCAGCAGGAACGCCGCCACCGGCTGCGCGTAGCCCTTGAGCGGCAGCGGACCGACCGGGTCGACTTCGGCGTCATCGCCCAGCGCCGCCCGCATGCGCCGGTCGATGAGGATCTGCCCGGACTGCGCCTCGTCGGACAAGCGCGAGGCGAGGTTGACGACGCTGCCAATCGCGGAATAGTCCCAGCGGCCTTCGTAGCCGAAAGCGCCCAGCGTTGCGAAGCCCTGCGCGATGCCGATGCCCAGCGCGAGGTCGTGCCCCAGCTTGAGCCAGCGCTCGCGCAGCGACACGAAGCGCTCCCGCATGGCCAGCGCCATCGTCGCCGCGCGCTTGCCCGGTTCGGTGATGGGCAGCGGGTCGTTGAAGAAGATCAGGATCCCGTCGCCGGCGAAGCGGTCGAGCGTGCCGTCGTACTCGGTCACCACGGCGCCCATCGCCGCCTGGTAGTCGCGCAGCACGCCCTCGACCTCCTCCGGCTCGGCCGAATCGGTGAACGCGGTGAAGCCGCGCAGGTCGACGAACACGTAGCAGATTTCCCGTCGGTGCGGCGCGAGGATCGACTTCTCGCCGGCGGTCACGATCGCGTCGGCGACGTGCGGCGAGAAAAAGCGCTTGAGTTGGCCCAGGCGATGCAGCTCGCCCACCTGCGCCTGCACGCGCTCTTCCAGCTTGGCGTTCCACTCCTTGAGCGCGGCGGCCTGCAGCACGACTTCGTCCTGCAGCGACTTGACGCGCAGCAGCGAGCGCACGCGGGCGAAGAGTTCCGGCTGGTTGATGGGCTTGGACAGGAAGTCGTCGGCGCCGGCTTCGATGCCCTTGACGCGCTCCTGCTGCGGATCGAGCGAGGTGACCATCACGACCGGCAGCAGCGCCGTCTCCGCGTCGGCGCGGATGCGCTGGCAGACTTCGTAGCCGGACAAGCCCGGCATCATCACGTCGAGCAGGACGAGGTCGGGCTTTTCGATCGGCAGCTTGGCGAGCGCTTCCTCGCCGGTGGCCGCCGTTGCCACGGCATAGCCCTTCACGCCGAGCAGGTCGGCGAGCAGCTTGACGTTGTGCGGGGTGTCGTCGACCACCAGCACCTTGGCGGGATCACTCACTTCTTGCCACCCTCGAGCGCGTGGCGCACGGCGTCGCGGAACTCCTTGAGGTTGAGCGGCTTGCCGACGTAGGCGTCGAAGCCGGCCTCGGTGATCATCTTGCGGTCCTGCTGCATCACCGACGCGGTCACCGCGATGATCGGGATTGCCGCGGTCGCCGCATCGGCGCGCAGGAGGCGCAGCGCTTCGATGCCGTTGATGCCCGGGAGCTGGATGTCCATCAGGATCAGGTCGGGCTTCTGTTCCTGCGCGAGCGCGACCCCGTCCTCGCCGGTGACGGCTTCGATGGTCTGGTAACCGTCGACCTGCAGCACGTCGCGCACCAGTTTCAGGTTCTTGTCGTTGTCTTCGACGATCAGTATGAGGCTCATCGTTTTACCGGTATGGTGAAAGTGAAGGTCGAACCCTTGCCTGGTTCGCTGTCGAGCCAGATCTTGCCGCCGTGCAACTCGACGAAGCGCTTGGTAAGCGCCAGGCCGAGGCCGGTGCCTTCCTGCTTGTTGGTGTAGTTGCGTCCGACCTGGCGGAATTCCTCGAACACGGCCCTCTGATCCTCGGGTGCGATGCCGATGCCGGTATCGTGCACCGCTACGGCAACGAAATCGCCGTCGCTTCGCGCGGTGACATCGATTCGACCGCCATCGGGCGTGAATTTCACCGCGTTCGAAAGCAGGTTGAGCAGGATCTGCTTGAACTTGCGCTCGTCCGCGGTGATCTCGCCGAGCTGCGCATCGACCTGCTGCCCCAGCACGATGCCGTGGCGCTGGGCGCGCTCGCGCACCAGGGTCATCGCGTTGGCGATCGAGCCGGGCAGGTCGAACGTCGACAGCTCGAGGTCCATCCGGCCCGCCTCGACCTTGGCCAGGTCGAGGATGTCGTTGATCAGAGTGAGGAGGTGGCGACCCGAAGAATGGATGTCCTTGAGGTAGTCGTCCTGCTTTTCGTTGAGTTCTCCGAACAGCCGCTCGAGCAGCACCTCGGAAAAGCCAATGATGGCGTTCAGCGGCGTGCGCAGCTCGTGCGACATGTTCGCCAGGAACTCGGATTTGTGCTTGTTGGCGACCTCGAGCTGGCGGCTCTTTTCCTGGATTTCGTTGAACAGCCGCGCGTTCTGGATCGCGATCACCGCCTGGTCCGCGAACGTCCTGAGCAGCGCGACGTCCTTGTCGGAGAAAGGGCCGACATAGTCGCGACCGAGGAATATCGCGCCGATGCCTTTGCCTTCCCACAACATCGGCGCAAAAATTACCGATTTTATGCCGATCGCCCCGGCGCCATGCAGCACCCCGTGCGGTACATTCTCGCCGTGTTCGATGTCGGGAAAGTGCACTACCCGACGTTGCAGGATCGCAGTGCCGGTTCCCGTGGTCTCGTCGGCGGGGGCGCCCACCAGGATATTTTCCAGCTCGTCACGGCCAGGACCATGATATGCGGCGACCTGGATCAGGCCGGCGGGGTCGACGAGGTTTACGCCGATAAGCTTGCCGGCGAACAGCCTCTCGCAGCTCTCCAATATCTTGTCGAACACCGGCGTCGTGTCGGCGATGGAGCTGCTGATCGCAGCCAGCACTTCGCCCGACGCGCGCTGCTGGTCGAGCGCTTCCTTGGTCTCGTTGAACAGCCGCGCGTTCTGGATCGCGATCACGGCCTGGTCGGCAAAGGTCTTCAGCAGCGCGATGTCCTTTTCGGAAAACGGACCGACGAAATCGCGGCCCACGCCGATGGCGCCGATGCCCTTTCCCTCCCAGACCATCGGAGCAACGATCCCTGCCTTGGTGCCGGTGATCTTGAAGGCAGCGCGGTCCCCGCTGGACAGGTCGTGGGCGGCCGCGATGTCGGGATAGTGCAGCACGATGCGGCCTTCGATCGCTCTGCCGGTCATGGTGTTGCGCCCTCCCTGACCCGCGACTGCCAGTTTTTCGAGTTCCTCCCGACCAGGGCCATGATAGGCCGCGAGGTAGACGCGCCCATCGTCGCCAATGAGATTGATCACAATCGCCTTGGCTACGAACAACCGCTCGGCGCTGGACAAGATTTTCTCGAATACCGGTCCCGTGTCGGCGATGGAGCTGCTGATCGCGGCGAGCACTTCGCCGGAAGCGCGCTGCTGGTCGAGCGCCTCCTTGGTTTCGTTGAACAGGCGCACGTTCTCGAGCGCGATCGCCGCCTGATCGCCGAAGGTCTGCAGGAGACCGAGTTCGCGCTCGGTAAATGGGCGCACCTCCGTACGCCGCAGCAGGATCGTGCCGACCGCTTGCCCTTCGCGATAGAGCGGCATGACGACGATGCTGCGGTTGCCGATGCGCAGCGCAAGTTCATGACTGAGCGGGTACTCCGCACCCTCGGCCATCATGTCGCGCACCTGGATGGTCTTGCGCTCGAGCAGCGCGCGCCCGGACAGCGAGTCGCGATTGATCGGCAAGGTCTCGACCTTCGAGACCGGCTCTGCCCCCGGGCCCTGCGATGCGACGTGGCGAAGAGTGTTCCCTTCGGTGAGGTACATCGACGCTGACGCGGCACCGCATAGGCGTGCCGCGCGCTCCGTCACCGCGTCGAGCACCGGCTGCACGTCGGTCGGAGAACTCGAGATCACGCGCAGGATCTCGCTGATTGCGGTCTGGTGCTCGAGTGCCTCCTTGGTCTGGTTGAACAGCCGGACATTATCGATGGCGATCGCGGCCTGGCGGGCGAAGGTCTGCACCAGCGCGATCTGCGCAGGAGTGAATGGCCGAGGCTCTTGGCGCGCCACGAATATGCCGCCGTACGCGCCGCCCTCGCGCATCAGCGGCACCGCGAGCACCGCCCGACATCCAAAACGCCGCATGTTCGTGCGGGCGCCGGGATATTCGGTGTCGAGCAGCGGGACGACGTCGGCGTGACTGATCGTTTCGCGGTCGACAGCGGCGCGGCCAGTGAGCGACGTCCGGTTCAATGGCACGGCAAGCGTCGAAAACGGTGCGACGGCGTCGCTGATGGACGCATCCGCGTGTTCGGCGGCGGGACGCAGCAAATTTCCCTCGACGAGCATCACCCGGGTGAATGGCGCTTCGCAGAGGTGGGCTGCGCGCTCGGCGACGGCATCGAGCACCGGCTGCACGTCGGTCGGCGAACTCGAGATCACGCGCAGGATCTCGCTGATCGCGGTCTGCTGCTCGAGCGCCTCCTTGGTCTGGTTGAACAGCCGCACGTTGTCGATGGCGATCGCGGCCTGGCGCGCGAAGGTCTGCACCAGGGCGACCTGGTCATCTGAGAACAGTCGGGTCTCGCGACGGAACAGGAAGATGCCCCCATAGGCGCCGCCTTCGCGCATCAGCGGGACTGCCAGCACGGCACGAGCGCCCAAGGGAATGACGCTTTCGCGCGAGTCGGGGTATTCGGAGTCGAGCAAGGGAACGATGTCGGCGTGGTGCATGGTTACCCTGTCGAGTACCGCACGGCCGGTGAAGACCGTCCTCTTGAGCAGGACAGGGCTGGGAGGTTGTACCAGCTGCTCGTGCATCAAGGAATAGTCCGCCACAAGGCGCAGTATGTCGCCGTCGACCAGCAAAACTCGCGCGTAGGGCGCCTCGCACAGGATCGCCGCGCGCTCGGCCACGGCGTCGAGCACCGGCTGCACGTCGGTCGGTGAACTCGATATCACGCGCAGGATTTCACTGATCGCCGTCTGCTGGTCCAGCGAATTCTTCAGCTCCTGCGTGCGCTCCTCGACCTTGCGCTCCAGCCCTGCGTACGACTCGCGCAGCTGGCCGCTCATGCGGTTGAACTGGTCGGCCAAAGCTTCCAGCTCGTCACCGGTGCGCACGTCGATCTTCTGATCGAGGTCGCCGGCGCCGATGCGCTGTGCGCCCTGCTCGAGAATGCGGATCGGCCGGACCATCCCGCGCGCCAGCGCCAGCGCACCCACCGCGGAAAGCACGAGACCGGCGAGGAGCAGGAGCGCCGCGCGCAGGATTGACGCGTTGAGTCTGCGGTACACCTCGGCAACCGGCTGCTCGACGAACACGTACCAGCGCAGCGACTCGATGGCCGCAACGGAGTTGAGCACATCCGTCCCGTTGATGTCGGTCGACGTCATGGCCAGTTCGTCGACCGCCTTGCCCGCCAACGCCGCTTCGACGTGGGGCAATTTCGACATGTTGGTCTTGCGCAGGACCAGGCCGATGTCGGGATCGGCGATCAGGAAGCCGCTGCCGTCGACGACGTAGGCCTTGCCCTTGTCGCCGATCTTGATGCGCGACACCACGTCCCAGATGAACTTGAGGTTGACGTCGGCCACCGTCACCGGCCCCTTGTCGCCGCCCGAGCGGATGGAAATGGTCACGTACGGCTCGGTCTCCTTGCGGAAGTAGACCGGGCCGAACCAGGTCTGGCCACGCTTCGCATTGACGAACGCGGATTCCTGCGAACGGTCCTTGCCGGAGTTGATGCTGTCCATGCCCAGCCGCGAGACGGCGATCTGCTCGTGGCCGTCCGGGCCGATCTGCGCGATGTCGGTCACCTCTGGCGCCTGCCGCAGCAGCTTGAGGAACTCGACGCGCCGCGACTCGACGTCGCTGGGATCGAGCTGCGGCAGCGCCGCGTAGGAGAGTTGCTGCTCGATCTGCCGTATGTACTGCTCGATGCGCGATGCCGCGGCGAGCGCCTTTTCGTGCTGGAGGTTGGCAAGCGCGGCGCGCGTTTCCTGATAAGTGAAGAAGATACTGATTCCGCCGGACGCCAGCAGCACGATGGTGACCAGCGAGATGATCAGCAGCAGGTATTTGCGGAACAGCCGGCCACGGCCGGTGCGCCGTGCCGGGCCGGCGGTCACGGCAGCGGGGGCGGGGAGTGGCGTGGATGCCATCGGTTTAGCGTGGTACACCCGGGCGTCCGCGCGATTGGCCGAAGGGGCAACCGTCGCGGAGCGCTCCGGACGCGCGTTCGCAGCGTACCTGATGGCGGTGCGTTTGGGCAAAAAAGCGGCTTGCACGCCAGTGAGTCTTCAATCACTGGATCACCTCGTCCGCGCGCAGCAACGTTGATCGCCTCTGCGCGCACCGGACCACAAATCCGCCAAGGATGCGCCGTCTGCGCTAAACTCGTTTGATGAATTCCCCGAAACTCTCGCTCGCGCAACAGAGGGAGCTGGTCGCGGCGTGGCAGGAAACCGGCCGTATCCTGGAAGCGCAACGGCGCTGCGAGCTTGCTGTGCAGTCGCCGGCGCAGTCCCGCCAAGCCGCGTTCGACATGTTGCAACTGGGCGGCATGCTGCCCTGCGACATCTCGCGGGAGAGTCGCTCCGGGCTCGTCGAGATGCAGCGCCATTTTGCCCGCTGGCACAGCCGTGGACGGGCCTAACCGCCTCCTTGCGGCAGCCGAGGAAATCCAGCAGTTCTGTCGGAGCCGGGACTGGCGCTTTTGTTTCATCGGCGGCATCGCGGTACAACATTGGGGCGAGGCGCGCCTTACTCGCGATGCCGATCTCACCGTGTTCACCGGCATGGGCGACGAATCCCATTACGTCGACCAGTTGCTCGCTGCGTTTGCTTCGCGCATCGAGGATGCCCGCGATTTCGCGTTCAAGCATCGTGTACTCCTGCTCCGCGCAACCAATGCGATTCCACTCGACATCACCTTGGGCGCGCTTCCGTTCGAGGACAAGGCCGTCGCGTCGGCGCGTGACGAGGAAATCGTTACTGGCGTGCGGCTGCGCCTTGCGCCACCAGGCGCACTCGTCGTCTTCAAGGTGTTCGCGGGTCGACCGCAGGATTGGCTCGACGTCGAAGGTATCGTGGTGAAATCCGGTCGTCTGATCGATTGGCAAGAGGTACGCGCTGATTTGGCGACGCTGCTCGAACTCAAGGGCGACACCTCCGCACTCGGCCACCTCGAAGAGCTGCTGTCGCGGCGTGCGAACGGGTAGCGTCCCCATCACTGGATCACCTCGTCCGCGCGCAGCAGCAGCGGCTGTGGAATGGCTATTCCGAGTGCCTTGGCGGTTTTCAAATTGATGACCAGTTCGACCTTCGTCGGCAACTCGACGGGCAGATCGGCCGGCTTGGCACCCTTGTGGATCTTGTCGACGTCGACGGCCAGCCGCCGATCGACATCCTCGACCACGGGGCCGTAGATCATGAGATTGCCGCGCCGGGCGAAGGGTGCCCAGCCGTCGATAGCCGGGATGCGGTTCTGCAGCGAGAACGCCGCGATGCGCTCGGCAAACCCGAGCGTGAAACCGTCGGCGAAAGCGACCATCGCCTCGTCGCGACCGCGAGCGATATCCTTGAGCGCCGCGTCCAGGTCAGCCTCGCTGTTCACCGGAAAGTAGCGCACCGTCAGTCCCAGTTGCGCCGCCGCGGCCTGGGCGGCGTCGCGCTCCGTGGGCTCGCCGGGATGCTGCGCATTGGCGATGAGCGCGACGCGCTTGATGCCTGGCAGCGCCTCCTTGAGCAGTTGCATCCGCTTGCCGACCAGCGCCAGCGTGAACAGGCTGATGCCGGTCCGGTTGCCTCCGGGGCGTCCGAAGCTGTCGACGTACTTCGCCTCGACCGGGTCGGCACTGACGCTGAACACAATTGGTGCCTTCACGCCTGCGCTGATCAGCGAATTCAACGCGAGGCCGCCGGCCGCGACGATGACGTCGGGCTGCGAGCGAACGATGTCGCCCGCCAAACGCTCGACGCGCTCGCCCGATCCCTCGCCCCACCAGGATTCGATGACCACGTCGCGGCCCTCGACGTAGCCGAGATCGCGCATGCCGCCCCGGAACGCTTCGAGATTTGGCGACGGCGAGTTCTGCCGATCGGTCGACACCCAGGCAACCTGAAACGGGCGCGTCAGTTGCGCCGTCGTCGGGAAAGCAACGGCAACCTGGATGGCGGCAAAAGCGTGGCAGAACGTTCGTCGTTTCATTGGAGCACCTCGTCGGCGCGCAGCAGGACCGACTGCGGGATCGTGATGCCAAGCGCCTTCGCGGTTTTCATGTTAATGACCAGCTCGAACTTGTCGGCCTGCAGGACCGGCAGCTCGGACGGCTTGGCGCCCTTGAGAATCCGGCCTGCATAGACGGCCATTTCGCGATAGCCGTTGGTGATGCTGCTCCCATAGGTCATCAGGCCACCTTCGGTGGCCAACTCGCGCCACTCGAAAATCGCGGAAACGCGACGTTGCACGGTCAACGCGACCAGCTGCTGGCGGCGACTGTTGAAGTACGGATCGGCGGTAACGAGCAGGGCTCCTGCGTGCAATTGCGCGAGGCTGGCGAAAGCCGCGTCGATTTCGCGTTCGCTGCCAGCGTTCAGGATGTGAACCTTCCGCCCCATGGTGCGCGCCGCGGCCTGAATGTCTTTCAATTGTTTCTCGAATTGCGTCTGGATTGCGCTGTTGGCTGGATTCACCAGAACTGCGACGGCAACCGTGGATGGCACGACCTGATCCAACAGTTCCAGTCGCTTCGGGTCGAGAGCGGTAGTGGCGACGACAACGCCAGTGATATTGCCCCGGGTCGGCTGAGACTGGCGACGAGCCCCTCCTTGACTGGATCGCCGCCACTCATGAAAACAACCGGGATTGTCGCCGTCACCGCCTTGACCGCAGCGCGCGCGGCACTGCCGCCGCCTACCGCAATCAGGGAGATAGGGCGCCGAGCCAGCTCGGCAGCCATCTCCGGAAGTCGCTGGATGTTTCCCTCGGCCCAGCGATACTCGATCGCGACGTTCTGACCAACGACGTAGCCGGCTTCGTTCAGGCCCCTCCGAAACGCGTCGGCGAGGTACGCGAATCCATCAGGGGATACTGTGTTGATGAAACCAATCACCGGCGTAGACGATTTCTGCGCAATTGCGGAAATCGGTCCCGCAACAACGGCACCGGCAACGTCACCGATGAACCTCCGCCGATCCATCACTGGACCACCTCGTCCGCGCGCAGCAGCAGCGCCTGCGGAATCGTCAGGCCGAGCGCCTTCGCAGACTTCTGATTGACGATCAGTTCGAACTTCGCGGGTTGCTCGACCGGCAGATCGGCCGGCTTAGCGCCTTTGAGGATCTTGTCCACGAAGTATGCAGCGCGTCGGTAGTTGGCAATGTTGCTCGGCGAATAGGAGATGAGGGCGCCCGCTTCGACGAACGCGCGACCGTTGGCCATCATTGGGAGACGATACCGGAGCGCCAGGTCCGCGATCTGCGTCCGACTCAGGTAGAGAACTCCGCCGTCGCCCACCAGCACCGTGCCCACGCGTTCGGCGCGCAGGGTGGAGAATGCGCCCTCGAGCTCGGCTGCTGTGGCGGGTCCCAAGATCTGGACCTGCACGCCAAGCGACTCGGCTGTTTCCCTGACATTGCCTATGATCACCGGGTAGAGGCGGTCGGTAGGATTCAAAAGGACTCCGATTCGGGTTAGCTTGGGAAGCATTTCTTTGAGCAGCTGAAACTGCTTGCCCACAAGCTCGGGAGTCTGCCGGGACAGGCCCGTGATGTTTCCTCCCGGATGCGCGAGGCCCGACACCAGCCCGGCGGCGACGGGGTCGGCAACGTTGGCCATCACGATGGGGATCGTGCTCGTGGCGTTTTTCGCCAGAATGGCGACCTCGGTAAGCGACACCACGAGCACATCGGGTTTGAGCCTGACGAGTTCGGCTGTAAGCTCCGCCAGCCGATCGATATTGCCCTGCGTCGCCACGTTGTAGCGATATTCGACCTTGACGTTCCGCCCTTCAACATAACCAAAGTCAATAAGGCCCTGCTGGAACGCCTGCACCAGACCGTCGACCGAACGCGGAGGACCGAGAAAGCCGATAGTCGGAACCTTGCTTGTCGGTTGCGCGCTGACGGTGAGCGGACTCGCAGCGACGCTCGCGGCGAATGCGCACAGAAACGTGCGTCGGTTCATCACTGGATCACCTCATCGGCGAGCGGCGCGCTCAGCAACGCGCCGGGTACGATGCGGACGAAATGTCGCCGGTCCATCAGCGGGTGTGCTCGCTGGTGCTGTCGATGCAATCGTTCTTGTGCGCACCGCGCGCTAGCACGACGTGGGTTCCGTGCAGTGGCAAGGCTGCGGCATTGGTCCTCCTTCTGGCCGGTGCGATCGCCATTCTAACCAGTCCGGACCGCACACGCATGATCGGGTAGGGCGACGCGTACTTGGGCGCGCGGCCCCTGCCGCAGCAATCGTGCGATCATTCGTGGTTTCATGAATGTTCCCGCGCTCTTCGTCGCGGCCGCGCTGATCTGGGGATCGACGTGGCTGGCGATCAAGTACCAGCTTGGCGTCGTCGCGCCCGAGGTCTCGGTGGCGTATCGCTTCGCGCTCGCTGCGGGATTGGTCGCGCTGTGGTGTGCTGCTACCGGCCGCTCGCTCAAGTTTCCCGTCCGCAGCCACGGTTACCTTGCGGCGCTGGGCGTTACGATGTTCGGCTTGAACTACCTCAGCGTGTACTGGGCCGAGCAGTTCGTCGCGTCGGGCCTGGTGGCTGTCGTTTTTTCGACCATCACGTTCATGAATCCCGTGGGCATGCGCCTGGCATTCGGCACGCCGCTGGCGCGGCGTACACTCTTTGCCGCGGCACTGGGCGTGATCGGTGTGGCGCTGCTGTTCCTGCCGGAACTGATGCAGGCGAGCCACGGCGGCAACGCCGGTTATGGCGTTGCGTTTGCGATCGCCGCGACGGTGATCGCATCGTGCGGCAACATGATCGCCATGCGCAACAACGCCGCCGGCGTGGCGGTTTTTCCCAGCACCGCGTGGGGCATGGCGTATGGCGCGCTCGCTGCGGCGATCGTGGCAACGCTGCAAGGCGTGCCGTGGACCTTCGACGCTCGCGCGCCGTATGTACTGTCGCTCGCGTATCTGGCGGTGTTCGGCAGCGTCATCGCGTTCGGTGCGTACCTGACATTGCTCAAGCGCGTCGGCGCCGGCCCGGCCGCATTTGTCAGCGTGTTGACACCGGTCATCGCGCTGACGCTGTCGACGCTGTTCGAAGGGTATCGGTGGACGTGGGTGGCGGGGCTGGGTGTGGTCCTGGCTGTGTTCGGCAATTGGGTGGCGTTGGCGCCGGGCAGCGGTCGCGGCGAAGGACCTTGACTTCGCAACCCTTTGCACCAGCATCGCCCTGTCATTTCCTACAGTTGACCATCGGGACGCAAGCGCCAACGCCTAACGCAGTCTGCGCGAAATGCGCGACGCATATCCGTATTCGGAAACTTCTCCGCCGCGATTAGTGTGGGAGGTGGCAGTGGCAGCCGGCGCGCTGCATTGGGAAGTGCGCACGCAGTCTTGCGCGCCAGGGCATGGATCGCCGCAGCCGTTGTTGGCATCGTGGTTATTGCGCCGACTATTCCGACTCTATACATATTCATTGTTTGGACAGCCGAAGGGTTCGCGCCGTGATCCAAGTGCGTGAACAATCAGGGAGATT
>Ga0209048_10000351_pt1 | contig 49707 bp, 53 predicted proteins | sample FrelakmetCRP12CR_FD_187146 | JGI IMG/M metagenome (GOLD analysis project Ga0209048, IMG submission 187146) | Freshwater lake sediment microbial communities from the University of Notre Dame, USA, for methane emissions studies - CRP12 CR (SPAdes)... | ecosystem: Environmental > Aquatic >...
CACCTCCTTTCTAGGGAGTTATCGATTTTGACCGAGAATACTACTCAATGAAGTTATCTTCCTGTCATGGGAAAATAACGAGGGGTATGGTCAGAATCATGGTGGTCGAATCTTGAGTTATATCAAGACACATCAAAGGCGTAACCGAGCCAAATAATCGGTAGATATGTTTGTACACATATCGATAGACTCTATGGACTAATCGCAAAATATCACGATATTTATTTGCTGGATTTTGAAAATTTAAAAGCTTGAGAGTGAAAACTGGCCCAAGGACGGAGAAGGGCATGTTGATGGTAAGCCACAGGTTGGTACGTCATCAGCGATATTGCTGGCGTCTGAAAACGGCTTTAGCCGGAGTGGCCACGAAGGCTATCTGTCAAGTAAGACGATAAAAAGGATGCGGGTTTGCTAGTTTAGATTTTTTCCTGCTCCTCTCTCAAGCCTCCTCAATTCCGGGATTAGATTCTTAATCCCTTCAAAATCCAGCAAGTAACTATGATACTGAACAAAAAATATGGAAGTCCCGCCAAGGCGGGATTTTTGATACAAAAAACGCTTATTCAGGCGTTTTTTGTGCTGTGGGCTTGACTTTTTAGTAAAGGGAGAGTATAATGGAGCATTGAAATAAAAAATTCTAATTAATTAGGACAAGGGGGTCCAAAGTGAAAAGAAAAATAGTTGTTTTGTTCCTTGTTTTTGTTTCATTCGCGCTTGTTTCTTGCGGAATTCAGGGAGAAAATCTTTCGCAAGTGAACAAGTCCAATCTGACATGGTCATTTCTTAAGAGTCCTCGCAGTGGCGCCTGTTATGAAGTAATGACTTACGGACGGATGGGGGTCTATAATCCCGTGGTTTATAGTGGTATGTCAAGAGTGGATGACAAATATTGCGCTAATCAATAGCGACTTCATTCGAATCATAGCAAGCAAGAGGTGTTCAGTTTGTGTAACTGGCCCTCTCTTTTTTTACCCCAAGATCCCGCCAGTCTGTTTTTGACATTTTAATACCCATTCTTTAACTCACAAAAACCATCCTTAAATACTCCAGTATACCAGTATAGTTTATTTACAAGATTATTTATATTTTTCCCAACCCTGCCTACTGGCAGGCAGGCTCGCCCAAAGCGGGGTTTTTTGGTAGAATACAGCTAATAAATAGCCAAGAGATAATTATGGAAATAAAAAACAAAGAAATATTCAAAGCTGAAATAGTCAAGAAGGTCAATAAATACATCAAACAATTTCCGTTTTATTTCTATGGCAATATCATCACTAATATTATTCTCGTGGCGATCATCATCATTGCTGTATTTTTTGTGGTGGCAAGCTGGCAATTCAGCACAGCAATATTTTTTTACGGGCCAGTGTCTATCGCCTTTGTTTCTAGTATTCTCCGTATCACAGTAAAAGATTTTCTAAAAAATATAAAAACTCTTGAGAAAATAAAAGCTGGGCATTATGATTTTGGAGTTGAGGATTACGAATTAGACAATGCCGTGGAATTTTTGGAAGAATTACCGAAGCCGAAAGAAGAAGTTGATCAAATGAAAGGGGAGCTTTCCTTTGGCAAACTGGTTGATGTTTTTGAGGCGACAAATATAATAAGTTATGAAAACGGATTATATAATATTGATAGAATATTTAGAGCCCAGACTGAAGCAGTGATGGAGGGAAAACAGATGGAGTATCTCTAAGATTATATTGTAATTTTGCAAATCACATCCCATCCAAAAGCGAGCAGGCAAAGCCGGGTTTCTTGCAGTATAATCCGCGACTAGACTTCTTTTTTAAATTTGATATCATAGAGCTATAACTTATTATGTCAAAACATTATGCAAGTCAGGGAATTTATGACTAAAGACGTCGCCACTGTTTTTCCGGAAGCCAGTATCGTCCAAGTTGTGAAATTGCTTCTCAAGAAAAAAATCCATAGCGTGCCAGTTGTTGATGGTGACAATAATCTGTTGGGCATTATTTCGGAAAAAGATCTATTTTCCAAAGAGCCGGCCTGCGATTATCTCCCGATTTGGGTGTCTCTTTACAGCATTATCAGGCATCAAGATCCGCTTTCATCTGATCAGGAAATAAAAATGTCAAAATTAGTAGCGGCTTCGGCAGGCGATATCATGACTGAAAATTGCACGACAGTTAATCCGGACACTGAGATCTCGGAAGTGTTTCGGATATTTCGTGAAACAAAATTTAAAACGCTCCCAGTTGTGGATAAGTCAGGTAAAGTAAAAGGCATCATTTCACTGGTTGATATAATCCGCAATATTAACCTTGACAAGATAGCTTGGGATTAATCACAAAAATATGAAAATAAAAGACATCATGGTGACAAACGTGGTATCCGCCCAGCCCGGCGATAGTTTGTTGGAGGTCGCGGATATTCTGTTTAGCAATCGCTTCCATGGATTGCCGGTTTTAGAAAATGGAAAAATTGTCGGAATTATCACTGAAGACGATTTTTTCCTGAAGAATTTCGATGATCTCTTTCTTCCGTCATTCATCAAATTCATTAAGGAAAAAAAGATCGCCGATAATGTTCCGGAGGAAATCAAGGAAAAAATGCAGAAGCTGCTCAATGCCAAAGTGAAAGATATTATGACCACTACCTGTCTGACTGTCACTTCTGACATGGACGTTTCTGAATTGATGGAAACGATACGAAAGACCATGTTTGCGACATTCCCAGTCACGGACCAGGATAATAATCTGACTGGCATTGTAACTCTGGCCGATATTCTTGGCACGGTAAAACATGGATCGAAAGCAATGAAGCGAAAACTGGAAAAAAGCGGCAAGGCTTCCGACCTGAACAATTTGGCGGCCGATTTAAGCGCAGCATTGGATGATAATCTGGTTATCATGAGCAGAAAGAGAGTGCAGACATGGAAAGGCATCGTGCTCATCTCGGTTATCGCAATGTTGGGAGTTATCCTGCTTATAGTTGTGAATGCTAATTCAAAAAACACATGCGGATTGGAGGATAAGAGCGTCTATCCACTGACGTGTCAAAAATTTGTTTATTCTAATTGGAGCGCTTGCGCTTCGGGTGCGCAAACGCGAGCCGTGCTTGAGAAGTCGCCCCGCAATTGTGAGGGCGGAGCGCCGATGCTTGAACAGTCTTGCAGCAATTGAGTATGATTTTAAAAATTTTTGTAATAAAAAGCGCCCTTTTCTGGGCGTTTTAATTTATTCTGGAAATTATTATAGCTGGATCTCTAGAAGCCTTGTTTGTAACATCCGTTAATTGTACACCACATGGCCTTGGTTCCATCGGTCAATGTCAAACAAAAGTTTCCAGATCCCTTAGCGCCTCCGGCCACTCCGTCAGAATACGTAGCGATTGGGGTTGGTGGTGTGCTTCCGAGATAATTCACGTCGCACCATGAGGGCGACCAACCGTATTGGGCAAAATCAGGCCAAACAGAACCACTTATCACAGAAGAAGGATTACAAATGGATGTGTCGGCAATAGGTTGTGTTAAATTAAGGCCTCCGCTAGTCAAACAAGCAAATACTGGAGCGATTGCAGACCTAAAAGAAGTAAACGCCGATACATCTTTCGATTTTTGCTTCGTGCTGAAGAGACTGACAAGGATGACGGAAACAAGGATGGCGATAATCGCAATAATCACTAAAATTTCAACTAGGGTAAAGCCTTTTTTATTTTTTTTCATAGGGTATAACTAAAGACTTATTGGATATTTTCTTAGTTGGATTATTTCTATAGTACCGCAATATTTAAATGTAAGCAAACTCTCACTGTCGGGTCACCACTGAACTTTTTAATAGTCCAGTCGTTTAGGTTAAAGGCCCTACGATCATTATCAGGAGTTTTCGGCAAATAATTTTTGCCATAGGCAAATCAGTTTTGGGCTGAAATTATGTAATTTTCTCAGCCCTACCCCATTCAAAGGCGGGCAAGCGAAATGAGATTTTTTGGCGCGTGCATAACTTCTAAGTTTTTTTGTGCTATAATAAAAAATATAATTTATAATCTCAATTAAATGCTTCCGCTTCGCGGAAATTTAACGGGGTAAAAACAAAAACTATGAAAATTTACGCGATCATCATTACTATCATCGCTGTTGTGGCGATAGTTTTCGCCGGAATATCTTATTCTCAAATAAGCAAGGTGTCCCAGCAGGCAACGACATATCAAAAAGAAAAAGAACAATGCCAGTCGGATAAATCAAAAACGGAAACCCAGTTGACGCAGGCAAATGGAAAACTGTCCAATCTGCAAAAAACAGCGGATGTTTTGGGCGCCGCCGCCAACTCATTTATGTTTGCGGGCGATATGAAAGCCAATACAGTTGGTTCTCAAGAAGCAGCCGAGGTTGAGCAGAAAATAAGCAGTATGACGGATAAAAATGACCGCATGGAGGCGGAAAAAAATTGGAATGATTTTAAAACTACATTGCGTTTCAATCCTTTCTTTGGGCTTTTGCGGGGCTTGGTTCAAAGTTTAGACCGAAACTTATCACAGCAGCCAGGAAATCAAGCGCCACTCCAACAGCCGACAAGATAATAGTTTTATTACATGGAAAACAAAGTCGGCAAAATCGTCTACTGGACACCAAGGATATTATCCGTAATATTCATTATTTTTCTCGCCTTGATGTCGCTGGATGTTTTTACGGAGGGCGCCAGTTTTTGGCAAATTTTGGTGGGTCTGTTTATGCATAACATTCCAGTTTTCGTTTTGCTGGTGGTGTTGATTGTTTCCTGGAAACGTGAAATTGTGGGCGCGGTCGCATTTATTCTGGCCGGCTTGCTGTATATTTTTTTCGTATTCAGAAATGCAGGTAACTGGCAAATGGCATTGGCGTGGAGCGTTCAAATCGCCGGATTCGCTTTTCTAATCGGCGGATTTTTTCTGGCCAATTGGATCAAAAAAAGTAAGTAATTAATTACGTAATTTTGTTGATTTCGCCTAATGTTAGGTTTTGCGCGGGGTGCTTGACAAAAGAGCAATTAAAGAATATAATAAAGGCAGTTCTTTAAAGAGAAGTATGCGAGACCAAGGTACACATGATTGGGTGTCTTTGTTTTGCACACTGCTTGTATTTTTTTCATGCAACTCTTGAGGGTTGCAATCTTTTGTTTGTGAAGGGAGGTCTAACAATGAATGAAGAACTGATTCGTTCGTTGAGGTTGGCGGCGGCTTTTGTATTTTTAGCTGTTGTCGGCCTGTGCGTAGTTTACCCCGATCTGGGTGCTTGCGCACCCTATCTAAAAGTCATTTTTTAGATTGGCCATAAAAACTCTGGAGGAACATTGTGTTCTTCCAGAGTTTATTTTTTTTATAGATCCCAATCTAACAGAAAAAAGGCGAAATAAACAATTTTTAGCGGGGTTTTTGGTTAAATTGCGAAAAAGAGGTATACTAAAAGCATGAAAAATTATTTTTATAAAATAGAAGGAGGTGTCTATGAAAAATAAAGATTTAATTATTATCATTATCGTTGTTGTAGTTATTCTTCTGGCGGCATTTTTGTTTTTGAATAGGGGTAAAAATACAACACAAAATCCGGCCGGAACCCAAAGCGCGACTACTCAGGAAAATCAAAGCACGCAAGCGCCTGGCATTAAGGATAGTTTGCTGGGACTTCTGCAAAGCACTTCTGGCATTAAATGTTCAGTCACTGATGCTAACGGCAGTTACACGGTTATTGCCAAGGGAGACAAGGCTAAAATTGAGGGTATTAGTTTTGCCAATCCGCAAGATCCCAGCCAAAATGGAAAAACCGGAACCATGATCAACGATGGTACGTGGGCGTATATTTGGAACGGCCAGCAGGGGATGAAATTTAATCTGAAAGAAACCCAGCAAGGAGCTAATTCGCAAGAAAAAGCGACTGATTGGAAAGGCTGGGCCCAGCAGATGCAAACATCCGGAGCTAAATATGATTGCAATCCGACTGTGGCCACTGATGCCGACTTCACGCCTCCAGCAAACGTGACTTTTCAAGATTTGGGCGAGTTGATGAAAAATCTGAAACAAACCCAACCTAATCCAACAGGGAACACTTCAGTTCCAGCGGTGCCGGTTATGCCGAATACTACTCCAGCTTTATAATCTTAAATTGTCAGTTTACAGAAAAACTCGCTTAAAGCGGGTTTTTTTGGTATGATAAAAGCATGGAAAATGAATTTGTCAGGATCAATATTGCTTTTAAGCCGCCCAAAGTTGTGGCGGATTTGGCGATGCGCTTGAGTGCCGAGATTAGTCAAAAATCCGACGCGTTTTTTGTTTTGGACGGGAGAAATTTTTTTCCGCATATTACTATCTATTCTCCTGAATTTCCTGCAAAGAACTTAGACAGGGTGCTTCGGGATATTGAAGATTTGTCGAAAAAAATATCTCCAGTTGAATTTAAGTTTGCAAAAATGGCTTCCGACCGAGGATGGATTGGAGCTGAGGCCGAACTTTCGGATGAAATAAAAAATATTCATAACGAAATAATTAACAGGCTAAATTCTTTGCGGGAAGGCCATTTACGTGGAAAGGATCTGGCTAATCTCGGCAATCTTACGGAAGAAAAAAGAAATATTGTGCAAAAATATGGCCACCCGAGTGTGATGGAATTGTACAGGCCGCATCTTACTTTAATCAGATTGAAAAATGAAAAAGTTGCCGAAAAAATCGCTGGTGAACTTGATTGGCCGATTAAAGAGTTTGAGATTGATAAAATCGGAGTGTATAAAATGGGCGATCATGGAACTTGCGTGGAGCTGATTAAGGAATTTGATCTAAAGTAGATGAATATCCAGAAAATCATCAAAGAGATTGAAGTCCAGGCAGAAAAAGAAAATTTACCGATTATTGGCCCGGAAAAGGGTAAAGTTTTGGCCGAAATGGTGGGAAAATACAAACCGCGAAGAATCCTGGAAATCGGGACATTGGTGGGTTATTCGGCGATTTTGATGGCGGAAAATCTGTCGGAAGGCGAAGAAATTATTACTTTGGAGGTAAGTCGTCTATCATTTGAAATGGCCAAAGAAAACATCCAGAAGGCCGGGCTTGAAAATAAAATAAAAATTATTTTTGGATCGGCTTTGAAAATTATTCCCGAACTTGATGGCAAGTTTAATTTTGTGTTTATCGACGCCGAGAAAAAAGAATATCTCAAATATCTCAAAGCCATTGAGCCGAAACTTTCTACTCGGGCAGTAGTGGTGGCGGATAATGTTGGAAAATTCAATGAAAAAATGCAAGACTATCTGGACTATGTTCGAAATGGCGGAAAATTTAAAAGTCATACTGTTGATTTTGGTTACGACGCAATGGAAGTGAGTGAAAAAAACACAAAGGTTGTCCCAAGCGGTCCCTTTCTTGGTTAAAATATAGGCGATTTTAATTTTTTCAAACAATGGTATAATGAAATTATGCAACTCAAGAATTACAACGTTTATTTTTTCTTCGTTGTTTTGATCGCTATAACAGTGGTGGCGTATTTTATTTTGCAGCCGTTTCTGATTCCGTTTTTGATCGCGGCCGTGTTGGCGCATCTTTTCAGCCCAGCATATGAATTTCTTCTGAAGTTTCTCAAAAGAGAAGGATTGAGTTCGGGCCTGATTTGTCTGTTGATGGCGCTGATCATTATCGTGCCAATTTTTATTATTTTATCACTGGTTATTGGTGAGATTCAAGACGTGATCAATAAATTTAACACCGACCCCGGAACATTTAGAAACGCGATTGGAAATTTTTCTGGCAGTTTGGCGGCGCTGCCATTTTTCCATTTCTTTGAGCCGGAAAAACTTATCAGTCAAGCCTCAATAATTTCAGCGGTAAAAAGTTTTTCCCAAAACGCCCTATTTATTCTGCAGAGCGTTTATGAAGGCATAGTGCATTTTATCTTTGCCGTTTTTATCATGTTTTTTTCTTTCTTTTTCCTGTTGATAGACGGAAAAGAATTAGTGAAAAAGATCATGCGCCTCAGTCCCTTGCAGGACAAATATGAAAGCATACTGATTGATAAATTCAATTCCATAACTCGGGCGACCATCAAGGGAACAATCCTTATCGGTGTGCTGCAGGGATTGATCGGGAGCCTTTTATTTCTCGCAACCGGAGTGGTATCGCCGATTTTTTTCGGAATTTTAATGATGATAGCTTCGGTTATTCCGCCGATCGGTTCGGGGTTGATTTGGATTCCGGTTGGTATTGGCACGCTGTTACTTGGGCACATCCAAGAAGGAGTTGTGATTTTGTTAGTAGGAGTCCTGGTCATCAGCACGATTGATAATTTTGTCCGTCCGAAGCTGGTCGGAAAAGACACGCAGATGCACCCCTTGATGATTTTGTTCGCTACTTTGGGGGGTATCGCTTTGTTCGGAGTTTCCGGATTTATTGTCGGGCCTATAATAATGTCGCTTTTTGTGGCGCTTTGGGATATTTATGCTCTGGAGTTCAGGGGCCAGCTCGATCGCTATAACGAATAGATGATTACATAATGATCAATACAATGATAATTTTTAGCGCCAAGTATCTGATATTCATTTCAGTAATTGTTTTCATCTGGTTTTTTATCACACAGCCGAGAGATAAACAGAAGCAAATTTTCGTTTTTACTGTCATTGCTTTGCCGGTAATTTACGCGGCAGCGAAACTCGTATCCTTGGGCTATTATGATCCGCGGCCATTTGTAGCCGGTCATTTTATGCCGCTGATTCCGCACGATCCCGACAATGGTTTTCCCTCTGACCACACTCTTTTTACTAGCGCTCTTGCTGCAGTCGTTTTTTTCTACAACAAAAAAACGAGCCTGATCTTATTCGCAATTGCTTTGCTGGTTGGCGCGACTCGGGTGCTGGCCGGAGTGCATCATCCAATTGATGTCGAAGGAAGCATTGTCATAGCAGTTGCCATGTCTTTAGCGGTATATAAGTTTATTTTGCCAAGAATTGTTGGGCTTAAAATATATAGTCATTATTTCAAGCAACCACAACCATAAGTTTGTCTGAAAAAAGATAAAGGTGTATTATATGGAGGAGGGAATTTTCCCTTCTTTTTCATTCTTTGTTTTATGGAAAAAATTAAAGAAAAATTAAATAAAGAGCGGGAATTCGATTTCAAAGGATTTTGGATTCGCCTTTGGAAATTAACCGAGCCTTCCCACAAGCAAGTAACCAGCTTGATCATCTTGATCATTGTTGCTGAAGTGATCAAATTGGCGGGCCCTTATTTTTTAAAGCTCATCATTGACGATCTCACGCATCTCGATCCAGGCAAAATAACGGAAATTATCGCGCTGGTGGCTTTGATGTTTTTGGCCAATCAGGGCGTTTCTATCTTGGCCTATTTTACTGACGGAAAAATGTTTAAAATTCTAGGCAATCTACATGAATATATCCCATACAATGCCCACAAGAAAATGCTCTATTTGTCTCTGGGTTATCATGAAAAAGAAAATACCGGGAACAAGGTCACGAAAATAACGCGCGGAATCGACAAGATAGACAATTTGCTGGGAAATCTGTTTTGGGAAGTTTTTCCGACAATTTTTCAGATTATTTTCACGGCCGCCGTCCTTTTTATTCTTGACTGGAGATTTTGTCTGATACTTTTTATTTTCATCCCGATTTTCGTGGTGCTGACTCTCAAGGTGAATAAGGAGGTTTATCCTTTCCGGAAAAAAAGATTTAACAGCCAGGAAGAATCGGCCGGAATCATGGCGCAGGCCATCATCAACATCAATGCGGTAAAATCATTCACGCAGGAAGAAAAAGAATGTTCGAAGTATTCGAAAATTCTAAGTGAGGTCAAGGAAAATATCTGGGCGGAATTCGGGAGGATCATCAGTTACAATGTTAAAAGAAATTTCATCATTGATTCGGGTCGGGCATTCATTTTGCTTTCTGGATTTTTTTTGGTATGGAAGGGGTCGATGACGATCGGGAGCCTAGTTTTTGTCTATACCGTTTCTGAAAAGGCGCTGCTTTCACTGTATCGCATCTCCCGGCTCTATGACCGTATTATGGAAAGCAGCGAAGCCATTGATAGGATTTATGACATATCTCTGGAAGAGTCGGAAATAAAAAATCCCAAAAACGGAATCAAACCGAAAAATATCGAAGGGCAGATTGAATTTAGGGGCGTGACTTTTACTTATGATGATAGTGTTATCGTCGCGCTCGACCAAGTAAATTTTTCCATCAATTCCGGTTGTGTGACGGCGCTGGTTGGTCCATCTGGTGGCGGAAAAACTACAGTTGCCCGCATGGTCTATCGCCATTATGATCCAATTTCCGGAGGGGTCTTGCTCGATGGCAAAAATTTGAAAGACTATGATCTGTACGCGTTCAGAAAATTTATTGCGATTGTGCCGCAAGAAGTGGAAATTTTCAATACCAGTGTGAAAGACAATATTGCCTATGCGAAACCTAACGCTAGCTTTAAAGAAGTTCAGGCGGCGGCGCGAATTGCTAACGCCGAAGAATTTATCAATCAACTTAAAAATGGTTATGAAACTTTGGTGGGCGAACGGGGCATAAAATTGTCCGGCGGCCAACGTCAACGAGTCGGGATTGCGCGCGCCATCTTAGCCAATCCGCGGATTTTATTTTTTGATGAAGCGACCAGCAGTCTGGATTCTTATAGTGAAAAATTGATTCAGGAAGCGATGGATAAAATCAGAAAAGGGCGCACGGTCATCATCATCGCGCATCGATTAAGCACTATAAAAAAAGCGGACAAAATTGTGGTCTTGGAAAAAGGGAGAGTAATCGAAGAGGGCAGCCACTTTGAATTGGCAAAAGTGGATGGCGGACTGTACCAAAAACTTATCAAACTGCAGGAGATGGGCGACGTTGAATAATCAAACAGATTTAAAACACCGGACGGTTGTCTTTGGGCTTCTCATCTCCTTCATAAGTAATTGTTTCAACTTTCATCCTGACCTTATCCGAACCCAATTTTTGAGCTTTATTCTCGGAAATTTTTTTGCCGCTGGCGATTTTATAATAGGTGACTTTTAATTGCTGAAAAGCGCCGGCTACGCGCGGAACAACAGAATCAGATTTATCGTACGGCGCGAAAGCCACATCGGGATATCCTTGAATTGCCTGTGACATAAATTTATTCCAGATCGGAGCGGCCACGAACGATCCGTCGGCGCCGGCGCGCATCGGCCGGTTATTATTGTTTCCCGCCCAGACGCCGACAGCCAGGTAGGGCGTAAAGCCCACCGTCCAGGCATCACGAAATTCTTGGGTGGTGCCGGTTTTGGCGGCCACGGTCCGATTGGGAATAAATAATTTATTATTCGGCCCGAAAATTGGAACGCGGGCGCTGTTGTCGGAAAGGATGGAATCTATTTTTCTGGCGATTTGCGGATCGAGAACCGGTGAATTTTGCGGCTGGTTTTCTGCGATTATATTGCCTTTGCTGTCGACGATCTTCAAAATTGGATCAACCGGATTTCTGTTACCGTCGTTAGCAAACACGGAAAAGGCGGAAGTTTCGTCCAAAAGCGTCACTTCGCCGCCGCCGATAACGAGCGACAAACCATAACGCGGCCGGTCATTCAAAGTCGTGATCCCCAAACGGTGTGCCATCTCAATTGCGTCATCAACGCCCACGGCGCGCAAAGTTTTGATGGCCGGCACATTCAGCGACATGGCTAAGGCTTGGCGCATCGAAAGAACACCATGAAATTTTCCGTCATAATTTCTGGGTACATAATTTATTCCTGAACCGTCTTTGCCAAAATCAGTTTGGGCATCCAACAGCATTGTTTCGGGCTGGTAGCCGTCCTCAAAAGCTTTGGCATAGACTATGGGCTTGAAAGAAGATCCGGGCTGGCGAGGGCTGATGGTCACATTTACCTGTCCGTCAATTGTTTTGTCAAAATATCCCCGGCTGCCGACCATAGCCAAAATTTGTCCGTTTCTTGGATCGAGAGCGACCAAGCCCGCGTTGGTAGCGCCATACTTTGTTTGGTTATAGGCTGCGCCTTCATTGATAATTTGTTCAGCCAGTTTTTGCTTGTCATAATCCAGCGTGGTATAAATTTTTAACCCGCCCTCAGCAATCATTTTTTCTCCATATTTTTGTTCCAGCTTATTTTTGACATAAAAAACAAAATGGGGAGCATCAATCGGCTGGCTGAAGGGTACAACCTTCGTTTTTATTTTGAGTGCTTCCGCAACCGTTTGCGGTTTTGCCAAATTTAATTCCGCGATTCTTTTCAAAACATCCTGCTGTCTTTTGACGAGCGCATCAACATGATTACCGTAGGGAGAATAATAAGTAGGCGCTTTGGTGAGGGCGGCGAGCATGGCCGCCTCGTCCAAAGTCAGATCCAGGGCCTTTTTACCGAAATATGTTTCGGCGGCTGTTTCTATGCCATAGGCATTGGAACCATAGGGGATCTGATTCAAATAGGCGTCCAAAATCTGATCTTTGCTGTATTTTTTGTCGATTTTTACGGCATAAATCGCTTCCAAAATCTTTCGTTTGATGGTTTTTTCGCGATTTAAATAGACGCTTCTGGCCAATTGCTGGGTGATGGTGGAAGCGCCTTGATTGGCGCTGCCAGTTTCGATATCAGCTTTCAAGGCGCGGAAAATGGCGCCGATATCAATACCGTGGTGCTGGTAAAAAGAATCATCCTCGGTGGCGACGGTGGCAATGCGAATCGTGTCCGGAACCTGTTCATGCGTCAGAATTTTTCGATTTTCTTCTCCATGGATCTCATATAGCACGTGTTCGCCGGTGCGATCATAAATTATGCTTGTTTGAGGGATATTTCTGGTGTATAAGGTGTCTCCCAGCGGAGTTTTGACCATCAGATAGACAAAGCCGGCAATTATGATAATCGTAAGCATGACAAAAACATTCAAAGAAACCAGAGTAATTTCTTTGAGTAAAAACTTTAAAGTCATTCTGTGTTTTTTTGCTTTGATTGACATATTTATTACTACTATTCGTTTTGAAAATTATTTTGTAATTAAGGTAAATTCTTTGAAATTTAACCAAGCGCGAGGTGGCCTAAAGATTACACTAAAAGAGGACAATTGCAAATGCAGTTGTAATAAATGTAGATTTTGGTATAATACAAACATGGGGAAATATGCAGAGAAAATTCCTGAAATAAAGGAAAAAATAGTCAGAGAAATTGATCCGGAAAAAATTATTCTTTTTGGTTCTTATGCGTGGGGAAAGCCGACTGAAGACAGTGATGTTGATTTGTTCATCATAAAAGCCAGCGGGGAAAGAAGAATTAATAGAGCCAGAAGGGTTCGCGAAGCGATATCGGGCAGCGATGTTCCGGTTGACATACTTGTTTATACCCCGGAAGAAATAAAAAAAAGCATCAATGAAAGCCATAATCTTTTTATTGAGGATATCATTCGCAACGGAAAAACAATCTATGAAAAATCAGCAAATACATTCGGCGTTGTGTTTCCATCGCGTCCATTAACCATTTTGCAATAAAAATTTATGTTGACCGATTATGTAAAAAATTGGCTAGCGCGAGCTGATGAGGATATAAAAACCATCCAATTATTGTTGAAAGAAGATAGAGGGCATCCTAATCCGGTTTGTTTTCATGCTCAACAAGCCGGTGAAAAATATTTAAAAGGATTCTTAGCTTATCACGACCTGCATGTCAGAAAAATTCATGATTTGGAAATTCTCGTTAAAGATAGTCAGGGAGTGGATGAATCTTTTGCGGAATTAATGCCTCAAGCAAGGCTCCTGAATCAATTTTATACCGAATCGCGATATCCTGATGATTATGTGGAATTTTCTTTACAAGATGCGAAAGACGGATACGAAGCGGCTAAGAAAATAAAAGATTTTGTGTTGTCTAAAATAGAAACTCCCCATTAATTTAACTCTTCGTTTTTCATGTATATGAAAAAATCTTTTTCTTTACTCTCTCTCTCTCTCTCTCTGATAATCTGCACCGCGCTTTCTCCCGCCATAGCCTCAGCTTCTATCTTGGGTAATATTTTCCACACCTCCGACACGGATTTTAACGGCACAACTTCCCAAACTGCCATTTCCGGAGGAAGTGTGGGGTTGGGACAGTGGTCTTGCGGACAAAATATCACTTATAACGGTTATGCATATCCAACTGTTTTAATTGGCACTCAATGCTGGTTGGCAGAAAACTTGCAAACCACCCTAAAACCGGACGGTTCTGCTCTCACTAGCTATTGCTATTCGCCAGGAGGTTGCGCTTCACCGTGGGGAAGATTGTATGATTGGAATGTAACTATGAACGGCGCGACCACCGCTACTGGATGCGGAGCCAAGATCCAAGGCATCTGTCCTTCCGGCTGGCATATTCCTTCAGACTATACCGGCTGTGCCAATGATGATTTTTATCTCTTGTCAACTTACCTTGGCGGCGATTCAGTTTCTGGTGGTCACATGAAAGAAACTGGCACAGCCCATTGGAGTTCTGGCAACACAGGAGACAACAATAGTGGTTTTACTGGAGTGGGTGCTGGCCGCTGGGATGGGAGCTCATTCGTACAGCGCCCGGACAGTGGCTATTTCCAGACTTCTTTTCAAAATGACGGTTCTAGCGCATTTGTCCGCAGCCTGTACTACAGCACTACTTCGCTCTACCGCAGCTCCGCTATTATGAAGACGAACGGCCTTTCAGTCCGTTGTGTCAAGGATAATCTAAACCCTTCCTACTACTCCTCCGGCACCTACACTTCCACTATTTTTCAGCGGGCGCAGGTGGCGAGTTGGGGGAATTTGAATTGGAATGCCATCATAAACACTAATACGGCGCTGACTATCAAAGTACGGACTTGTTCCGCGCCTGATTGTTCCGACTGCTCCGGCACAACTTGCGCCTGGAGTTATTGCGGGAATGTTGATACCGGTGCTGCCCAAGGAGGCGCTGGCGTTCCACTTAATTCCGGTTCTCCCAATTGCGTTTACAACACCCAGAAATATATCCAATATCAGGCCACGCTCACTTCCTCCGACGGAGTCAATACCCCCTATCTCAATGACATCCTGCTGGATTATCAATATAATCCCGATACCTCCACCATGTCCGGCTTCGTCAAATTTTTCGGGAGCATAACTTTTAAGTAATTTGTGCAGTACAGTAGTATTTGACAAAAGCGGATTTGTAAACTATAATAAAATCATCAAGCAAGGATTGGGAATCCCCCTACGGGGAAAAGGATGGTGGGTCGAACTTCCAGAAAATCCTCTTGTCTTGAGATAATAAATTCATAGAATTACTAAAATGGCAGAACAAGATAGGGACTTCGTTGAGTATGTTGTTAAACAAATTGTTAACAACCCAGACGCGGTCAAAGTTGAACGCAAGATCGACGAAATGGGAGTTCTTATTTCTTTGGACGTAGCTCCGGAAGATATGGGAATGGTGATTGGTCGAGAAGGTGCCACAGCTAAGGCTCTCCGAACTCTACTTCGAGTTATCGGAGCCAAAAATAATGCTCGCGTTAATCTGAAGATTAACGAACCGGAGGGATCAGAAAGAAAACCTCGCGCTGAGAGAAGCATTGATGACGTTGTTGGAAACCTATAATTTAGAAAATTGACACTTTTTTCTCCGTCTATTTTAGATTTGAGAAGTCAAGCAAAAGAGCCCCAAAAAGGCTTTTTTGTTTATTTAGAGTATGATATTATAAGGATATGGATTTTCACATAGTTACAATCTTTCCAAAAATTTTTGATTCCTATTTTTCTGAATCGATCCTTAAACGTGCCCAGGGCAGAGAATTAATCAAAATCGATATCCATGACCTAAGAGACTACACTGAAGACAAACACAAAACGGTAGATGATACGCCTTATGGAGGCGGGGCAGGCATGGTAATGAAGGTTGAACCGATCTATCGAGCACTTAGTTCGATAATTTCCAATTTCCAATTTCCAATTTCCAATAAAAAACCAAAAACTAAAAACCAAAAACTAAAAACCAGAGTTATTCTTTTTTCCGCTAAAGGTAAAAAATATACGCAAAAAGATGCTCGGCGGTTATCCAGATATAATAGCCTGATCATGATTTGCGGGCGCTATGAAGGTGTGGACGAACGGGTGGCAAAATATTTAGTAGACGAGGAGATCTCTATCGGCGATTATGTTTTGACCGGAGGCGAAATTCCGGCGATGGTCGTGGTGGATTCAATAGCGCGTCTGTTGCCGGGAGTTTTGGGCAACACCGAAAGCGCTAAAGAGGAATCTCATAGCGTTGAGGGCCGGCTGGAATATCCTCAATACACCAAGCCGGAAGAATTTCAGGGCTGGAAAGTGCCGAAAATTCTACTCTCCGGCCACCATGAAAAAATTGAACAGTGGCGCAAGAAAAACAGCAAATTAGGAAAATAAATGGCTAATGCTGAGAAAAAATTAGACCGGGCATTGCTTTACACAACTTTCGCGTTGCTGGTTTTTGGGCTAATTATGATATCTTCGGCTGGCATTGCGTATTCGCGGAGCCATTTCGGCGATTCTTATTTTTTCTTCAAGCGCCAGTTGGCGGGGGTTTTGATCGGTTTAGTGGTTTTATATTTTTCACAGCGGATAAATTACAATTATTGGAAAAAAATATCCCTGCCATTTTTTGTCTTGAGTATAACTTTTTTGATTTTAGTTTTTGTGCCGGGAGTCGGCACAAAAATTTACGGAGCCAGCCGCTGGCTCGCGATTGGGCCGCTTTCCTTCCAGCCGTCGGAGATGTTGAAACTAGGGCTGGTTATTTATATGGCCGCCTGGCTGGAAAGTCGCGGAGAGCGAGTCAAGGATTTTTTTGAAGGTTTCTTGCCGTTCGTTACAATCGTGGCGGTCATCAGCTTTCTTCTGATGAAACAACCAGATATGGGAACGTTGGGCGTAATCATTTTAGTGGCGATTTCCATGTTTTTTCTGTCAGGCTCAAAAATATCACACATGTTGCTCATGGGGTCAGCCGGATTTTTGGCGCTGGCTGTGCTTGTAAAAGTAGAATCATACCGAATGAACAGGCTTTTAGTTTTTTTGCATCCGGAGCTTGATCCCCGAGGTATCGGTTATCAGATCAATCAGGCGCTCTTGGCGATCGGTTCCGGAGGAATTTTGGGCGTGGGTTTGGGCCATAGCATGCAGAAATTCAATTATTTGCCGGAACCGGTCGGCGATTCTATATTTGCTATAATAGGAGAGGAGCTGGGCCTTGTTGGCTGCGTAGTTTTGATCGCTTTGTTTGCGCTTCTGGCTATGCGGGGATTGCATATTGCCAAAAACGCTCCTGATACATTTTCGCGTTTGGTGGCGGCCGGCATCGTTTCTTGGATTTTTTTTCAAGCTTTTATCAACATGGCGGCCATTTCAGGACTCATCCCCTTAACGGGAATTCCATTGCCATTTATCAGTTATGGAGGAACGTCGATTATTTTTTTGATGGCGGCGATTGGGATACTATTAAATATATCCAAGCAGGTAAAAAATAATTAATTTTGTAAAAATCCGAAATTCGAATCTCGAAATTCGAAACAATAACTAAATTCAAAATCATAAAGTTTTAAACATTTGAATTTTGATCGTTAGAATTTGTTTCGGATTTAGGATTTCGTGCTTCGAGTTTAATTAACATTATGCGCATTGTCTTAACAGGCGGGGGAACAGGCGGACACATCATTCCGCTAATCACCGTAGCTAAAAAAATAAAAGAGAAAGTTGATCAAGCCGATACAGTAGAGTTTCTTTTTATCGGCCCCAAGGGAGAGCTCGAAGAAGAATTGATGGCGCAAGCCGGAATTCCGACTCGGGGGGTGCTGGTTGGAAAAATGCGCCGGTATTTTTCAATGCGCAATTTTGTCGACTTCTTCAAAATTCCCATTGGCATAATCCAGACGCTCTGGCAGCTGTTGATTTTTATGCCGGACGCGATTTTTTCCAAAGGCGGACACGCGTCCTTGCCAGTGGTTTTGGTCGGCTGGCTGTATCGCATTCCGATTCTTATTCATGAATCAGACAGTGTGCCTGGAGCAACCAACGATCTATTGGGAAAACTTTCCACTCGCGTGGCGGTTTCTTATCCAGAGTCAGAGAAGGATTTTCCAGCCGCGCAGGTTGTGCTGACCGGCAATCCTTTGCGCGAAGACATCAATCAGGGCGATCCGGCAGCGGCGAGGTCCTTGTTTTCTCTGACTGAATCAAAAAAAGTAATCTTTATTTATGGAGGTTCACAGGGCGCGCAAATAATAAACAACAAGATTCTCAATATTTTACCGCATCTCCTGCATGAGTACCAGGTGATCCATCAAACGGGGAAAAAGAATTATGAAGCCGTTGTCCATCGGGCCGGGGAATACGGCATCAAAGCCGGGCGGGAAGGCTATCATCCAGTCGCGTTCGTCGGTCCGGAAATAAAAGATATTCTGGCGGTGGCGGATCTGATCATTACCCGGGCGGGCGCCAATTCACTTTCGGAAATTGCGGCTAATGGAAAACCGGCCATTGTTATTCCGCTGGAAGGATCAGCTAATGACCATCAAGTCATGAATGGATTTTTAATCGCGCGCATGGGGGGATGCATAGTTCTGGAAGAAAATAATCTAGGCGAGAACCTACTGATGGAAAAAATCAAAGAAATAATGACGAATGAAGAATTGCGCTCAAAATTATCGGAAAATATAAAGCGATTTTATCATCCAGACGCGGCCGAAAAAATCGCTGATGGCATATTGAGTATGATTAAATAATTTTTTAATCTTATGGCAATGGATTTATCCAAAATAAAAAAAGTGTATGTGATCGGCATCAAGGGTTCTGGCGTGGTGGCGATTGTGGAGATTCTGAAAACTATGGGCATCGAGATTGTCGGTTCGGATACGCACGAAAAATTTTTTACAGACGAAGTTTTGCGAAAATTAGGCGTAAAATATACGGAGGGCTTTAACGTAGAAAATTTACCCGACGATGCTGATCTGATATTATATTCAAGTTCATATAATGAAAATAATAATGTTGAAATCGCGGAAGCTAAAAAAAGAAATTTAAAGATGATTAGCTATCCGCAAATGCTCGCCGAATTGTTCAATGAAAAATACGGGATCGCTGTTTGTGGCACGCATGGTAAAACGACGGTCTCTGCGCTGCTGGCGGATACCTTGAAAAAGGCCGGAGCGGATCCAGACGCTGTTATTGGCAGCCGCGTGGTTGAATGGGGATCCAACGCCTTGATTGGGCGGGGTGAATATTTTGTAATTGAAGCGGACGAATTTCAAAATAAATTAAAATTATACGATCCCAACGCAGCCATCTTGACCAGCGTCGATTGGGACCATCCAGATTCTTATCCGACTTTTGCGCAGTACAAAAAAGCCTTTTCTGATTTTGTGTCCAAAATTCCCAAGACCGGTTTTCTGGTCGTGTGGGGCGATAGTGTGGCTACCAATGAAGTGGCTGGCGCCTGCCAAGGTAAAATTATCAAATATGGCTTTCAGGAAGACAATGACGCGATTATTGAAAAGCGCGGGACAGAAAGTGTCGAAGGCAAAATATATCAAGAATTTGAAATTGTTTACAACGGCAAAAGTCTCGGCGAATTCAAGACGCAATTAGTGGGTGATCATAATTTGCTCAATGCTGCAGCGGTTATTGTGGCTTGTCATGAGTTAAACGTTGATTTGGCGAATGTTTCTGAGGCTGTGGCAAGTTTTCAGGGGACGTCTCGGCGCTTTGAATATATTGGGGAACGCAATGGTGCTATTTTGATTGATGACTATGGCCATCATCCGGAGGAAATAAAAGCCACTTTGCGAGGCACACGCGGCCTCTATCCCGAAAAAAATATCGTTGCGGTTTTCCATCCACATTCATATTCCCGCACGGAAGCGTTTCTCCAGGATTTTGCGCAAAGTTTTGATGATGCGGACCAAGTGATTGTGCTGGATATTTATGGTTCGGCGCGAGAAAATTCCGGCAAAGTTAGCTCCAAAAATCTCGTGGATTTGATTAATAAATATAGCCACGGCAAAGCGGAATACATTCCGACGATTGATGAGGCGGCAGAGTTCCTGAAAGATAGAATCGGTCCAGATGATGTGGTCCTGAGCATCGGAGCCGGAAATGTTTTTGAGGTGGTGAAAAAACTAAAGTCCTAAATTTGCACGGGAATTATCCAAAAAATGACAAAACAAGAAGATAAAAACATTTACAACCTCACCCCCGAAGAAGTATTGAAGAAATTTAGTACTTCTCTTCAGGGTCTTTCTGAAGATGAAACGAAAAAGCGGCTGAAAGAATTCGGACGCAATATTTTGCAAAAAAAACAGCAGTGGAAATGGCTGAAACTTATTTTCAGCCAATTTAATGACGCGCTGGTTTGGATTTTGCTCGTGGCAGCTTTTTTGGCGTATATTTTCGGCGAAACGCGCGATGTTACAATTATCCTAATCATCGTCGGCATTAATGCGGTCATTGGATTTTTTCAGGAGTTCAAGGCGGAAAGGATACTTGATCAAATGAAAAAACTGACGGCTGACAAAACAGTTGTTATTCGTGACGGAAAAAAGCGCGAAATTGATGCCAGCTATCTTGTGCCTGGAGACGTCGTGGCCTTATCCAGCGGAGACAGTGTGCCGGCGGACGGATATCTTTTGGAAGCTTATACCTTGCGCGTCAACAGCTTTATTTTTACCGGAGAATCGAGGCCTGAAAATAAATCGGTTAAGATATTAGAAAATCATCCGGCTTTAGCCGATATGGATAACATGGTTTTTATGGGTGAAACAATCGCGACCGGCGAGGCTAAGTTCGTGGTGACCGGTACAGGCATGCAGACTGAATTGGGCAAGATCGCGCATCTGACCCAGGAAGTCCATGATGATCCAACGCCAATGCAAAAACAGATGCGCAAACTTGGTAAGGACGTGACGATTCTTTCGGTTTTGATCGGCACAGTTGTGATAATCGCCGGGCAATATTTTAAAGTTTCGCTTTATCAAAATTTCCTTTTCGCTTTGGCATTGGCAGTTTCGGTGGTGCCGGAAGGTTTGCCAGCCGCTATTTCCGTTGCGCTGTCTTTGGGAATGAAAAGGCTTTTGAAAGACAATGTGCTGGCCAAAAAATTAAATGCGGTGGAAACTTTGGGCAGTGTGAATATGATTTGTACGGACAAAACCGGGACAATCACAAAAAACGAGCTGACCGTCATCAAAATAGTTGTAAATAATGAAATTATTGATATCGGCGGAACCGGCTACAACCCTGAAGGTGAATTTTCAAAAAATGGAAACGTAATAAGTGCTACCGATATTGGGAACTTAGATTTACTTTGCAAAATCGGAACGCTGTGCAATGATGCGAGTCTTGAAAAAACCAGTGCTGGATACAAGATTATCGGCGATCCGACCGAAGGAGCAATCATCGTGGCTGGAAAAAAATATAATAAAGAAGATAATTTTTATTTGCAAGGAGAAACAAAAATAACCGAAAATCCTTTTTCCTCTGAACGGATGAGGATGAGTGTGGTATTCAAAAATGAAAGTACGATTTCCTATGTCAAGGGTTCGCCGGATGTGATGTTGGATCTTTGCCAATACAAAAAAATCAATGATGAAATTTCTGAATTTACCGCGGAGGATAAAGAAAAAGTTAAAGAAATTTATAACTCAATGTCGGGTGAAGCTTTGCGGGTTTTGGCTTTTGCATATAAAGAATTAAAAGCGGATTTTACGGATAAGGCGGATGAAGCGGAAAGTAATCTAATCTGGGTCGGTATGATGGCCATGATTGATCCGCCCAGGATGGATGTAGCTCGGGCAATTGCTGATTGCCAAAAACTTGGTATCAAAGTCATTATGATTACCGGTGATTATGAAATAACCGCGCGCGCGATCGCGAAAAATGTCGGACTCCTGTCTGAAGAAGCCGTTATTAATGGCAAAGAACTGGACAAGCTAACGGACAAAGAATTGTTCGATGCTATCAAAAAAGGCGCTTGTGTGTTCGCGCGTATTGCGCCGGAACAAAAGTTGCGTATTGCGACAGTTTTAAAAAAATACAAACAGGTAATCGCGATGACGGGCGACGGCGTGAATGACGCGCCGGCGCTCAAGAAAGCTGACATTGGCGTGGCGATGGGCATCATCGGCACGGATGTTTCCAAAGAGGCCGGCGACATGATACTTTTGGATGATAATTTTGCGTCTATTGTCAAGGGAATAAAAGAGGGCCGGACGATTTTCCAGAATCTCAAAAAATTTGTGCATTATGTTTTTACGTCCAATGCCAGCGAGCTTTTAACGGTTGTTTTTGGCGTAATTTTGCAAATTCCTTCACCGGTTTCAGCCATTCAGATTCTGGCCGTTGATCTAGGCACGGATGTTTTTCCTTCGTTCGCACTGGGCTTCGAACCGCCGGAACCAGACTCCGATCACCGAAAAATTATGAATTCCAAGGAAAAAGTCATGACCTTCAAGGGTTTCCGCCGGATATTATATATGGGAATAATTATGGCGGTTGGAGCGGTTATTGCTTTTCTCTGGTCGATGCTGCGCGGGGGTTGGTGGTTTGGCGGGGCTTTGGCGGACAATTCTCTTTTGTATATTAAATCAACCACGGCGGCCTACGCGGTGCTCTCCATGACGCAGATGGCCAATCTTTTGCAAGCTAGAAGCGAAAAATTTTCACCGTTTGAACTGGGATTTTTCAAGAACAAATATGCCATCGGTTCGATTTTCCTGTCACTCGGAATTTTGCTATCCTTTATGCATGTGCCGATCCTGCAAAAATATCTGCATATGTCGCCGATTGACTGGAGAGACTGGCTGGTGGTTGCGGTATCATTCGTTGCCGTCTTCTTGTGGGAAGAGGGCAGAAAGGCGGAGGGAAAATAATAAAATAATTTTATGCTGGATATCCAAAAAAATATTCCATTAGCGCCATACACAACTTTCCGCATTGGCGGGCCGGCGAAGTTTTTTGTAGAAGTGAAAAATGAGGATGAATTAATCGAGGCGCTTGGATATGCCAAGGAAAATAGTTTGCAGTTTTTTATTCTGGGTGGAGGAAGCAATGTGCTGATCAGCGATGATGGTTTTGACGGATTGGTTATCAAAATTAAAAATACCAAATGTCAAATTCAGGGCATGAAAATAAAGGCAGGATCTGGCATTTCAATTGTAAAACTTATCAAAGAATCAACTAACAACAATTTGGCCGGTCTGGAGTGGGCTGGCGGTTTGCCTGGCAGTTTGGGTGGAGCCATTCGGGGCAATGCCGGCACTTTCGGACTATCAATGAAGGACATTGTTGAAAGTGTAAATGTGTATAATTTGGAAAAACAAAAGGTAGAAAAATTTAATAACGCCAAATGCGAATTTGAATATCGCGACAGTGTTTTTAAAAGAGACAAAAATCTGATTATTCTTTCGGCAATATTAAAATTTCAAAAAGGGAAAAAAGAAGAGTTGCAAAAAAAAGTGCGGGAAAGCATAATTTGGAGAAAAAGTGTTTTTCCAGAAACTCTTTCGCCCGGCAGTTTTTTTAAGCACACCGCGCCGACGGAGCATAATTTAAAAAAAATCAAAGAACTTTCTCGTTTTGCGGAATTGAAATTGCATGAGAAAAATACCATTCCGACCGGATTTGTGATCGAGGAATGCGGGCTCAAGGGCAAAAAAATCGGCGGGGCGATGGTTTCGGAAAAACATGCAAATTTTATCGTAAACACTGGCGGAGCGACGGCCGAGGATGTTATAATGCTCTCAAGTTTCATTAAACAGCAAGTGCGCGACAAATTCGGGATTGAATTACGCGAAGAAGTCCAATATGTCGGTTTTTAATATTTAAAGATAAAATCTATGACAGTAGAAAACAGCATGCGTCTATTTTTTAAGGGCCTGAATATAGATGACAGAACGGAAGCCTATATAACCAAGAGACTGCAGGGAGTGCAAAAATTGTTGAAAAAAATTTCCCGTATCGAAATAGAAATCGACATGGATAAGAAAAAAAATAAATTCCGGGTGGAAGTTATGGTCAAGACGCCGTACAATCTTTACCGCGCTGAAGATACAACCCAGAGCATAGAAGGCTCCATTGATTCGGTGGAGAGCGATTTGCGCGAACAAATCAGAAAAGACATGGAAAAAGTCAGAACGCTCCGTATTCGTGGCAAGCGATCGATCAAAAAAAAGACAGTGATTGATAAAAACGCGCGTTTCTAGATTCCTCGAAGTTTTAAAGAGGGCTTAAATAAGCCATAATTAACATAAAAACAAAAAAAATGAACACACAAGTCAAAACCTGGGTCGGGACAGTGGTAATTATCATTATTGCTGTCACAACGGGAGTTTTCGTCTGGCAATATGAAAGAACCCAGCCTGAAATCGCGCCGATGCAAATTAAAATTCCGGTTAAACAAAAAGATGTAAAAACTGTTGGCAAAGAGGCAAAAAGCAATATTAATTTTAGTAAAATTCAATTTGATGCTTGCGGTAAAATAGACAAATACAACAAACTTGCCTGGTGGGATAATTTTAAAACGAAGGCTATGCAAGCGAGTTTTTATAGTGATTATTATATCTGGGGACAAATGCATCCGAACGAAAATGAATATTACAGCAATTATGAGGATTATTGTAAAAATAATGCAAACATGGATATATGCATTGATGGTAAGGATAAAAAATTAACCGAAGATGTTTTTAATGAATTGGAAGGATGCATGTCTTTGGATGGCTCAGTGTTCATAGCGGTTGTCCCAGGTGTTTATTTAGGAGGCGGAAATCAGATTTTCAGGTATGATATAAAAAATAATATATTAGATAAAGCTAAAAGGGTTAACGAAGAGAGAGGGAATATTTGGTTTGCTGTTCCCAGGGAATTTTTAAAGCGGGAGGGTAGTATTATAAAAATGTTGGGCAGGGAAGGTGATGCGGGAGCGGGAACTGAAAACACTTTTAATTATGATTTTGTTAAAAACGAAGTTAAATTAATAAAGTCATGCAATATTGGTGAAGGAGCAAAACCCGGAGATTGTACAAACTACTAATTAGTTTCAAAATAAATATGAACACACAAGTCAAAACCTGGGTCGGGACGGTGGTTGTAATTATTATCGCGATTACAACTTGTACTTTTGTCTGGTTGTATGAAAAAACCCAGCCGGAAATCGCGCCGGCGCAAATAGTGAAAATCAATCCGGTGAAAAAGCAAAGTGCGGTATGCGGAAAACTTTCACAATTTCAAGATGAATCCTGGGCTAATAGTTTCGTTGCTCGAGGAGGAGTTTTCAATGAGGTGAATGAGGGGTGCAAAGTTGGAGATATATTTCTTTCTAATATAGGTCCCTCAGAATTTGGCTGTGACGCGGTTTTAAAATATGACATAAAGAACAATAAATTAACTAATACTGCCATTCAGGCGCCTAACGCTTGTGCTACTCACCTCGGAGAAGTTACCGATAGTTATGTGGAATATTTTGGAGAACAGGGCGATGGTGGATCGGGTAAAAGCTTCCATGGCAGATATTATTTTAAAGAAGATCGATTAGAACCGATTAATTCTGCTGATTCATTGTCTGGCTGGCAAACTTATCGCAATGAGAAATATGGGTTTGAGGTGAAATATCCAAAAAATTTTAAGGTTAGTAATGAAGCAACAGGACTCAGACTAGCCGGCGAAGGTGTAAATGATACAGTTGTTTTATTTGGAATTGAAACAGAATTTTTTAATCCTACTCCAGGAATTGATGTTACTGAATGGATAGTGAATAGGAATAATGAAAATTTTGAGGATCTTGGAAATGGAGAATTTGCAAACAAAATAGGACAAGAAATAAAAATTGATGGATTGCCAACCCTTCATTTGATAAATAAATCAAGTCAGTCAGGAATTTTTGACGATTTTTACTTTATAAAAAATAACAAAGTATATCAGATAAAAATAGATGTTTCTTCGACTAAATATTCTGCGAAAAACAGCAACCTTGATCTTAATAATAATAATTTATGGCAAGTTAAGTTTTTAAAAAGTTTCAGATTTACAAACTAGCATTGACATATTTAATAAAAATAGCAGTAAGCAAAAAAGCCTCTTGCTTTGACTCTAGAGGCTTTTTTTGGTAGGATAAAGAGGTATTAAAATATTCAAAATGGCTTTATTTACTAACATTTTTGGCTCAAATACTCGGGAAATTGGAAAACTGCGACCGATTGTAGATAAGATCAATGCTTTTGGTAGCGAAATCCAAAAACTGTCCGATGAGGAGCTAAAAAACAAGACAACCGAATTCAAGGAGCGTTTACAAAAAGGCGAAACTATGGAGGACATCCTTCCGGAGGCTTTTGCAGTTGTGCGGGAAGCGGCAAGTCGCGTCATTAATGAGCGGCATTTTGATACCCAGCTAATCGGCGGCATTGTTTTGCATAGCGGGAAAATAGCGGAAATGAAAACTGGTGAAGGCAAAACTTTGACCTCGACTTTGCCAATCTATTTGAACGCACTGACCGGCCAAGGCGTGCACGTGGTGACAGTCAATGATTATTTGGCCAAACGCGATTGTAATTGGATGGGTTCCATTTTTCATTTTCTCGGAATTTCAACGGCTTGCATCATCCATGACACGTCATATATTTATGAACCGAAAGTCATTGATGACAATGAGGTGACGGTGGAGATGGAAAATTTGCAGGAAATAAATCGGCGGGATGCGTACAACGCCGACATCACTTATGGGACGAACAATGAATACGGTTTTGATTATCTGCGCGACAACATGGTGCCAAGCTTGGAGCAGATGGTTCAGCGAGAATTAAATTATGTGATCGTAGATGAAGTGGATTCTATTTTGATCGATGAGGCTAGAACGCCTTTGATTATTTCCGCGCCAGATACGGAATCGACGAAATTGTATCAGCAGTTCGCGCAACTGGTGCCAAGGCTCAAACGTGATGAGGATTTTGAAGTGGACGAAAAGATGAAAGCAGTGGTGATTACGGACACGGGCATTTCCAAAATGGAAAATTGGCTGGGCGTCGGTAATATCTATGAGTATGGAAAAATAAATTATGTGCATCATCTGGAACAATCCCTGAAGGCGCAGGTGATTTTCCAGCGTGATCGGGATTATGTGGTCAAGGATGATGAAGTTATTATCGTAGACGACTTTACGGGGCGCTTGATGCCAGGGAGACGTTATAGCGAAGGCTTGCATCAGGCCATTGAAGCCAAAGAACAGGTGCATGTCCAGAAAGAATCGCGGACCTTGGCGACAATCACATTCCAAAATTATTTCCGCATGTATAACAAAATTTCCGGCATGACCGGTACGGCCCTCACTAGTGCGGAAGAATTTTTCAAAGTTTACAAGATGGATGTGATGGAGATTCCGACCAACAAGCCGTTAATCCGAAAAGATCTGCCGGACGTGGTGTATAAAACAGAAAAAGGGAAATTTGATGCGATTGCGGAAAAAATTAAAGAAATGAATCAGGCGGGCCAACCGGCGCTGGTGGGCACGATCGCCATTGAAAAATCGGAATATTTGAGCGCGCTTCTGGGGAGGCATGGCATACCGCACGAAGTCTTGAACGCCAAAAATCATGAGCGTGAAGCTCAAATTGTGGCGAAAGCCGGGCAAAAAGGCTCGGTTACGATTGCTACCAACATGGCTGGACGCGGTACGGACATCAAATTGGGCGAGGGCGTACGTGAACTGGGCGGGCTGTGTATTATCGGCACGGAACGGCATGAGGCGCGGCGCATTGATAATCAGTTGCGCGGACGCGCCGGACGGCAGGGTGATCCTGGAGCCTCGCAGTTTTATGTTTCCCTGGAAGATGAATTAATGCGGCGGTTTGGCGGGGACAAATTGAAAAGTATGATGGACCGCTTGGGACTTCCTGAAGATCAGCCGATCCAGAATAAAATTATTTCCAAGACGATTGAAAATGCCCAATCAAAAATCGAAGGCTTTAATTTTGACATCAGGAAGCACGTTTTGGACTACGATGATGTCATGAACAAACAAAGAGAAGTAATCTACAAAAAACGGCGGGAAATTCTGGAAGCGCAGGATGCGAAAATGGAGATGCTTGAAAACATCAAAGAAGAAATTGAACGCACAGTTTCTTTCCATGCGGTTGGCGAAGAAGGTGAATGGAACATTAAGGAAATATTTGAAAATTTCAAAGGCATTGCCGGCGCGGACGAAACAGTATCAAAAAAGCTGGAAGAAATCCAGGGAAATAAGCGTGAAAATACAGCGGAAAAAATAACTTCCATGGTTGAATATCTGGTGGGCCAGGCCAAAGAGGCCTATAACCGAAAAGAACAAGAAATCGGCGCTGATCAGATGCGCTCGATTGAAAAAGCGATAATGCTGCAAACGATCGATATAATGTGGATGAATCACCTGGACGAAATTGATTATCTGCGCGAAGGCATCGGTTTGCGCGGCTACGGGCAAAGAGATCCGCTGGTGGAATACAAGCGCGAAGCTTTCGGCATGTTTTCAAATCTGATGGAAAATGTCCGTTCTTCAATCGTGCATACGATTTTCAGGATCAATATTATCGCGGCGCCGCAAGTTGAAGCCAAACAGCAAAATTTGCAATTCAAAGGCGCGTCTGAAGAAGTGGAACAATTTGGAGCGGCCAAAGCGGCAGAAACCAACCAAAAGTCAGAAACCAAGCAGTCGCCGATTATCAATAAGGACAAAGTGGGACGCAACGACCCGTGCCCATGCGGCAGCGGGAAAAAATACAAGAAGTGTTGTGGGAAGTAGGAGCTGAAAAATAAAGTCTATATCCGCGTAAATTGCGGATAAATGGGGAAAGCCCGTGCGAAGAGCACGGGTTTTTTCTATGCCGAAAACCCGAACTCGAAAAACAAAGATTGCTTGTCGAATAGGTCGAGGCACGCGGCGCCTGAGTCCGCCATAAGTTTACAAAAGTTGACAAACAACAAGTATGAAAAATTTAATCAAGGTCAAAAAAAGCCTGCGTGGCGAAGTGCTTGGAAAAGTGATGCGTGACCGCATCAGGGCGAAAGCCGAATTGCTTGCCGAGAATCTCGAAGATAATATCTCCGACGAGACCGGCGAACTGATGGGAAAGCTCACGACGGAATTATCCGACGAAGAGACCCAAAGCGAAATGGCGGGTTATGCCTTCGATCAAATCAGGAAAGCTTTGATCGATGAAATCAAAAAGCAACTTAAATAAGATCCCGGCCGGCGCATGGCGTACGGCCTGCGATCAACCAAATGTATGACCGCAACAACTTACGAGCACGCCAAGAAAACAATCGTCTGCGCCACGCAATTGGCCGCCTTCCTGGTAATGCTCGACATGATGATTCTCTTCGCCTCGCTCGCCCAAATCACGGCGGAGGGCCAAAGCGGATATTGGAGTCCGTTCTGGTCGTCCCAAGCGAAGCTGGCGCTGAACATCCTCAAATAAAAGTCTTGTCTGACCACCAAACGAAATACGGCTCCGTAAGTCGAACAGGGCCGCCGAGTAATTAAAAGAAATCCCCGGAGTCAATATTCTAATCTTCGGGGATGTAAATGAACCAGGTTTCCGACATTCGATTCAGCCGACAAGGCGAACCGATCGGAATCGGAAGCCTGCCGAAGATAAAAGTTATGGGAATAGACATTTACGCGCGCTGGAAAAACCAGACGCCAAAGCAAATGCAAGAACAGTTCACCGGATTTTCCGCGGTGCACGGGCACGTGGGATATCTGAGGGAAGCGTATCGCGGAAATCCTTACGCAACCCACTACATGTTTCAGGAAGTTTTCTCCAAGAAAGGAGAAGCGAAAATTCCGGCCAAAGTTCTGCGCGAACGATTGCCGCGGACTCTCGAACTGGTCGAAGAACGGGAGAGAAAACTCTACAAGGAAGTGAGAAAAAAGCGGATCGACCTGATTAAAAAAAGCTTCATTGATTTTGTGAAATTGTGCGAGCGAAAAGAAAAACAAACGGGAGAGCCTTGCACGATAGTAGCCAATTACTGATATGAGATACGCATTCAATCTCGAATGGAACGAGCTTCCAAAAAAATTTCGAGAAAAAAAGGTACGCCAGTACATTCTCGACGGCGAAAAACGCCCATGCGAAGAATGTGACGGAGAAAGCATTTACTGCAGGACATGCAGGGGTTTGGGGCTGGTCGATCCCGATCCCGACAATTTGCACGAACAGGAAGAAGCTGAAGAAGACATCCGAGCCCATTTCCCGATTTATTTTTAACAGCTCTCGACAGCTTGCCGACCGCAAAAGGTCGGCGCGGGAACAGAGGGCTGTTTCCCTTTCGGCAAAAAAATATGGAATGTGAAATACAATCGCTGATTCCCAATACGACCCAAATACCGCATCTCATCATTCGCAAATGGATGCCGCTTTTGGGCGATGTGGAACTGCGGATTTTGCTTGTCGTCGCCGACCAGACGCTGGGATGGATCGAGGATCTGGAAACGAAAAGGCGCAAAGAGAAAGACTGGATCAGCCAGGGCCAATTGATGAAAAAAATAAACCGGAGCGATCGGGCCATTCAAAATTCGCTTAAGCGCCTGATCGACGAACTGAGAATCATCCAAGCTCACGACGAAGCGGATGAGCTGCTGGATTCGCCGCAAAAGCGCATGAAATGCGGCGGAAAAATCTTCTATCGGCTGAGTCTCAGACATCCCGAGCAAGCCACCCCCGAAAACAGTTCGGGGGCGGAAAAATCAGACGAGGCATCGGAAGGTTGTCCACAACCCCCGAAAAATCTTCGCGCGAAAAATCTTCGGGCTACAAAAGAAACCGGGTTTACAAAGAAGTCCTATCGGACAAGCAAGCTTGGCCAAAATAAAAAAATAATTTCATCCAGATATTTTTTCTGGAAGTTCGGTCAGCTGTGCCAAGCGATCAGAAAAACCAAACCGGTCCTAGTGAAAAACAAGGACGGCCAGTTGCTGAAGCATGCCTTGCAACACCTGACCGAATTTCAGCTCGAGCTTGAGTTCGTATGGTTTTTGCAAAACAAAAAGGAAATGAGCCCGAGCTTCGGGGCGGCGCTGTGCAAAGAAGTGATTCGAGATTTCATCAAGGCCAGTTCCCGGGAATACGGTTTTTACGGGAATCTGGAACGGATCGCCATGCAATATAACGGAGGGAAAAATCCGAAGACCGGAAACGAAGCGGAGAAAATGAGCGCGATGGTCGAAGCGCTCAAGCGGCTGAAAAAATCGCTCTGTATTTCGCGGAAATAAAAATAAAAAACACATGCGACATTTGGACTTATTCTCGGGCATCGGCGGCTTCGCTCTGGCAGTCGAAGAAATTTGGCCGAGATCGGAACATATTTTTTGCGACAACGATGCCTACTGCCAGAGATTATTAAAACTAAGATTTCCAAATTCAAAAATATATGGGGACATCAAAGAAATCAAATCTGCTGCCGACGCCGACCGGCACGGATTACAAAAGCCGGGGAAAAAACAGCAAACAGGTGGGAATAGACAATTATTTGAAAATACACCCGGCCGGATATTCGACGCGAGATTTGATCCCGACTCCGACAGCGACCGATTCGCAATCGGGAAAAAGAAAATCGACCCAGCAGAAGCCGGGAAGCAAGCATTCGATGGCCTTGCGGGACGTATTGATATCCTCACAGGAGGCTTCCCCTGCCAGCCTTTTTCCCAAGCCGGAAAACGGCGAGGCACGGATGACGACCGCTATCTCTGGCCGGAAATGCTTCGAGTCATCCGCTTGGCAAAACCACGCTGGGTCATCGCTGAAAACGTGCGCGGATTGCTTACTATGCAAAACGGAATGGTATTCGAACAAGTGTGTCTTGACCTGGAAAATTCCGGTTACGAAATCCAGCCGTTTATTATTCCAGCTGTCGCCGTCAACGCTCCGCACCGAAGAGACCGAATCTGGTTTGTTGCTCACGCCGTCGGCGATACGGCCGATCGAAAGAAAAAATCCGGAAAGCTATCTGAAACGCCAAGCGAACAGAAACAAGTCCGGGCGCAACACGGTTCCGCCCGGCAATCTTTACGAGCAACTTTTGGCGGGAGGAGCGAGCGACTTGAGAAAAACTCATTTGTGGCCGAAGCTTCTGGGAACGCCGAAAGCGCAAGACAGCCGGGCGGCCATGCGAGACAGGGGAAAGCACAATATGGGAGAACAGGTGCAGGCGGCGATAAATGCTTTGCTTCCGACGCCGAGAGTGAGCGAGAAGGAAGGCTCGCCGGTAAAAAATGCAGAATTGAAAAACGGACGATGGAGCAGGGTGAATCGAAAAGGGGTGAGATTCGGCGTGAAGGTGAAAGACGTATTGGCGATATTGCCCACGCCGAGAGCCGGAAATCCGGGAAGCCGTCCGAACGGAAAAGGTGGAAAAATTTTAAACGAAGAAGTTGGGAAAGAAGCTGGCTTGAGGTTGCAACCGAACTTTGTGGAGTGGATGATGGGCTACCCGCAGAACTGGACGGATTTGAATTGTCCAAATCGAAGCATCGGATAGAAAGACTGAAGGCGCTTGGAAATGCGATTGTTCCGCAAGTGGCGGTCGAGATAATGCGGGCGATAAAAAAAGCCGACGAATCCATTGGCAAAACTTGAGGCGTTCGGAATCCGATAATCCGTCTCTTCGAGTGTGGCTAATCCGCACATCTTGTCTGCGGTCGACAGGCAACGAAAAGATAAAAAATAATAAAGAAAATCAAAATCTATGGAACAGGATCAAAATTTATTGGAAGAGATTCTCAAAGCCATCGTTACTTACCCCGAACAGGTGCAGGTGACCAGACACGTCGATGAAATGGGAGTGCTCCTTTCGGTCAAGCTCGGCGAAGGCGATGCGGGAATCGTGATCGGTAAAGAAGGGCGCGCCATCAAGGCGATTCGTTCGGTCATGAATCTTATCGGTCGCCGGAGCAAAGCTCGTGTCAGCGTTCGGCTGGAAGTGCCGGATTTGCCGCGAAGCGACAGATCAATGTCGGGCATACTCTGAAAAAAACGGCGGTCTTGCCGCTAAGTACGGGACAAACGAACAAAACCCGCCGATCTTAAACAATTATGAATCGAACACAAAAAGGCAAATTGATCGAACGGAAAGCGCAGGAAATAATCGCTCTGGAAGGCTATTGGATGGAAAAAGCCAGACGCGCCAAATTTCAGCAGCAGGATCTTTTCGGATGCTGGGACTTGATGGCAGTCGGGAAAAAAGAAATTCGGTTTATCCAGGTCAGTTCGGAGCGGTTCAGTTCCCGATCAAGATCGGACAAGGAAAGAATGTTTGCATTTCCGTGTCCGCCGCATGCATCGAAAGAATATTGGCGGTGGAACGAGAAAAACGATACGTTCGAAATCACAACAATATGAAAACAAGACTTGAAATTTTAGAGTCGATTCACGACTCGCTGTCGGAAGAAAAGCTGCGTTTGGAGATTGCTATTCGCAATCTCGAAGATCGCGGCGACGATGACGTGGTGATTCCGCGCCTGACCCCATTCAGCTTGGACGGTCAAAAGACCAAAAAAGAAATCACGGCTGAATATCAGGAGCGGATCGAAAAGGTCGAACACGCCGTCTTGACGACGGAGAAATTAATCGAAGAAGAATATGTCAGAACCAAAATTTTACCGAAGGAAGATTCGTCCGCAAAAGCGGATTGATTCGTTCAATGATATCCGCATCCCTTCCGATTTGATCGACGAGGCGCGAAGAAGGCGCATCGAATTGATCAGGCGGGAAATCATAACGGAAAGGAGCAGTCGCCTTCCGCAATGGAAGAGCGTGATGATTCGTTTTAAATTATTTTTAACACGCCTATGGACAAAAATGCGAAAACAATAAAAATTTCCGATCTCAAGCATCCGCCTTACAATCCGCGGGAAGTCAAACAGGGCGATATCGACGCGCTGAAGCGATCCGTCGAAAGATTCGGTCTGCGCGGATTGATAACGATCAATACCCACAAAGGTCGCGAGGGCTTCATCGTGGGCGGCAACATGACCGTCATGGTGCTCAAGGAAATGGGTTGGGAAACCATACCGACGGAAAACGCGGATTTTGTGAATCTGGACGAAAAAGAAGAAAAGGCTTTGAGTCTGGCTTTGAACAAAATCGCCGAACGGCGGGATTGGAACGACGACAAGCTGGCCGAACTCATGATAGAGCTCAACAAATCCGATTTCGACCTGTCGGTCACGGGTTTCAACGAAGTCGAAATCAGCAACTTGCTGGACAGCCAATTGCTCGACGAACCGGATGAGGAAGAAAAGACAGTCGAAGAGGAATACGAGGAAATAAAAAAGCCGGAATCGAAATACGGCGAAATCTATAAGCTCGGAAGACACCGTCTCATGTGCGGAGACGCGACCAAAATCGAAGACGTCAAAAAATTGATGGGTGCGATAAAAGCGGACATGGTTTTCACCGATCCGCCGTATAACGTGGCTCACGTCAGTCATGAAAAGAAGGGCAAATTCCCGACCGAGCAGGGCAGGATTTTGGGGGATCAGCAGAGCCAAGAAGATTTCGAGGCGTTCAGTGAGAAAGTGTTCGCGAATTATTGCGAAATCCTGAAGCCCGGAGCGACGATTTATGTCTGCACCGGCTATACCAGCTATTCTCTGTGGTATTACGAAATGCTCAATTCGGGCTTTGAATTTTCATCGACGATCGTCTGGGTCAAGCCGTCTTTTTCCATTGGTTGGGGCGATTACAAAAAACAATACGAGCAAATCATGAAAGCCAAGCGAAGCAAAAGCAAAACGAAAGCTCAGCCGATTATGTACGGCTGGAAAAAAGGAGAGCGTCATTTTTTCTACGGGGACAACAACGAAAGCGATGTATGGGACATGCCGAGAAAGGCTGTGACCAAAATGGCGCATCCCACGGAAAAACCGGAGTGGCTTATCATGCGAGCCATCAAAAATTCCAGCCGGGTCGGAAACAGCGTCGTGGATTTTTTCGGCGGATCGGGCAGCACGCTTTTTGCCGCCAACAAGTTGGGACGGACGTGCTATCTTCTGGAACTTGATCCGCGCTGGTGCGATGTGATCCGAAAACGGTGGAGCAAAGTAAAACAAAAATAAAAGATCAAGAATATGGCAAAGATGGAACTGACAACTTCAAAGATGCCGGGCGAGACGGAGCAGCAGTATACCGCCTGGCTTTTGTATTGCGAAGCGGGAAGCATTCGGAAGACTTTGAAGTCGTGGGACAGGGTTGGGCAAAACTTGGGTGAAGCTTGGGCGGAATTCGCCGAGAAGCTGGGCAAAAGACCGAGCGATACGACAATGGAAAGCTGGTCGAAGAAATTCCGATGGGTCGAGCGGAAAGACCTGAAATTGACGGAAGATTTGGAAGGATTGCGCAAAAAGGCTCAGGAAATAAAACAGAAAAAAGTGTTCATAATCGGCGAGGTTTTTTGGGAGAAAATCCAATCGTTGAAGAAGCAGATGAAAAAGGGCGAAGGGGCGACGGTGGACGAAATAAAGAAGCTGTGGGAGATGTTTCGCACGGAAATGGGAGAATCGCTCGGCAAGCACGAATTGAGCATCAGCGAGGAAGACCAGAAGCCGCCCACCGCGGAAGAGGACGAGCTGGGGCGAGCCATCGACGACACCATCAAAGATTTCTATGAACGAAAAGGAAAAAGAAAAAAATAGCATCCTGTATTGGATCAAGCGGAACAAAATAAAAAGCGAAAGCGGGGAATCGATCGAGTTCTCGGACCATCGTTTCATGTTGGATATTTATTCGGACCGGAGTCCCATGCAGGTGATACGCAAAGGTTCGCAGATCGGCGCAAGCACGATGGAAATCTTGCGGGCGATCCACGCCGCGCGTTTCTGGGGAATCAATCAGATATACACTTTGCCGACGGCGGACGATGTGGCCGAGTTCGTCAAAAGCAAAGTGAACAGAATCGTCAAGACGAACCCCTGCGTCCTGGAAGGAGTGAGCGGAAGAGACGTGGATTCGATAGAACAAAAACAGATCGGAAAATCATTCCTGTTTTTCAAAGGAACATACACGGAAAAAGAAGCGATCATGCTGACATCCGACCGCAACATCCACGACGAGCTCGACAAATCCAAGCCCGAAGTCATACGGGATTACACGAGCCGCATGGGCTTTTCCAAAATAAGAAGCCAGCACTATTTTTCGACTCCGACCGTTCCGGACGTGGGGATAGACCGCCTGTTCGGACAATCCGACCAAAAGCACTGGCGCTTCGATTGTCCGCATTGCGGATATGAACAGCATATGGACTGGGAAAAGAATGTCGATCGCGAGCGCAGGATATATGTCTGCCAGAAATGCCGGAACGAAATAACCTCCCGCTGGGTATGCGATAACGGTAACTGGAAAGCCCGATATCCGGAGGAGCCGATAAGCGGATATTGGATCAGCCAGATGATGTGCCCTTGGCGCAGCGCGGCCGATCTTCTGGATGAGGAAAGCAATGCCGAAGATCAGCGGTATTTTTACAACTTCGTCTTGGGATTGCCGTACATAGCCGCCGATCAAAAAATTCCGCAAAGTCTGTTTATTCGCAATATCGTCAAAGACGAGGCGGAAATATCCGGCTGGAATGTCATGGGTGCGGATACCGGAGACGAGAATCATGCGGTCATCGGCAACGCCAAGGGAATATTTTGGATCGGAAAAATAAAAGATCGTCCGAACAAAACGCGCTGGGAATACATGGCGGAACTCATTCAATTTTACGACGTGCGGGTGTGCGTCATCGACGCGATGCCGTGGACGGAAGACGCCATGCGGTTGGCTCGGCAGTTCCCGTATCGCGTCTATGTGAATTTTTACAAGGAAGATCCGAAAATGCTGGAAGTGATCCGGTGGAACGACGAAAAGGAAGAAAGCGACAAGTCTTTCGAGGAAGAGGTCAAAGTGCTGACTTCGCGCAATCGCATCATCGATGACACCATTTCGTCTCTGCGACGCGGAGAAATAAAATTCGCTATGAAGCCGGACGATGCGACTTTCCGCATGCTGATAGATCACGCCCAGACAATGTACGCGCGGACGGTCACCAACCAATTCGGCCAGGAAAAGCGGGAATGGGAATCGACAACCGGAACGGATCACGCTTGGCACGCCTTGATTTATTGGCATATAGCTTTTAAAAAAAGAATGAAATATGAACCGAACCGATAAACGAAAAATGAATATGGCGGACGAACGGGAGCGAGACCTGCTGCTTTCGGAAATCGCAAGAGACATCGCGTCCATCGAAAAAGAGGGGTTCGGCAGGGTGGTGATAGAAATAAAAGACAGCCGGATAATCAATTGGTGGAAAGTGACGTCGCGCACCCGGCGCGGCGTTCTCAAAAAAATGGAAAATGTCGATTATTGACAGGGCGGCCAAATTTTACGAAATCTTTACCGAATTTTTACCGTAATTTATCCGCCCAAGGATTATGATTATGCAAGTCGCCGAGAGATCGGAACAAAAAAGAAGTCCTTGTTTCCGGAGCGTTCAAGGGGAATGAGCGCAGGGGGAATGGTCGGCATGGACATATCTAAAAAACATAATCATAACAGTGCAAAACCATGACTTGATAAACGATATCGCAATACAAGCGTTTGCGAAGAAAATGCTCTAACGAGCGCGCGCCTTTCTTCGCAGTCGTCTTGGGGGAAATAATTTCGGGTTGTCGAAAGCGATCCGAATCAGAAAAAGAAAACTTCGTCATGAAGTTTTCTTTTTTGTTCGCATCGGTTTTACTGGTCAAAACGCGGTTAAAATGGTAAAATACGAGTGTAAATTATTCGGCTTCCAAAAGAGTATGCGAATTTTAGTCATTGATGACGATTCTAAAATTGCCGATTATCTCAAGTCCAATCTCGAGTCGGAGCTTTTTGCTGTTGACGTGGCGCCGGACGGCGAGAGAGGAGCTTATTTGGGTCGTTCCAACGATTACGATTTGATCGTTCTCGACAACGTTCTTCCCAAGAAAAACGGATTGGAAGTGTGCCGGGAAATCCGCGCGAAAAAGAAAGGCGTGAAAATAATAATGCTTTCCGCGTTGGCCGACATAACCACCAAGGTCGATCTTCTGGATAACGGCGCGGATGATTATCTGACCAAACCTTTTTCAGTCAGAGAGCTTGTGTCGAGGGTGAAGGCCTTGCTGCGCAGGCCGGATGCGTTGATCGATGAAGTGCTGAAAATAGGCGATCTGGAAATGGATATCAATAACCGCGAAGTGAAACGCGCGGGAAAGAGCGTAGGACTTACGCGCAAGGAATTCATGCTTTTGGAATACTTGGCCAAGAATGCCGGCAGGACGTTGGCGCAAATGGATATAATGGAACACGTGTGGGATGCGGAGTTGGATTCTTTTTCCGATACCTTGAAGTCTCATATCAGAAACTTGCGCGCCAAAATAGATATCGGAAGAAAAGCGAGCATCATTCAAACCGTAAACGGCAGAGGATACAAAATGGAAAAGGATTGATTTCTTTACATTCCCTTTACTTTTTCTTTACTTGGCTTTGATACGATAAAGGTGTAATTTCAGGTCGAGGAATTATTTTTTTATTAAAATTAGGACGAAAAAGAAAATGAAAAAGAAAATCATCAAAAAAATTTTAACAAGCAAAAAAGTCAGAAAGGCCGCCGCTTTGAGCGCGTTCGTCATGTCGATGGCAAGCGTAGCCGCTCCGTGGAGCAATTCCCCAATGGGATAATATTCAAACAAAGACACTGCGTATGGAAAACGATTCGCGGAAAAAAGAAATTTCATGCTTTGGCGTTTTCCGGAGGAGTGTCTTTTTGTTCTTCGAAAGGATAACGAAGCCGAAGTCGAAAGACGAAGATTCCAAGCGCCGGGAATTCATACTGAATATTTTATTACTGGCGTCTATCCTGCTGACGGCGGTGCTTTCCTTAATCGTAGCGTACCAGACCGGGAAAGTCGGCGCGGATTACCACGGATTTCCTTTGAGCGATATCCTGCTTGTATTTTTCGGCTTCATCGTTTTGTATCTTTTATCCAGGGCGGAACTTTTCGTTCTGATCTCGTACGTTTTCATAGGAATTTTTTTCGCCCTGACCACATACACGGCCTACCATTGGGGCGCCGATGTTCCCGAAGCTTTGCTTGGTTACGTTTTTATCATCGTGGCGTCCGGCGTTTTGGTCAGTTCCCGTTTTGCATTCGTAGTCGCTTTTGCCACGGCATTCGTCATTTTCGGCATCACATATTTTCAGCTTACCGGCGTGACGCAGCCGGAAATTTATTGGAAGCCGGAAACGCTGAACATAAAAGACGCTATACAATATGCCGTTACCTTGATTTTAATCTCGGTCGTCTCTTGGCTGTCGAATCGTGAAATTGAGAGGTCGTTGAAACGCGCGAGAAAGTCCGAAGCGGAGCTCAAGGAGGAACGGGATATGCTTGAAATAAGGGTTCAGGAAAGAACGAGGGAATTGGAAAAAACACAGGCGGAAAAGATAAATCAAGCCGCAAGGTTTATCGAGTTCGGGAAAATATCCTCCGGGCTTTTTCATGATTTAATCAATCACATGACGTCCTTATTCTTCGATATTGAGAAAGCTAGTGACGCCAGTGAAAAAGAGCAGGTTCAGATCAAGGAATATATGAGACAGGCAAACGAGACCAAAGATGTTTTGGTAGAATACATAGAAGCGGCAAAAAGACAGCTTCAAAATCAAAAAACAGATTCGCCATTTTCTATGAAAAAAGAAATATTAAGAATTGTCAGAATCTTGGGATATAAATTAAAAACGGAAAAAGTCGAAATAAGCTTGATGGGCGAATTCGACATAATCACCTATGGAAATTCGATAAAGTTCAATCAGGTGATAACCAATATCGTTCTGAATGCTTTGGACGCCTACGAAAACAGCGAGCAGATCAAAAGACAAATAAACATAAACTTGGATAAGTATGACAATAGAGTAGTTGTTTTGATAGAGGACTGGGCGGGCGGAATTTCAGAAGATATCCAAGATAAAATATTTGAACCATTTTTTACTACCAAGGGGCTTCAAGAAGGTACGGGAATAGGACTCACTACCGTAAAAAACATAATCGAGGAAGATTTCGGCGGGACGATCATGGTTGAAAGCGTCTGGGGACAGGGCAGTAAGTTCATCATCAAAATTCCAATAAAAAATGAACCAAGCGAAACATAAAAATATAAATGAAGCCATAAAGTTGGGAACGAATTTTTTGACTAAGAGCCAAAGGAAGGATGGAAGCCTTCCCAGTTTTATTTCCGCTTCTAGGCGGTTCGACAATCCCGAAGAAAAACAATCTGTCTTTCCGACCTGCCTTATTTTGTCGAGCTTGAGCGGACTTGATCATTCGACGGATATCAAGAAAATAAAAGACAAGGCAGTGAAATTTTTGCTGAATCAAAAAAGCGAGTTTTGGTCGTGGAACTATTGGAGAAGGAATTCGAGGGAAAGCAAAAGCACGCCGTACCCTGATGACCTGGATGACACCTGTTGCGCGCTAGTGGCCTTGATTTCCACCGATTCGAAGAATGTTCCCGTCAAAGCCATAGCCAAGGCGGTAAATCTTCTGGCGTATTGCGAAAGCAAAGAAGGTGGACCGTATTACACTTGGATAACTCCGCCGGATGCGGACAAGAGTTGGAAGGACATAGATCTTGCGGTCAATAGTAACGTGGCCTTTTTTCTGTCGCTCCAAGGAGTCGCGCTGCCGAATCTTGTCGCTCTTGCGGAAAGAGCCATAAAATCGGAGAAATACGACTCTGTTTATTATCATTCACCGTATCCGGTTATTTATTTCATTTCCCGATGGTATAGGGGTAAAATGAAAGACAAAATAATCGCATATCTTTTGAAAAAGCGGCTCAAAAATAATTCCTGGGGCGATCCTTTGAAAACCGCATTGGCAGTCAACGCTCTCATTAATCTTGGATACGAAAAAGAAAGGCTGGCAGAAAGTGTCGGATACATACTAGAAAATCAAGTTGGGGGAAAATGGAAAGCATCCCCTCTGATAATTGAGTTGCAGAAAAAGAAACAAACATATTATTCCGGCAGTGCGGAATTAACGACAGCTTTTTGCCTTGAAGCGCTAGGTAAATTTTCTGAGAGGAGCGAATCGATGAAAGGAGGGCGGAAAGCAGGGATGGATGACGAGGCGAAAAGAGTGCATAAAAAAATAATCGAAATTGTCGACAGGACATTCTCCCGCTTTGATCCGGAAATGGTCAATGATTTTTCCAATGTCAAAAAGAAGATACTAAAAGGGGATGGAGTTAATGCGATAACGCTCTTGCCGTATTATTTCAGAAAGTCGCTAGGCAAGAAATCCATCGACGAAACCATTGCGATAAAGTTAGGTGCGGCCGGTTTTTACGGTTGGATGGCATACACAATCTATGATGATTTTTTTGACGATGAGGGTGACCCGAAAGTTCTTTCTTTGGCCAATGTGTGTCTTCGTGAGCTGGTGTCGATATATGATTCTGAATTTTCGAATGACGAGAATTTTCTGAAATTTTTCAGGAACATTATGGATAGGATTGATTCAGCCAATTTTTGGGAGACAAATAACTGTCGGGCGAAAACATCCGGATCGCGTCTGACGATTCCCGACCGATTGCCAGACTACGGAAACATGAAGAGACTCGCCGATCGCTCCATTGGCTTTGTTTTGGGTCCGGTTGCCATATTGTATCTGCATAGCGGAAACATCGAATCGATGGAAATAAAGAGCCTAGTCGCCTTTTTTGAGAATTACATCATAGCCCGGCAATTGAATGATGACGCGCACGATTGGGAAGAAGATATTAAGGCAGGACGATTGAGCCCGGCCGTGACATCGGTTCTGAAAAAGTATGCAAAACAGATTGGAAAAAAATCAGTGAAGGAAATCGACTTGAACAAAGAAATCGGCGAATTGCAAAAGATATTTTGGCACGAGGTGATTCAGGACATTTGCGGAAAAACACTTTTTCACATCAAGAAGGCTCGAAAGCATTTGCTAGACATAACCGCAATGGAAAATAAGGCGGCTTTTGAAGGCATGCTCGCATCCGTCGAAAATTCAGCTCGGGAAGCCCTCGCAGAGCAGAAGGAAATGCTTGAATTTTTGAAGGAATACGCATAAAGGCGGTTTGCGAAAAATTAGAGCTTTCAGACGTTAAGCCCCGACTTCGGGTGTTTACACCTCTTCGGAACGAAAAACGCCCGTAGGCCGGAATTTGACGAAATGGGGACTGAAATTTACAATTGCATCTCGAGGACAAAATTATAGGGCAATTTGATTTTTTTGTGGTATAATATAAAAAGAATTTTCATCTCTCTTCGTTCGGTAAAATATAAAATGTTTATATGGCTGTCAGTACGCGTGAAAAAAATATTGTAATAGCTCAATCAGGAAATAGATGCGCTTTTCCGGAGTGCAATCAGGTTCTTGTAGTGGAAGACAACGGAAGTCGCAGTGCTATTGTGGGTGCTGTTGCTCATATTAAAGGTGAGAATAACGGCGCCGCTCGGTATAATGAAAACATGAGCGATGACGAGAGAAATTCTTCCGACAACCTTATTTTTTTATGCCAAAATCATCATAAAATTATCGATGATCAGCCAGCCATATATACCGTAGAAAAACTATTGGAAATGAAGGAGGTTCATAAAAAATCAGTTATCGAGAATACCCGAAAATTTCTTCCCGATGTAACATTCGCTGAACTGGAAGTAGTGACAAAGTATCTTTTATCAAATGCTCCGACAGATGATAACATAGAGATTATTTGTCCGAGAGAAAAAATAAAAAAGAACCAATTGTCCGCTGAAGTAGAGAATGAAATCATATCAGGAATGTCCAGGATGAAATTGGTGAAAGATTATATAAACCAATCTATTGATTCTGAATTCGGAGAAAGATTAAAGCAGGGGTTTGTTGATGAGTATAATAGATTAACAAATGACGACCTGAAAGGAGATAAGCTTTTTGATAGTCTGTTGGGTTTTGCCTCCAGCGGCAATACCGATTTTAAAATTAAGGCTGCCGGATTAGTTATTTTAGTCTATTTTTTTGAACAGTGTGATATTTTTGAAAAATGATACTTCCAACAAAACACATACAAACTAAAAGATCGTTGATAGGGATGGGCGCTGAAATTTTAACTATGGTTGATAAGCCATACAATGTTTCATCGTTATGGTATAAGGCTAAAAAACTCCCTGAGATAAGAACATTTGAAACATTTGTAGCTGTATTGGATTTCTTGTTTGCGCTTGGCGCCATAAGGCTTGAAGATGGCTTTATAAGTAAAAAATAAAAATGCAAATCCTGTCAGTTAAATCAGACAAAGAATCATTCAAGGAGGTGACATTAACCCCCGGTTTTAATGTTATTCTTGCAGAAAGAACTACTGAATCTTCAAATAGAGATTCAAGAAATGGACTTGGCAAGTCATCCTTAATTCATGTTATTCGTTTTTGTATGGGTGGTAGTCCAAATAAAACTCTTGAGAGCGACGAACTCAAAGACTGGACATTTACTGTTGATTTAGAAATATCAGGGAAAATTTATTCTATATCAAGGAATACGAAAAATAAAAATAGAATTATTATTATTGGAGATTGCTCAAATTGGCCGATTAAGCCAGAGATAGATTTAGATAATGGGAACCGTCAAATTATGAGCACTGGTGATTGGGTAAAAGTTTTAGGAAAATTAGCATTTGATATAGATTTTTCTTATTCTGATTTTAAATATGTTCCAACCTTTGGAAGCTGTAGGGCATATTTCATCAGAAATAGTGAGGAAGGCGGACTTTTAAATCCATTTACGCAGAGAAGCACGCAGAAAGAATGGGACAAACAAGTTAATAATTCCTTTTTGCTTGGGCTAGATTGGACTTACGCCAGCAAGTGGCAAGTTTTGAAAGATAGAAAAAAGATTATCAGTCAGTTGAAGAATGAGGCGCAGAGCGGAATGCTAAGAGATGTGGATGGAAGCATCGGAGAATTAGAAGCTAAGAAAATAAGATTAGAAAACGAAATAAGAAAGCAAAATGAGCAGCTGGCTGTTTTTCAAGTGCATCCGCAATATCAAGAAATTGAAAAAGAGGCAAATGAAATTACTGTAAAAATTCATGATCTTGCAAATAGTTGCATCAGTGACAAGAGTCTCCTTGATTATTACGAGAATAGTTTCGAAGAAGAAAAAGATGTTGATGCGGATATAGTAAACAAGGTATACGAAGAGGCTGGCATTGTGCTTCCTAATGGCGTTAAAAAAAGATTGGAGGATGTTAGAGAATTTCATAAAAAAGTCATTGTTAATAGGAAAGATTTTCTTGATGCTGAAATGAACAAGTTGAGGGAAGGTATAATTAAAAAAAATGAAGAAAAGATTACTTTGTGTGAAAAAAGGAGACAACTATTTGAAATACTAAACTCACACAAAGCGTTAGATGAATATACAAAGATTCAGCACTATGCCTTGAAGTTGACCGATGAATTCAATGATATTGTGAGGAGGATCGATAATCTTAAAAAGTTTGAGCAAGGCACGAGTGCGTTGAAAATAGATTTAGAAGTAATACAACAAGAAGCAAGGGTTAGCTTAAATGAAAGAAGTAAAATTAGAGAAATGGCCATCAATCAATTTAATGCCAACTCGCAGATTCTGTACGAATCTCCTGGCATACTTTCGATCGATATTTCTCCTAATGGATATACATTCGGTGTTGATATAGAGAGAGAGGGTAGTCATGGCATTAAAAATATGAAAATTCTATGCTATGACATCATGCTAGCCCAGTTACGAGCTGATAAAAAAATGTCTTTTCCTCTTATTCACGACAGCGTTTTATTTGCTGATGTTGATGAAAGACAAGTTGCCTTGGCGTTGGAACTAGCTGCAAAAGAAGCAGAGAGTAGGGGATTTCAATATATTTGTGCGCTTAATTCTGATACCATTCCCTATAATGATTTTAGTAGTGGTTTTAATATAAAGGATTTTATTAGAATGACTTTTACTGATTCTAGGGAAGATGGTGGTTTATTTGGCATACGTTTCTAAAAAAAAGTAAATTTCGAAAACAAAAAGCAGGCTTGCATTATTGGGCCTGTTTTTTGTTCTCGAAGGTGGAGTAGTGAGGATGATGCGATAATGAAATGATTGACCGATACGGCTTAAAAAGCTAGAATATATTTACAACACAGCCTAAACTTATTCCTTCGGGTGTAGGCATGGCACAATATACAAAATTCCCATGTGAACAAAAACGGTCTTCTGATCGGTATCTGTTCACATGGGTCAATGCTCGAAAGAGTGTTGGGTGCCTGTAAGGGTGCCGCCGACGGGAGACCTTTTTTGCATCCAAAAATTTAGAAGATATGAATTGTCAACGAAAAAAACAACTGGAATTTCAAATGAGAAATAATGACCTGCATGCCCAAATGGCAACCATATTGGAATTGGTAAGAGAGGGCATCGCGTCAAAAGGCTGGAACAAAAGAAATGATAAAATTCTCAAGGGAATAGTTGAGGATCTCATGCTGATACACGAAAATTACCAGGTTTCATTTCAGATCAAGCAGACCAAAAGCGAAGGACAATAATCAAGGGTAAAATTTCGCGATTTGTGCGAGTTTGGCAATGTTAGCGGTATGGGTTGCAAACCGCCCACGGGCCAAAATCTGGCCAGATTTGCCGCTGTAAAAAATGTTGACAAAAATCCAAACCCTGCTAAGATATGGCTATTGATCAGTTCTTCACCTTGTTTCAGGAATTCAGCATTATGAAGGAGGTGGTAAAAATAGTTTTTTAGTCGAGGTGCCCCCGAAGACTTTGATTTCGGGCGATGTGATGTGAACCGTCAAACAGGAGGCAGTATGCCACTGAACACAGAAAAGAGGATTCTGTAAGTTCGGCAGCAGTGGACGGAGGTTGGCTGAAAAGTTGCCAAAAAGCGCTCTCAAAAATATCGGTTTTCCGATTAGAGAGGCAAGACCTTAAAGGTCTCCAGGCAACAACCGCCAACAGCATTTTTACCAAAGGGGAGGAGCGTGCGATGTTATGGACAACAATCCATACGGCCCAGAGCTGGTAGTCCCACGCCCTTCCAATTTTTTCTCAAAACAAGATCACGGATGCGTGCTTGATGACGGAAGTCATCGGCAATGCAAGACCTAATGGTACCGTGGTCTTTTTTATTTTGAGCAATAAAAAAGAAAACTGCGGATTTTTCCCGCAGTTTTCTATCGGACACTTTATTTTTAGCAATCAGCCAGCTAAGTTATTTTTTAATTTGAATTAGAACTGAACCCGGTCTGGGAAAAGTATGCTTAGTTGGGCCAATACTGCTCCCCAATTTTGCAAAGCAGTGTGCCAATTTTGGGAAATATCGGCTTGGGCTAACCACAAGAGCTTTATCAGTGCTTCATTGTGGGGAAAGACCGTCGTGGTTTTGGTTACTTTTCTGAACTGGCGGTTCAGATTTTCAATGGCATTTGTAGTATAAATCATCTTGCGAATCGGTTCCGGGTAACCAAAAAAGGGTGTCAAATCAGCCCAATGATTTTCCCAACTTTTGAGATACGGCTGATATTGCGGCCACTTTTCCATAATTTCATGCAGAGCCTCTTTACCAGCTTCTTCAGTTGAAGCGGTGTAAACTTTTCTCAGGTCTTTGCAAAAAACATCGCGGTCTTTGTGGGGCAAAAACATCACCGTATGCCGGATTTGATGCGTAATACAGACCTGCACCTCCGTGTTTGGAAAGATAGCCTTGATTGCTTCGGGAAATCCTTTCAGCCCGTCCACACAGGCGATAAGAATATCTTCTACTCCACGATTTTTCAAGTCATTGAGAACGCCCATCCAAAACTTCGCACCTTCGCTTTCGCTAAGCCATATGCCCATCAATTCTTTCTGGCCATACTGGTTGATTCCCAAGACAATATTGGCAACTTTTGAAACAATTTTGCCAGAGTCCCTGACTTTGAAGTGCAAACCGTCCAGATAGATTATCGGATAACAGGAAGAAAATGTCCGATTTTGCCATTCTTTAACCAGGGGAAATACCTTGTCGGTAATAGTTGAAACATCGGTTTGGGAAAGTTCAGCTCTGTGATTCTGTTTCATATACCCGACAATATCCCGAGTAGTCATTCCCTTGGAATACAGGCTGATAACCATAGATTCGGTGTCATTATCTACGATATCCTGCCAGGGACTGGAAATGGATTGCTCGGTAAATTTAGGCTGTATTATTTCAGGCGCTATCTCCTGAATTTTTTTCTCTTCATGTCCTTGAGCTGTTATCCCTTCTGATTTTTCTTCAGCTGGTTGAGAAAATTTACTAAGCATCGGCATCATGAGTTCTTGAGCGAAGGCCGTCGCTTCTTCCGGTGTTTTTATGCTCTTCAGTCGTTCCTGATATTCGTTGTATGAGAGCGTGCTATTTTGAGTGTTTTTCATATAATTGTTTAGGTGCTGGATGTTGCTTTTTTATGTCCGACATTTGAATGTAACAATTATTGAAAAATCACATAAGGGAGGGACAAATGTGGATAACTCAAATCAAAAAAAATCGTCGGCGCGAACCGATGATTTCGATATAAGGAAGTCAGGTTATTTTCTGACCCTGTTTTCTCTCAACATAAATCGCTGTACAAATATTTGCAAGAAAAAGTAATTTTTGTTATATTTAGGCTACAGATCAGAAATTTTTAGTTGATTAACCTGCTACGAATCAAGTCAGGTGCGAGTATTTTTTGCGTCAGGGTGTTAGGATGTCCAGAATTGCGAAAAGTGTGGTATAATAAAGTTAAAATAAGGGAGCCATAAATCAAAATGAAATATGAATCTTCTGAAAAACACAAAATCAAACGAGAGAGAGAGAGAGAGAGAGAGAGAGAGAGTAGGGCGAGCCTAAAAAAATTATCAAAGAGACTTTCGAGTTTCCAGAGTTTTTACTTTGGAAACTTTTTGTTTTTCAATGGAATTCAAGGCTTAGCCTCGAAGAAATTTAATAAGTCATAATTTTTTATTTTCAATAAACATATGCGCAAAAGCAAAATAAACAAAATCGAGAAAATTTACGGAGAGAAGGAGATTGACGGAGTCAGGGAGAAAAAGGAAAAGGCGGAGGGAGCTCCGAAGAAGCTTTTTCAAGGCTTGGCCTTGAAAAAGCTTAGATTCCGGATTCCGCTGGCATTGAAATTTTGGCGGATGGCCAGATTTGAAACGGCAGGGAAGAAATTATCGAAGTCCGACTTCGATAGGATTGAAAAGGCTGAGGAAGTCTTTTATCGTCGTTCGCCTCGCGTCAAGCCGCGTTCTTCGCAAGTCGAAGCAGTGACTCCAGTAAGATTGGCGGGGCGTGATCCAAGGCGTAGTCTTGAAAACTCAAAGAAGTTTCTATCGAAGTCCGACTTCGATGGGATCGGAATCGGATTCCGAATCAAGTCCGGATTGGCATGGTTTTCGGATAAGCTAAGTTTTTTGAAAAGAAGCCTGGCTTCCATGAGCCGGAAGAAACAAATTGCGATCGGATTGGTCGCGTTCATTTTGATCGCCGGAGGAATTTTCATGTCGAACATCTTCGGCATCAAGGCGGCCAGTTATTCGTGGCTCCAGACTGACTGGTCGGGTGGGGCGGACACGGTTAATTTTCCCAATCACACTTCGAACCAATCCGGCTGGACGAAATTTTTCTCAAAGGACGCCAATGTGGATGTCGCGACTTCGCCTGGAGACGCGAAACTGACGCAAGCCACCGGAACATCTTTGCAAACTTCGGACAACGGAACGGGCGATACGCCTCCAGTCGGAGGCTTCAACGCTTGGACGAAATCCAACGCTTATGTTTCCGGCACGGGAACAAGCGCGAGTTTGACGCTATTGAAACCAACTGGCGCGACTTGCGCGAGCGATGGAGAGTGCCTCAGTGGTTATTGTAATTCAGCAAGCAATCGATGTAATGCGACAAATCCATGGATTTCCGGTTATTGCGGAATTCAAGTTTATAACGCCGATGTTGCCGGAACATCGCAATGGAAAACGACAAATGACGCGTGCGTCGGTCCCCAATGCGCCACCGGTCTGGATACCAGATATCCTTCAAATTATTCATTGATTTGGAGCGACAGCAGTAATATATTCGCCTCATATCCTGCTCGGCTCGCTTGCTACAATGCTGGCGGACGGCTGCCAACGATGGCTGAACTGTTATGTATTTATACCAACAAAGCGAACCTCGGTACCTTCCAGTCCAACTTCTACTGGTCGGCTACTGAGAGCATTAGTAGCGGCGCCTACTTCGTGTACTTCCTCAATGGCGTCACGAGCGACGGCGTCAAGACTAACAGCTACTACGTGCGTTGTGTACGCTAGGGCAAGAATTAGGTAATTGGGAAATTTGGAATTGAAAAAATTTAACCCTGTGGAATAATTTTAAATTTTTTATATGCAAGAATTTTATTACACTTATATTCTAAAAAGTCTGAAAGATGGTAAAAATTATGCCGGAAGCACAAAAAATTTAAAATTACGATTTGAGCAACATAACAAAGGAAAGGTCGATTCAACAAAAAACAGAAGGCCGCTGATACTTATGTATTATGAAGCATGTCTTAATGAAAAAGATGCCAGAAGCAGAGAAAAATATTTTAAAACGTATTATGGCAAAATGTTTTTAAAAAAGCGGCTCAAATCGTATTCCACAGGGTGAATAATTAAAAATTAAT
>Ga0209048_10000352_pt1 | contig 49441 bp, 39 predicted proteins | sample FrelakmetCRP12CR_FD_187146 | JGI IMG/M metagenome (GOLD analysis project Ga0209048, IMG submission 187146) | Freshwater lake sediment microbial communities from the University of Notre Dame, USA, for methane emissions studies - CRP12 CR (SPAdes)... | ecosystem: Environmental > Aquatic >...
CGAGAATGATGAGCGGACGCTTGGCGCTCCTGAGCAGATCGAGCGCGCGCTGCACGGCGTCCGGCGCCGGGATCTGGCGCGGCGCCGGATCGACGACCTTGATCAGCGACTTCCTCCCTACTTCCGCGTCGATCGTCTGCGGGAGCAGCTTGGCCGGCAGGTCGAGATAGACGCCGCCCGGACGACCGGAGAGAGCAGCACGGATCGCCCGCGCCATGCCTACGCCGATGTCCTCGGCGTGCAAGACTCGGAACGCGGCCTTGGCGTGCGGCTTGGCGATGGCGAGTTGGTCCATCTCCTCGTAGTCGCCCTGCTGCAAATCGACGATCTCGCGCTCGCTCGAGCCGCTGATGAGGATCATCGGGAAGCAGTTGGTGGTGGCGTTGGCGAGCGCCGTCAGTCCGTTGAGAAAGCCGGGGGCGGACACCGTGAGGCAGACGCCCGGCTTCTGCGTCATGAAGCCGGCGATGGAAGCGGCATACCCGGCGTTCTGCTCATGGCGGAAGGAGATCACGCGTATTCCCGCGGCCTGCACCCGGCGCGTGAGGTCCGTAATGGGAATGCCGGGCAGACCAAAGATCGTATCAATGCCGTTTAGCTTGAGGGCATCGATGACCAGCTCAAAGCCGTCGGTGTCTTGTGACTGGCCATTGATCTCGCCACTGGCGATTTTCGGCGTGTCGTCGGCGGGGCCCGCCGCGGGCGAGGGTTTGGCGGTTGCGCTGGGTTGGTCGAGCATGGTTGTCTCTCCGAAAAGGTTCCGCACTGGGACTGCGGGGCGGCGCCGCGGTCGCGCCGCGACGATCCCCGCCGCGGCGCGCGTGTCATGCGTTGTCAGGTGGCTGCTGTTTGCGCAGTCATTGCGGCGTTGCCGGTTGCCTGCTGGCGCGCGTAGCCGTCCGCGGCGTGCGCCGCGGCCTGCCCGTGGCGCACGTCAATGATGCGTATGCGCTCGTCGATGCCGCCATCGGAGATGTCCATGATATGCCCGCCGCAGAGCGTGAAGATCATGTCGGCGCCTTCGCTCAAGGGCGGCTTGGCGACGAGGTGGCCGCCGCAGATCACGCGGGCGTCGCGCGACTTGTCGTTGAGCGTGTCCTCCGCGGCCGTGACCCCTCGCCCTTGCGTTGCGGCTTCGGCTTCTGGCATGGCTGGTTCCTCGGTTTTGGTTTGGGGAGGCGCGCAGCTCCCTTGGACGCTGCACGCCGCACAGCCTGCCGGCGGTCGCCCGACCGTCCGCATGCCGCGCGGCAGGCGGTTTGCCTCATGCTAGGCTGGCTGCGACAGCATCGCCGCCTTGGCTCCGCCGGCGCTAACCAGGTCGTTCGCCGCGACTACCTTGCGTCGCCACGGTTTCAGTACCAGGACCGCCAGCAGCGCGGCCAGGATGTTGGCACCCGCGGCGATGATGAACACCGTGTCCCAGCTGCCGGTCGCCTTCTGGATGGAGTTCGAGTACGGCACGAGCAACGCAGCCGTCCCCTTGGCTGTGTACAGCAGCCCGGCGTTGGTCGTCGCGAATTTCGACCCGAAGGTGTCGGTGCAGGTCGACGGGAAAAGGCTGTAGATTTCGCCCCAGGCGAAGAACACCAGGCCGCTCAGGATCACGAACCAGACGGGGTCGGCGCCGAGCTTGTAGAGCGCGAAAATGCCGAGGCCCTCGAGGAAGAAGGCGATGAACATCGTGTTTTCGCGGCCTATCTGGTCGGAGACCCAGCCGAAGAACGGCCGCGTCAGCCCGTTCAGGATCCGGTCGAGCGTCGCGGCGAAGGTCAGCGCCGGCATCGTGAGCCCGATCAAGGTCACGTTGATCGCGGCCACTTTCAGGTCCTGCGAGATTGGCGCGAGATTCGCCGTCACGATCAGCCCGCCGGCGCCGACGATCACGAACATCAGGTACATGAGCATGAAGATCGGTTGGCCCTTGGTCCATACGACCCAGCCGCCGTAGGCGAAGATCAGCGCGGCGAGCGCAAGCGGAATGTAGAACTGCTGGCCCATCCACCACATCACCAGGCCTCCGACGAGCGCGATGATGGCGCCGATGATCCAGAACCCATTGGCGCCGATGACCTCGCTGGGAGCGAACTGGCGCCTGCTCTGCAGGACCGCGGCATTGGCGACCACGGCGGGCACTTGTCCCGGCTTGGGCGCGAACATGAGGAACGAAAGAATGCAGATGATGATGCCCTGGCCGAGGCCGAAGTTGAAGAACGTGGCCTGGAAGCCGCTGTTCTTGATCATGGCCTGGATGGGTATGACGGTGAGCGCAGACCCTGCGCCGAAGCCGGCGGCGGTGATCCCGGCAGCCAGGCCGCGCCGGTTCGGGAACCACTTGAGCGCGTTGCCGATGCACGTGCCGTAGACGCCACCGGCGCCGATGCCGGCGATTATTTGCGCGATGTAATACTGGGTCAGGGTATCCGCGTTCGAATTCAGGATCCAGCCGATCGCGCACAGCACGCCGGCGATAAACACCACGATCCGCGGGCCGTACTTGTCGACAAACCAGCCTTCGAGCGGCACGAGCCACGTTTCGAACAGCACGAACAGGGTGAATGCGACCTGGATCGACGAGCGGTCCCAGCCGAACTTCTTCTGGATGTCCGGAACGAAGAACGTCCAGCCGTATTGCAGGTTGGCAATCATCACCATGCACAGGACGCCGATGACCAGCTGGGTCCACGGATACGCAAATATCGATCGGTTGCCCCTCGTCTCGTTCATGGTTGCCTCCTCCAGAAGTCTTCCGCGTACGGCGTCAGCCGGCGCGCGAGTTCTTGGAAATCTGTGGCATAACGTATGTGGTATATTAGATCAAGTCAACAGCTTTTTCGGTGTTGCTCAAGTCCACAGCGCCCCGGAGACGGCGGCCCCCCGGCGGTTGAGGACGAGTGTTGAAAGTGTGCGTCTTTGGCGCGGGCGCAATCGGCGGCCTGCTCGGCGTCGCGCTTGCCGATGCCGGGGCCGACGTGAGCCTGGTGGCGCGCGGCGCGCACCTGAAAGCGATGCAGGACCACGGCGTTCGATTGCACAGCGAAGGGACGGAAAAGGTGGCTCATTTGCGCTGCACCGACGACCCCGCCGTGCTCGGCCAGCAAGACTACGTCATTATCACCCTCAAGGCGCACGACATTGCACCGGCAGTCGAGTCGATGCGACCGCTGCTCGGCCGCGACACCCATGTCGTCACCGCCAGCAACGGCCTTCCCTACTGGTATTTCCACGGGCGCGAATTCGCCGACACGACGATCGAAGCCATTGATCCGGGTCGCCGCCAATGGCAGGTGCTCGGGCCCGAGCGCGCGCTCGGCTGCGTCGTGCTGCCCGCCGCAGAGGTGGTCGCGCCTGGGGTGATCCGTCATGAGCACGGGCGCAGGTATCCGATTGGCGAGCCCGACGGAACGCGCACTGCCAGGATCGAACGGCTCCACCAACTCATGGTTCAGGGTGGTCTGGAGGCGCCCATCCGCGCAGACATTCGTGACGAAATCTGGCTCAAGCTGTGCGGGAACGTGTGCTTCAACCCGCTCAGCGCCCTTACGCACGCGACGCTGGATACTATTGCGACCGACCCCGGCACGAGGTCGATCTGCCGCGCGATGATGCAGGAAACGAAGAATGTCGGGGAACGCATCGGCGGGCGCCTGCGCGTCGACATCGACCGGCGGCTGGACGGGGCAGGCGCGATCGGCGCGCACAAGATGTCGATGCTTCAGGACTTGGAACGCGGACGCTCGATGGAGATCGAGCCGCTGGTCGGGGTCGTTCAGGAGCTGGGACGCCTTACCGACACGCCGACGCCGACCATCGACCTGGTGCTCGCGCTGATCCGGCAGCGCGCGCTCGCCGCGCGCGCGCAGCTGCACTGAGCCCGCCCGAAACCGATGTCATCAATCGCCGCAATGCCGCCGTCCTCGCCCTTGACGCTGCGGCCCATCGCCACCAATGTCAGCTTTCGCGACCAGGCATACGCCGCGATCAAGCAGGCGATCATCGCGGCGGACATCTATTCCAAACGCGACGAAATCCGGCTCGACGAGCGCCAGCTCGGCATCGCCCTTGGCGTCAGCCGCACGCCGATACGCGAAGCGATGGCACTGCTGGAGCAGGAGGGTTTCCTGCGCACGGTCCCGCGGCACGGCGTGTTCGTCGTGCGCAAGACCAAGAAGCAGATCATCGAGATGATCGAGATGTGGGCCGCGATCGAAAGCATGGCCGCGCGCCTGGCGACGCTCCATGCGGCCGACGCCGACATCGCCGCGCTGCGCCACATGTTCGACGAGTTCCGCAACGCGACGCCGAGCGAGCACATCGACGAATACTCCGACGCCAACATCGCCTTCCATCAGGCGATCATCGGCCTTTCCGGATCGCACCTGATGGGCAAGACCATCGAAAACCTGTTCATCCACGTGCGCGCCATACGGCGCATGACCATCTCCCAGCGTGACCGTGCCGAGCGGTCGATCGCCGATCACATGCGCATCATCGAGGCGCTGGAGAGCCGCGATACCGAGCTCGCCGAGCGGCTGGTGCGGCAGCATTCGCTCGACCTCGCCGCGCACGTCGACAAGTACGGCGATTTCCTCGACTGATGGCCACGCCAGCGGGCACGCCGCAGCAGTCGATCGTCGACACGTCCGCGCTCGGGACCAAGCGCAAGTCGCGCGGTCATCCCAAGGGCCGGCCGCGCGATCTCCAGGCGCTGGCGGAGATGCGCGCGCTGCTCGGCGATGCGCCGCGCCGCCGCGATTTGCTCGTCGAGTTCCTGCACCGCGTGCAGGATCGTTACGGACACGTCTGCGCCGCGCACGTGGTGGCACTGGCCGAGGAGCTGCGGCTTGCGCAGACCGAGGTCTACGAAGTCGCGACCTTCTACCACCATTTCGACGTCGTGAAGGAGGGCGAGACGCCGCCACCCGCGCTGACCGTCCGCGTCTGTGAAACGCTGTCCTGCCAGATGGCGGGCGCCGAAGCGCTGATGGCCGCCTGTGCGGCGGCGAATTGGCCAGACGTGCGCGTGATCGGCGCTCCCTGCATCGGCCGTTGCGAGCGCGCGCCGGCGGCGGTGGTCGGCCGCAACCCGGTGGACCGCGCCACGGTTTCGGCGATTGCGCAGGCCGTTGCGCACAAGCACATCGAGCCGGCACTGCCCGCTGCGATCGATTATGCGGCGTATCGCGCCGCCGGTGGTTACGCCACGCTTGGGGCGTGCATGCGCGGCGAGCGCAGCGTCGATGCGGTGACGACCGCGCTGGAAGACTCCGGCCTGCGCGGACTGGGCGGCGCGGGCTTCCCCGCGGGGCGCAAATGGAAAATCGTCCGCGCCGAGCCCGCGCCGCGACTCATGGCGATCAACATCGACGAGGGCGAGCCGGGAACCTTCAAGGATCGCCACTATCTCGAGCGCGACCCGCATCGCTTTCTCGAAGGCATGCTCATCGCCGCGTGGGCAGTCGGCATCGACAGCGTCTACATCTACCTGCGCGACGAGTACGCCGCGTGCCGCGCCCTGCTCGAGCGCGAGCTCGCCGCGTTGCAGGCCGAGCCGCCTTGCGCATTGCCGGCAATCCACCTGCGCCGCGGCGCCGGCGCGTACATCTGCGGCGAGGAATCGGCGATGATCGAGTCGATCGAGGGCAAGCGCGGCATGCCGCGCCTGCGGCCGCCGTACGTGGCGCAGGTGGGCCTGTTCGGCCGGCCCACGCTCGAGCACAATATGGAGACTTTGCACTGGGTGCGCGACGTCGTCGAGAAGGGCGCCGCGTGGTTCGCCTCGCAGGGGCGCAACGGCCGCAAGGGGCTGCGCTCGTTTTCGGTGTCGGGGCGGGTGACAAGGCCGGGTGTGCATCTGGCGCCGGCAGGCATTACAGTGCGACAGCTCATCGACGAGTTCTGCGGCGGCATGCTGCCCGGTCATGACTTCTACGCGTACTTGCCCGGCGGCGCGTCGGGTGGCATCCTGCCCGCGTCGCTCGGCGACGTGCCGCTCGATTTCGACACGCTGCAGCCGCATGGCGCCTTGATCGGCTCGGCCGCGGTCATCGTCCTGTCGCAGCACGATCGCGCGCGCGACGCGGCGCTGAACCTGATGCGCTTTTTCGCCGACGAGTCGTGCGGGCAGTGCACGCCGTGCCGCGTCGGCACCGAAAAGGCCGTCGCCCTGATGGCGCAGCCGCGCTGGGACAAGGCGTTGCTGGGCGAACTGTCGCAGGCGATGGCGGATGCGTCGATCTGCGGTCTCGGCCAGGCGGCGCCCAACCCGATCGCGTGCGTGGTCAAGTATTTTCCGCAGGAGCTCGCATGAACGCGCCCGCCGAACTCGCAGCGCAACTCGAGCAGACCGAATTCCGGCTCAACGGCAAGGCCGTCAACGCCAACGCCGGCGAGACCATCATCGAGGCCGCCAAGCGCCACGGCGTCGAGATCCCGCACCTTTGCTACAAGCCGGGCATGCGCCCCGACGGCAACTGCCGCGCCTGCGTCGTCGAGATCAAGGGCGAGCGCGTGCTGGCGCCGTCGTGCTGCCGCACGCCCAGCGCCGGCATGGAGGTCAGCAGCGACAGCGCGCGCGCGCTGCATTCGCAAAAGCTGGTCGTGGAAATGCTCGCAGCGGACGTGCCGGAACGCGTTTACAAGCCCGACTCGGAGCTCGAGCACTGGAAGCGCTGGCTTGGAATCGGCAAGCCGCGTTTCGCGGCACGCAGGCAACCTGCGGCTGACCTGTCGCACCCGGCCATGGCGGTGAATCTCGACGCGTGCATCCAGTGCACGCGCTGCGTGCGCGCCTGCCGCGAGGAGCAGGTCAACGACGTGATCGGCTATGCGTTTCGTGGCAGGCATTCGCAGATCGTGTTCGATCTCGGCGACCCGATGGGTGCATCGACCTGCGTTGCCTGCGGCGAATGCGTGCAGGCGTGCCCGACCGGCGCGCTGGCGCCTGCGCACGAGGCGTATCTCGTCAAGGCCGACAAGACGGTGGCGTCGGTCTGTCCGTATTGCGGCGTGGGCTGCCAGCTCACTTATCACGTCAAGGGCAACCGCATCGTCCACGTCGAAGGCCGCGATGGCCCCGCCAATCACGGGCGGTTGTGCGTCAAGGGTCGCTTCGGCGTCGACTACGTGCACCACAAGCAGCGGCTCACCAAGCCGCTGATCCGCAAACCCGGCTTCCCGAAATCGGCCGACTTCGTCATGGACCCGGCGAATCCGCTAGCGGTGTTCCGCGAGGCGACCTGGGAAGAGGCGCTCGAAGTCGCCGGCGGAACGCTCGCGCGCATTCGCGACGCGCACGGCGGCCACGCGCTCGCGGGATTCGGTTCGGCGAAGGGCTCCAACGAGGAGGCATACCTGTTCCAGAAGCTGGTGCGCACCGGCTTCGGCTCCAACAACGTCGACCATTGCACCCGCCTGTGCCACGCATCGAGCGTGGCCGCATTGCTCGAAGGCATCGGCTCCGGCGCGGTGTCGAATCCGGTGATGGACGTGATGCAGGCCGATGTCGTGCTGCTCATCGGCGCCAATCCGGTGGTCAACCACCCGGTCGCGGCGACCTGGATCAAGAACGCGGTCAAGCGCGGCACCAAGCTGATTCTTGTCGATCCGCGGCGCTCCGAGCTCGCGCGTCACGCGACGCACTACCTGCAGTTCAAGCCCGACACCGACGTGGCGCTGCTCAACGCGATGCTGCACACCATCGTCGAGGAGGGGCTGGTCAACAAGGCCTTTATCGCGAATCGCACCAGCGGCTACGAGGAAATCCGCAACAACGTCGCCAACTACAGCCCGGAAGCGATGGCGCCCGTGTGTGGCATCGCCGCACCGGTCATCCGCGAGGTCGCGCGCCTGTATGCGACGTCTCGCGGCTCGATGATCCTGTGGGGCATGGGCATTTCGCAGCACATCCACGGCACCGACAACGCGCGCTGCCTGATCGCGCTGTCGCTGATGACGGGCCAGGTCGGACGGCCGGGCACGGGACTGCATCCGCTGCGCGGCCAGAACAACGTGCAGGGCGCGAGCGACGTCGGGCTGATCCCGATGATGCTGCCCGACTACCAGCGCGTCGACGATATCGCCACCCGCCAGCGCTTCGAAACCGTGTGGGGAACGGCGCTCGATCCGCAGCCGGGACTGACCGTCGTCGAGATCATGGACGCGGTGCACGCGGGGAAGATCCGCGGCATGTACATCATGGGCGAGAATCCGGCGATGTCCGACCCGGACGTGCACCACGCGCGCCAAGCTCTCGCCGAACTGGAGATGCTGGTGACGCAGGACATTTTCCTCACCGAAACCGGTTACCTCGCCGACGTGATCCTGCCGGCGTCGGCATTCCCGGAGAAGACCGGCACCTTCACCAACACCGATCGCAGCGTGCAACTCGGTCGGCAGGCGCTCGAGCCTCCGGGCGAAGCGCGGCAGGACCTGCGGATCATCGTCGAGATGGCAAAGCGGCTTGGCCTCGACTGGAATTACAAGCATCCGTCGGAGGTGTTCGCCGAAATGCGCCAGACCATGGCGTCGATCGCCGGTGTCACCTGGGACCGGCTGGAACGCGACAGTGCGGTGACCTACCCGTGCGCGCAGGAAGGCGACCCGGGACAACGCGTCGTATTCACCGACCATTTTCCGACAGCGTCGGGCAAGGCGCGCTTTGTCGCGGCGGCGATCATCCCCGCAGCGGAGCAGCCCGATGCGCAATACCCCTTTGTGCTCATTACCGGCCGCCAGCTCGAGCATTGGCACACCGGTAGCATGACCCGCCGCACCGCAGTCCTCGACAGCATCGAGCCGGAAGCGGTTGCCTCGGTGCACCCGGACGACCTCGGCGCACTCGGCGTCGCGCCCGGCGACGCGATCACCGTCGCATCGCGCCGCGGCAGCATCACCCTCGCCGCGCGCGCCGACGGCGGCACGCCGCGCGGTGCGGTGTTCATTCCCTTCTGCTATTACGAAGCCGCGGCGAATCTGCTCACAAATCCCGTGCTCGACCCGTTCGGCAAGATCCCCGAGTTCAAGTACTGTGCAGTGAGCGTGACGCCGGGCGGAACCTCGAGCCCGACGATCGGTTACAGCGGCGACTGAGGCGCGCGCCAGCTTCCTCATTCCCGCGAAAGCGGGAATCCGGTGTCGCCATCCCTGGCCCGCCGTGGACCATTGCGCTTGCCTGCAAGCGCACCATCGCCTAGCCTAGCGATCGGTCACGTGCGTTTGCATCTCATGTGACGGGCAAGGAGGGGCCGATGGGTCGCAGAGCCACGTCCGCGAAGGCTAAGGTTGCAGCCACGCGGCCGGCTGCGGCGAAATCGGCGAAGAAGACGCCCCCCGCCGCCCGCGACGTCGATAAGCGCCTCGCCATGGCGCTGGCGCAGCAGAAGGCGATGAGCGAAATCCTGCGCGTCATTGCTGAGTCGCCGAGCGACGTCCTGCCCGTGCTCGATGCAGTCGCCAAGCGTGCCGCTCGTCTGTGCGACGCTTCATTCGCCCGGGCATGGTTGGTCGAAGGCGAAATGCTGCAACCGAAGGCTGACTACTCGACCAAGGGCAGGCGCGTTGCGATGCCTGCGCGGCCAGTGCCGCTTCGGCGAACCTCGATCGCCGGTCGTGCCGCGCTCGACCGCAAGACCATCCACGTCGCGGACGTCGTGCCTTTGCTCGAACGCGAGTATCCGGACGCGCGGGAAGACGCGCAGACGGCGGGACTCCGTAGCGTCCTGGCCGTTCCACTGATGTGTGAGGGTAACGCTTACGGGGCAATTATCGTCTATCGCCGCGTAGCGCGCAGGTTCGCGCCCGATCAGGTCGCGCTTGTCGAAACCTTTGCCCGGCAGGCTGCGCTCGCCATCGACAACGTGCGCCTCTTCCGCGAGACCAGGGAGGCGCTCGAGCAGCAGAGGGCGACGAGCGAGATCCTGCGCGTCATCAGCAGCTCGCCGACGGACGTGCAGCCTGTGTTCGACGCCATCGCCGCCAATGCGCTTCAGCTCTGTGACGCCACATTCAGCGTCTGTTACAGGTTCGACGGCGAGCTCATCCATATTGCGGCGCTTGATCACCTGAAACCGGAAGGCATCGCCGCTTTCCAAGCGGCGTACCCGTCGCCGCCGAACCGGGGTGGCGTTAGCCAGCGCGCGATCCTCACGGGTACGACCATCCACATCGCCGACGTCCGCGAGGACTCCGAATTCGTGTACCACGACGTTGCCAAGACTGCCGATTACCGCAGCGCCCTCTCGGTGCCGATGCTGCGCGACGGTCGTCCGATCGGAGCGATATCGGTCTTTCGCGAGACACCCCGGCTGTTTCCGGACACGCAAGTCACGCTGCTGAAGACGTTCGCCGACCAGGCGGTGATCGCCATCGAGAACGTGCGCCTGTTCAACGAAACCAGGGACGCGCTCGAGCAGCAGACCGCCACCGCCCAGATTCTGCAGGCGATCTCCAGTTCGCCGGGCGACCTCCAGCCGGTTCTCGACACCGTCGTCCGCGCGGCAGCGAAGTTCTGCGGGGCGCCCAATGTCGTGATCCTGCGTCTTGACAATGCTGTGCTCCGAGGCGCGGCCGGGATTGGTCCCTACGCCGACACGATCAAGGAACGCGTCGGCGGCAGCATCGCCGGCCTCGAGTTTCCGGTGACAAGGGGTTCGGTGTCCGGACGCGCCGTCCTGGAGCGCCGCAGTGTCCACGTTCACGATCTCGCCGTCGAGCGCGAGGACGAATTCCCGGTAGCGCGCGCGCTCCAGCGGCAGTTCGGGCACCGCACCATGGTCGCCACCCCGCTGTTGCGCGAGGGCGTGGCACTGGGCGTGATCGGCCTGTTCCGTACCGATGCCAGGCCGTTCTCGGACAAGCAGCTCCGCTTGCTGAGCATTTTCGCCGACCAGGCGGTCATCGCGATAGAAAACGTCCGCCTCTTCACGGAGCTGGAAGCTCGAAACCGGCAAGTCACCGAGGCACTGGAGCAGCAGACGGCGACCAGCGAGATCCTGCGCGTGATCAGCCGATCGCAGACCGACGTGCAGCCCGTCTTTGAGACCATCGCGGCTGCGGCGCTGAGGCTGTGCCGCGCCAGCTCGGCCAACCTGCTGACCTTCGACGGCGAGCTGCTGCACGTCGCGGCTCTGGCGAACGTGAACGCCGAATCCGAAGACGCCTTTCGCCGGTTCTACCCGCGGCGACCCAGCCGCGACACCGCTGTCACCAGGGCGGTACTGACACGTAGCGTGGTCGCCATCCCCGATATTCTGGATGACCCTGAATATGCGATGCAGGCCGCGTCGCTCGCGGCCGGGTTCCGCAGTGTGCTGGGCATTCCTCTGCTGCGCGAGGGCGTCCCCATCGGCGCGATTGCCATCGGGCGTCCCGAGCCCGGACTCTTTACCGACGCGCAGGTCGAATTGGTCAAGACCTTCGCCGACCAGGCGGTCATCGCCATCGAGAACGTGCGGTTGTTCAAGGAGCTGGAGGCGCGCAACGCCGATTTGACGGTGGCGCTCGAGCAGCAGACGGCGACGAGCGAGATCCTGCGCGTCATTAGCAAGTCGCCGACCGATACACAGCCGGTCTTCGACACCATCGTGACGGCCGCAATAAAGTTGTGTGACGGCGTCTCCGCGAACGTATTCACGTTCGATGGTCAATTGATCCATCTGGCGGCGCTCGTGAACTTGAGTCCGGAAGGGGCGGAGGCTACCCGGCGCCTCTGGCCGCGGCCCCCCGGGCGCGACCTCGCGGCCGCTCGGGCGATCCTGACCTGCAGCGCGGTCGCCATCGAGGACGTGTTCGAGGACGCGGAATATCCAGTAAGTGGTGCCGTCGTTGCCGGAGGTTTTCGCAGCATTCTTGCAGTTCCCTTGGTACGTGATGGCGGCCCGATCGGCGCGATCACCATCGGTCGGCTCGAACCTGGGCCATTCCGCGACGAGCAAATCGCGCTGCTCCAGACCTTCGCCGACCAGGCGGTAATCGCGATCGAAAATGTGCGCCTGTTCAAGGAGCTGGAGGCGCGCAACCGTGAGCTCACGGAATCCCTGGAGCAGCAGACTGCGACAAGCGAGATCCTGCGCGTGATCGCCAGATCGCCGACGGACACGCAGCCGGTGTTCAATCTGCTCGCGCAGCGCGCGGGCAAGCTGTGCGACGCCGAGGTCGCGGTCGTTTCCAGGGTCGACGGTGCGCTGATCGAGCTGGCGGCGATTCACGGGCTCGTCCCGGAAGCCGTGAGAATCGTCAGCAGCGTGTTCCCGATGCAGATTGGCGCGCAAACCTTCACCGCGCGCGCAATTCGCGATGCCGCTGTCGTTCATGTTGCAGACGTGCTTGCCGATCAAAGCTACGAACTCCAAGACTTCGCGCGGGCGGCCCGCTACCGCAGCGGGCTTGCGGTACCCATCATCCGCGACCAAAAAGTCATCGGATCGATTTTTGTCGGACGGGCGACGCCAGGCTTGTTCGCCGATTCGCAGGTCGAACTGCTCAAGACCTTTGCGGACCAGGCGGTCATCGCCATCGAGAACGTGCGATTGTTCAAGGAGCTGGAGGTGCGCAACGCGGACCTGATGGAGGCACTCGAGCAGCAGATCGCGACGAGCGATATCCTGCGAGTGATTTCCAGTTCGCCGGGCGACGTGAAGCCGATGCTCGATGCGGTCGCCGAGCGCGCGTTGAAGCTGTGCGATGCGGCACAGGCCACAATCGTTTTGGTCGATGGCGATGCGCTTCGATGTGCGGCTGCCTTTGGCAATACCAGAACCCTGCAGGAAGGCGAAGTCATGCCCTTGACTCCCGGGTCCGTCGCCGGCCGTGCCATCCATGACGGCGCCCCGTTCCAGATAGAGGATCTCGCCGCCGCGTCGGCGGAAGAGTTCCCCGTCGGTCGCGAACTGCAGAGACGTATCGGCCATCACACCGCTCTTGCTGTGCCGTTGATGCGCGAAGATCGAGCGATCGGAGCGATTCAACTCTGGCGCATGGAAATACGAGCGTTCAGCGAAAAGCAGGTCGCATTGGTCAAGACCTTCGCTGACCAGGCGGCAATCGCCATCGAGAATGTACGCCTGTTCAAGGAATTGGAGGCGCGTACGAGGGAGCTGACGCGGTCAGTGGGAGAACTCAAAGCGCTGGGCGAGGTTGGCCAGGCGGTCAGTTCGACGCTCGACCTGGAGACCGTGTTGCGCACGATCGTCTCGCGTGCCACCAAGCTTGCCGGCATGGACGCCGGCGCCATCTACGAATACGACGAGGCAAACGAGGAGTTCTACCTTCGCGCCATGGATCAGTTTCCGGATGATCTGGTCGCGGCCTTGCGCGTCAGGCCCATCCGCAAGGGCGAAGGCGCGCTGGGACGGCTGGCCGTCGTCGGTGAGCCGGTGCAGGTTCGCGACATCATGGACGAGAGCATTTACCAGAGCGGGCTCAGGGAGATACTCATCCGATTGGGCTACCGGTCGCTCCTGGCCGTGCCGCTGTTGCGCGAGGACCACCTGATCGGCGGACTGGTCGTGAACCGGAAGGTCGCCGGCGAGTTCGCGCCACACGTGATCGAACTGCTGAAGACCTTCGCGACGCAGTCGGCCCTGGCCATCCAGAATGCGCGGCTTTTCCGCGAAATCGAGGAGAAGAGCCGGCTGCTCGAAACGGCCAGCCGCCACAAGAGCGAATTCCTCGCCAACATGTCGCACGAGCTGCGCACGCCGCTCAACGCCATCATAGGTTTCTCGGAAGTGCTCGCGGAAAAACTGTTCGGCGAGGTCAACCCCAAGCAGGAGGAGTATTTGGCGGACATCCTCGAGTCGGGGCGGCATCTGTTGAACCTCATCAACGACATCCTCGACCTGTCCAAGATCGAAGCCGGGCGGATGGAGCTGGAGCTGACCGACTTCCAGCTGCCGCAGGCTATCGAGAACGCGTTGACGCTGGTGCGCGAGCGTGCCGGCCGGCACGGCATAAGGCTCGACCGCACGCTCGACTTGCCGGCCGGAACGGTTCGCGCGGACGAGCGGAAAGTCAAGCAGGTGCTGCTGAACCTGCTGTCCAACGCGATCAAGTTCACGCCGGACGGCGGCCGCGTCGAGGTGCAGGCCGCGGCTCGCGACGGCATGGCCGAAATTTCCGTGAGCGACACCGGCGTGGGCATCGCGCCCGAGGATCAGGAGACCGTGTTCGAGGAGTTCAGGCAGGTCGGGTCATCGGCCAAGAAGCGGGAGGGCACCGGGCTGGGGCTGTCCATATCGCGGAAAATCATCGAACTTCACGGCGGCACGATGTCGTTGCAAAGCAAGCCAGGGGCAGGCTCGACCTTCACCTTCACCTTGCCGTTGCCGGACAATCGGCAGCACGCGGTGCCTTGACACCGGCCGCGGCCCACAGCCGCGCCACCTGCTCGGCACGGTCGGCAAGCAAGACTTCTGCGTCGGCAACGCTCGCTTCGAGCGTCGAAGGGCCGGGCGGCAGCGCAAAGCAGCCGGCGAAATGGCGCCCGAGCTCGGGCAGCGCGGCGCGATCGATGCCGCCGGAAATCAGCGTCGCCGGCACGTGTCGCAGTGAAGCACGACGCGCGACGACCAGCGGCGTCTTGCCCAGCAACGTCTGCGCGTCGGTGTGGCCCTCGCCGGTGATCAGCCAGTCGGCGCCGGCGAGCGCCGCGTCGAGTCCGACGAGATCGGCGACGACTTCCGCACCCGACCGCGGTTCGCCGCCCAGCAACTGCAGCGCGAAGCCCAAACCGCCCGCGGATCCGGCGCCCGGCCGGTCCATCGCGCGGCGGCCCATGGCGCGCTCGGCCAATGCGGCGAAGTTGGCGATTCGTGCATCGATGGCTGCGATCCGGTCGGCGCGCACGCCTTTCTGTGGCCCGAAGATCGCAGTCGCACCGCGGTCGCCGCACAGCGGATTATTGACGTCGGACATGATGGTGATCCACGATGCGGCCAGCCGCGGATCGAGCCTGCTGGCATCGACCGCAGCGAGCGTCGCGAGACCTGCCGGAGTCGGTTCCACGCTGCGTCCATCGGCTGCCGTCAATGCGACTCCGAGCGCCGCGAGCAGGCCCGCGCCGCCGTCGTTGGTGCTGCTGCCGCCGAGGCCGATCATGAACCGCCGCACGCCGGCGTCGAGCAGTTGCCGCATCAGTTCGCCGATCCCGCGCGTGCTGCGCGACTCGACGTCGACCGCCGTGCCGACGCGATCGGTGAGCCCGACGACTTGCGCTGCCTCGATGACCGCTGTCCGGTCGTCGTCGAGCAGCCCGTAGCCGGCGCCGATGGGCGAGCCGGAAGCGCCGGCGACTCGCGCCGTCGCGCGGCGTCCGCCACGGGAGAGCACGGCCTCGAGCGTTCCCTCGCCGCCGTCGGCCATCGGGCAAAGCCGTACGTCGGCAGCCGGCCACACGCGCTTGATTCCCGTCGCGAGTGCCGCTGCGGCCGCGGCAGCCGACACCGAGCCCTTGAACGAGTCCGGAGCGACAACGACGACGGGCGGGCGAGAATTCACGCGGGTATCATGGTCGCGATGGACGAGATGACGATGTTATCAGGCCGGCAACTTCGCATGACGAGAGTGCGCCGGGTCCTGGCGATGTGCCTGTTCGCGGTGGTAGCGACGACCGCGGGACCGGCCGGCGCCGGAGCCGATTACATGCGCGAGGAGCGCTGGGCTGAGCAGGTCGTACCGGGCATCGTCGTCGGCGAGGCGGTGTACCTCGCCACGCTATCGCGACCGCGCGTGCTGGCACTCTACACGCCGGTCGACAACGCGCGCGGCGGCGTCATCGTCGTGCACGGCGCGGGCGTGCACCCCGACTGGGGGCTGATCGGCGGCTTGCGCAGCGGCCTGGCCGACGCGGGCTTTGCCACGCTGTCGGTACAGATGCCGGTGCTGGCCGCCGGCGCGCCGCGCGACGCGTATGCGACGCTGCATGCGGAAGCCGGCGAGCGGCTCGCGGCGGCGGCGGCGTTCCTTGAAGCGCGCGCGATCAAGCGCATTGCCTTCGTGGCCCACAGCATGGGCGCGAGCATGGTCAACGCGTATCTTGCGTCGCCGCGGACGGCGCGCATCGATGCCTTCGTCGCCATCGGCATGTGGGACGCATTCGCCATCCCGCCGCGCGAGCCGGTGCTCGACGTCATCGCCGACAACGATTTCGCCGAAGTTCGCGAAACCTGGGCAAAGCGGGCGATACAGCTGCCGCAGGACGTCTGCTCGAAGGGGGTCGTGATCGCCGGCACCGACCACTACATCGACAACAAGCAGAAGGAACTCGTCGCCGCGATCGTGCCCTTCCTGCAGCAGGCGGCGGGGGGAAATTGCCGATAGCGACTCAGCAACGCCGTGATGGCATGAACACCTCGCTCCACCCTGCGCCGGCAAACGCCGCCGTCATCGCCGCACTTGTCAAACCTTCAGTCGATACCCCGTTCTGAATATCCAGGCGACGGTCGACAGGAAAATCGCCAGGAACGCGAGGGTCATCCCCACGCTCACCGCTAGGCTGACATCGGCCAGTCCGTAGAAACTCCAGCGAAACCCGCTGACAAGGTAGACCACCGGATTGAGCAGGGTGACCGCTTTCCAGAAGGGCGGCAGCATGTGCACCGAGTAGAAGGTGCCACCGAGGAAGGTGAGCGGCGTGATGATCAGCAGCGGAATGAGCTGCAGCTTTTCGAAGCCATCCGCCCAGATGCCGATGATGAAGCCCAGCAAGCTGAAAGTCACCGAGGTCAGCACCAGGAAGAAGCCCAACCACGCCGGGTGCTGCACCTGGATGGGCACGAACAGTGCTGCGGTCGCCAGGATGACCAGGCCGAGGATGATCGACTTGGTCGCGGCGGCGCCGACATAGCTCACGACGATCTCCAAGTACGATATGGGCGCCGAAAGCAGTTCGAAGATGGTCCCGGTGAACCTCGGAAAATATATTCCGAAGGAAGCGTTGGAGACGCTTTGGGTCAGCAACGACAACATGATGAGACCGGGCACGATGAACGCACCGTAACTGACGCCGTCGATTTCCGGAATGCGCGAGCCGATGGCCGAGCCGAACACGACGAAATACAACGACGTCGACAGCACCGGCGAAATGATGCTCTGCATCAGCGTGCGCCGGGTTCGCGCCATCTCGAAAGCGTAGATCGCACGGATTGCGTAGAGGTTCATTGCGGTAGTCGCCTGGTGGCTTGCGGGAAGATCAGTGCTCGCTGACCAGACCCACGAAGATGTCTTCGAGCGAGCTTTGGGTGGTCTGCAGGTCCTTAAATTCGACGCCGGCGACTTCGAGGTCCTTCAGCAGCGCGATGAGGTCCGCGCGCTGGTGCGCGCCGCTCCCGCCCGACGCGACCTCGCCGCTGTCGTAGGTGTAGACGAGCTGCAGTCCATCGCCCGCCAGCTCGAGGTGGTAACCGGCGAGCGCGGCCGGCACTTGGGCGAGCGGAGACGCGAGCGTCAGATGCAGCTGTTTCTTGCCGAGCTTGCGCATCAGCTCGGCCTTGTCTTCGACCAGGATGATCTCGCCTTTGCTGATCACGCCGATGCGGTCGGCCATCTCCTGCGCCTCGTCGATGTAATGGGTCGTCAGGATGATGGTGACGCCCGTTGCTCGCAGCGAACGCACCAGCTCCCACATGTCGCGCCGCAGGCGGACGTCGACGCCTGCGGTCGGCTCGTCGAGGAACAGGATGCGCGGTTCGTGCGACAGCGCCTTGGCGATGAGCAGCCGCCGCTTCATGCCGCCCGAGAGCGTCATGATCCTGCTGTCTTTCTTGTCCCACAGCGACAGCGACCTGAGCACGGCCTCGATGTGGGCGCGGTCGGGCGATCTGCCGAACAGGCCGCGGCTGAACGACACGGTATCCCAGACCGTTTCGAAGGCATCGGTCGTCAGTTCCTGCGGGACGAGGCCGACCAGTGCGCGAGCCGCGCGGTAGTCGTGGATGATGTCGTGGCCGTCGATCTGCACCTGTCCCGCGGACGGGTTGACGATGCCGCAGACGATGCTGATCAGCGTCGTCTTGCCTGCGCCGTTGGGCCCGAGCAGGGCGAAGATCTCTCCGCGCCTGATCTCCAGGCTGACGGATTTCAGCGCCTGGAAACCCGATGCGTAGGTCTTGGACAGCTTGGAGATCGAGATGATGGCCGACATGGACGGAAGATAGCAGGGCGGACAGTCGCAGCGCCGGATCGACCGACGCACGCACGTCAGCCGCGACTCGTCGCTCGGCGCAAGCGGTCGTTGACGGCGACCCAGTCGGGACCGTCGGGCGGCGCCTCGATCCAGATTTCGTCGGCTTCGCGCGCATCGAGCGCGCGCAGGTTGGCGTAGAGGTGGTGCGCGTAGAGCGCGCTCTCGGTGGGTGCGTCGAACCAGGTGCCTTCGAAGGACGGCGGCTGTGTGAGGGAATGCGCGAGCACCGCGATGTGCGCCCGCGGACCGCCCTGATGCGCGAGCGCGTCCCGCAGCGCGTCCCGCGATAGCATGCGCGAACGCGTCTGCGGCGCGTAGTGCGTGGCCAGCGTCCCCGATGCGCGTGGCGCGTCGTCGTGCGCGGCGCGCGGCGCCTGGCCGAGGACCTGCGCGATCTGCTCGATGCCGATCGCCCCGGGACGCAGCAGCGCCGGTTCGGCGTGCGTGCAATCGACGATGGTCGATTCGAGCCCGTGGGCGCAGCGTCCGCCGTCGAGTATCAGCGCGACTTCGCCGTCGAAGTCGTCGGCGACGTGCTGCGCCGTCGTTGCGCTGATGCGTCCGAAGCGGTTGGCCGACGGCGCCGCGATGCCCTCGCCGCCAAGCGCTGCGAAGGCGGCCAGGAGCGCGCGCGCGACCGGATGCGCCGGGACGCGCAGGCCGACGCTGTCCTGCCCACCGGTAACCTGATCGATGACGCCCTCGGCGCGCGGCAAGATCAGCGTGAGCGGCCCGGGCCAGAAGGCATCGGCGAGCGCGCCAGCAAACGCGGGGAACGCACGCGCCCAACGCATGGCGATCTGCTTGCTCGCGACATGGACGATGACCGGATGCTCGGCGGGACGGCCCTTGGCCGCGAACAGCCGCTGCAGCGCGTCGCCGTTGCTCGCGTCCGCGCCCAGCCCGTAGACCGTCTCGGTCGGAAATGCGACCAGCGCGCCGTCGCGCAGCGCCCGCGCGGCGGCGGCCACGGATTCAGGCGTTGCCGGGACGATCATCGCGCGTCCTTGTGTCGTACAGGGATGGGCAATCGTCTCGCAAGCAGCGGGGGTGCGGAATTTGGTAGAATTTCGATCCTTTCACGCGCCGGCCTTGCGCTGGCGCTCCGCATCCACAAGCAGGGAGCGTCGATGAGCGATTTTCTTTTCACGTCGGAATCGGTGTCCGAGGGCCACCCGGACAAGGTGGCCGACCAGATTTCCGATGCCGTGCTCGATGCGATTCTAACGCAGGATCCGCACGCGCGGGTAGCGGCAGAAACGCTCGTTTCGACCGGTCTCGTCGTCATGACCGGCGAGATCACCACCGATCACAAGCACGATTACGGCCGCATTGCCCGCGACACGATCCACCGCATCGGCTACACCGATCCCGAACTGCGCTTCGACTCGGTGGGCTGCGCGGTGATGGTGTGCTACGGCCGGCAGTCGCCCGACATCGCGCGCGGTGTCGATCGCACGTCCAACGAGTACATGAACCAGGGCGCCGGCGACCAGGGATTGATGTTCGGCTACGCCTGCGATGAGACGCCGGCGCTGATGCCGATGCCTATCTATTATGCACACCGCCTGGTACAGCGGCAGAGCGAAGTCCGCCGCGACGGCCGTCTGCCGTGGTTGCGTCCGGACGCGAAGTCGCAAATCACCGTACGTTACGTCGACGGCAGGCCGAAGAGCATCGACACCGTCGTGCTGTCGACGCAGCATCATCCCAGCATGAATCACAAGCAGAAGGAACTCGCGGAGGCCGTGATCGAGGAGATCATCAAGCCGGTCCTGCCCCCCGAGATGCTGGGCAACACGCGCTTTCTGGTCAACCCGACCGGGCGCTTCGAAATCGGCGGGCCGCACGGCGACGCCGGATTGACGGGACGCAAGATCATCGTCGATACCTACGGCGGCGCGTCGCCGCACGGTGGCGGGGCATTTTCCGGCAAGGATCCATCGAAGGTCGACCGCTCGGCGGCGTACGCGGCGCGCTACGTCGCCAAGAACATCGTCGCCGCAGGCATCGCGCGGCAATGCCAGCTGCAGGTCTCCTACGCCATCGGCGTGGCGCAGCCGATCAACGTCACCGTCTACACGGAAGGCACGGGCAGGATCCCCGACACGGAGATCGCAAAGCTGGTCACCGCGAATTTCGACCTGCGTCCGCGCGGCATCATCCAGATGCTCGATCTGTTGCGCCCGATCTACGAAAAGACTGCCGCGTACGGGCACTTCGGCCGCGACGAGCCCGAGTTCACCTGGGAAGCGATCGACAAGGTCGCCGTCCTGCGCGCCGCAGCGGGCCTTGCGGATGCGCCGCCGACGCGTGCGCCGGCGCACGCCACCACGTAGCGAAATCGCCTCAGCGCTCCGGCAGCGGGATGAACTCGGTCTCGCCCGGCACGGCGGCAAAGCGCTGGGCGCGCCAGCGCTCGGACGCGGCGTCGATGCGCGCGCGCGAGCTGGCGACAAAGTTCCACCAGATCAGCCGGTCGCCATCCATTTTGGCGCCACCGAGCAGCATGCAGCGCGCCGCGCCGACCGCCTCGATGCGCGCCGTCGTCCAGGGTTCCAGCACCGCCATGTGGCGCACGGGCAGCTCGGTGCCATCGATGCGCACAGCGCCCTCGACGGCGTAGACCGCGCGCTCTTCGTGCTCGGGCGGCAGCTCCAGCGTTGCCCCCGCGTCCATCTCGACCGCGACGTAGAAGATCGGTGAAAACGTCGGTGTGGGCGCGCGCCGGCCGAACGCGGTTCCGGCGATCAGGCGCATGGTCACGCCCGGCAACGCGATCTCGGGCAACGACGACTTGGCATGATGGCTGAACGAAGGCTCGGTCTGCTCGTGCGCCTTCGGCAGCGCAACCCACGTTTGCAGCCCGTGCACGCGATGGCCGGCGGTGCGCTCCTTGTCATCAGTGCGTTCTGAATGCACGATGCCGCTGCCCGCGGTCATCCAGTTGACGTCGCCGGGTTCGATGCGCTGAATCGTGCCGAGGCTGTCGCGATGCATCTGCGCGCCCTCGAACAGGTAAGTCACCGTCGCCAGCCCGATGTGCGGATGCGGGCGCACGTCGATCCCCTGTCCCTTGGCGAAGGCCACCGGCCCGAAATGATCGAAGAAGATGAACGGCCCGACCATCTTCATCGGGAACGCGGGCAGTAGGCGCAGGACCTCGAAGCCGCCGCCGAGGTCGCGTCGATGCGGATTGAGAATCGTGAGTGTCATCGGAGCCGGGTGCCGGACGTCAGACCGATTCTAGCGTTTTTCGCCGCAGGCTGTGCAGGATGAAACGACCCGGATCGACCGCATCGACCAGCGGCCCTTCCAGAGGCAGCGGCTCGCCTTCGATCTGGCTCACGAGCAGTTCCGCCGCCAGCATCGTCCACGAAAGCCCCCGCGATGCAAAGGCGAACGCGCCGTACAGTCCGGCGACACGGGGAAGGTCCGCGAGATGCGCTCCGGTCAGCGCGTGGGCCTGCGTCCTCGTCGCTGCAACATCCACCAGTGCGCCCAGCATCGGCATGCGGTCGTTCGCCACGCAGCGAAATCCGACTCCGCCCGAGAGGATCGAGGCATCGACACGGGCGATGCTGCCCGGCAGCATGTACTCGGCCCGCGCGAGATTGGCGGCGTGGCCACGCGCATCGGGCTCGGATGCGCTTTGGTCGAGGTCGTAGGTTGCTCCGGCAACCGCGATGCCGTCGATCGCCGGAAACACATAGCCGTCACCGCCGACGATGGTGCGCGGCGCGGCGAAAGGCGGCGCGGGCAGGTAGGTTTGCTGCCCGCGCACGAGCCGCAGCGAAGCGACGCCCATATCGGTCAGGCGTGCCGCGTCGCGCGCATTGCCGAGCACCACCACCGGCGCTTCGGCGATCGCGGCACCCGGGCCGTCCAACACGCGCCACTGCCCGTCGATGCGCTGCAAGCCAACGGCCTCACGCGCGAAATGGGTGGTGATCTTCTCGCCGGCGCTCGCGAGCCAGGCGCGCACCAGCGCCCCTGGCCGCACCCAGCCGGCCTGCGGGAACCACCAGCCGCCACCGCGCACCTCGGCACCGGCCAGTGCGCACGCGGCCGCGCGTGTCACGTAATCGGCGTACGTCGGTGGGTACGCGAGCTGCGCCGCGGTGGCGGCAACGCGCGCTTCGTTCGCAGTGTCCCGCGCCAACTGCAGCACCCCGCATTGCCGCCATGGCGGAGGATGTGCAGGATCGACGCTCGCGGGCCACGCGCGCCATGCGTAAAGAGAGCCGGCACGCGTGAGCCGCGACAGCAGGCAGTCGTCGCGCGAAACGTGGGGCTGTGCCGCCCCTGCGTAAAGACCCGAAGCCGCACTGGCCGGTGTGCTGCCCCGGTCGATGACGTCCACGCTTATGCCGCGCGACGCCAGACGCGACGCGACTGCCGCGCCAGCGAGCCCGGCGCCGATGACGACGGCGCGACGTTCATGACGATCCGGGCGCGCAGCTGCGCGACTTGATTGCCAGCGCGGCGCATGGCGCGCTGCGAGCATTTCGCGTTTGCCGCCGAAGCCCCGGCGTCGTTCGGTCGCGAAGCCCGCAGCCTCGAGGGCATCCCGAACCGCACGCGCCACGCTCCACGTCGAAAGCGTCGCCGACGGCGCCGCGAGGCGCGCCAGCGCCCTGATCACCGCCGGCGACCACATGGCCGGATTCTTCTCCGGCGCGAAACCGTCGAGGTAGTACGCATCCGCGGTCAGGCGCAGGTCGCGCACGGCGCTCGCCACGTCGGCGAAGGCGAGCGTCAGCGTGACCTGTCCGTGCTCGAAGTGCAGGCGGTGCTGTCCCGGAACCAGCTCGGGCCAAGCGTCGCGCAGCGCCTGCGCGAGGCTCGCGAACTCCGGATACAGTTGGTGCAGGGTGGCAAGATCAGCGGATCTGAAGGGGTAGCGCTCAATGGACACAAAATGCAGGCGCGCGCAGCGCCGCAGGTCGTCGCGCCAAGCCTGCCACGTCGTCAGGAAATTGAGGCCGAGGCCAAAGCCGGTTTCGACGATGGTGAATGCACGGGCGCCGGCCCATCTCGCCGGCAGGTCGTTGCCGTGCAGGAAGACGTGGCGCGCCTGTCCCGGCCCGGATGCGGCGTTGTGATAGATGTCGCCAAACTCACGCGAGCAGGGCGTGCCCGAGGCAGCGAAGGCCAGCGTGGCGGGGCGGATCGTCAGCATCGGTCGCGCAGCGACGCCGTGCGGGCCGGCGATCTGCGGGCACGCATGGCGCGAGACATGTTGTCAGCGCGCGCGAGTTCGGTAGACTTGACGTTTCGTCCGAACGTCATGCGCTTCGCCTACTACGACAAGCTGTCGCCCGCGCGCCAACGTACTTACCGGCGCAGCGACGAGATCGACACCCTGGGCTTGCCGCCTGGGCTTGCGCTTGGGCCGCTGGTGGAAGCAATGGCCACGGGCTTGCGCGAGGATCGGCGGCCTGATGTGCAGGCGGCGAGCCAGAGCCTGATCGATGGATTGACGCGCGGTTATCGGGTCCCGGATATTCGCGTGCGCGTGCTGGCGACGCGGCCGGCGGACGGCTCCGGTGAGCTGCACGGACTCTACGAACCCGAGGAGGACGGCACGCTCGCCCGCATCAGCGTCTGGATGCGCACCGCGCAGAAAAAGAACGTCGTCGCGTTCAAGACTTTCCTGCGCACGCTCATCCATGAACTCTGCCATCATCTCGACTACGAACTGTTCGCGTTCGAAGAAACGTTCCATACCGAGGGATTCTACAAGCGCGAGTCGGTCCTGGTAGCTGCGCTGATCGCGCAGGCGCCGTCGCTGGCCGTCCCGCGGCCGGCGTGAGCCGAGGCAGCGGCGCGCCGCTTCAGGGTTTTGCCTGCGCCAGTTCGGTCGCGTTCCAGCCGCCGCCGAGCGCCTTGATCAGGCCGACGCTGGCGATCAGGCGGCGTCCCAGGATCGCCAGCGCCGCGCGTTCGTTGTTCAGCGCCGCGGCTTGCACCACCACCACCGACAGGTAGTTGGTCGTTCCCGCCTTGTACTGGTTGTTGGTGATCGTCTCGGATTCGCGCGCGGCCTTCACCGCCGCGTTCTGCACCGCGGCTTCCTGTTCGAGTATGCGAAGCGCGACGAGGTTGTCCTCGACTTCCTGGAAGCCGCCCAGCACGGTCTGACGATATTCCGCGACGGTCGCGTCATACACGGCGATCGCCTGCGCCGATTGCGCCTTGCGCAGGCCGCCATCGAAGATGGTCTGCGCCAGTGCCGCGCCGATCGCCCAGTACTGGTTCGGCAGCGACAGCAGGTGCACGAAGCTTGCACTCTGGAATCCTCCGGCGGCCGACAGCGACAGCGTCGGGTAGAAGGCGGCCTCGGCCACGCCGATCTGGGCGTTGGCGGCGGCAACGCTGCGCTCGGCGGCGGCAATGTCGGGCCGGCGTTCGAGCAACTCCGAAGGCAGGCCGGGCGGTATGACCGGGAACGACCACTGCTGCGTCACCACGGCAATGGACACTTCGGCCGGCGCCTTGCCGATCAGGATCGCGATGGCGTGCTCGAGCTGTGCGCGCTGCACATCGGCGTCGAGCGCCTGTGCGCGCGTGGAGTTGAGTTGCGCCTCGGCCTGGACGACGTCGTTGCGCCCGACGATGCCGGCGCTGTATTGATTTCGCGTCAACTGCAGCGAGCGCTCGTAGGCCGCGATCGTGGTCTTGAACAGCGCGATCTCGGCGTCGAGCACGCGCATTGCCCAGTAGTCCTGCGCCAGCAGCGCCTGCGCCGAGAGCCGGGCCGCTGCGAGATCCGCGCTGGTCGCCTGGGCGTTGGCTTCGCTCGATTCGACGCTGCGGCGCACGCGGCCCCACAGGTCGAGTTCCCAGCTTGCGTCGACGGCGACGTTGTAGTTGTTGCCGATGCCTGTGGTGTTGATGACGCGGCTGCCAGGCGTTTTCGAGCGCGTCGCCGCGCCGGCGCCGCTCACCGTAGGAAACAGTCCCGCGCGTGCGGCCTGGGTGAGCGCCTGCGCGCCGCGGACCTGCGCTTCGGCGGCCTTTATGTTCTGGTTGGAAATGTCGACCTGCGCTTCGAGCTCGTTGAGCGTGGCGTCGCCGAAGACCGCCCACCAGTTGCCCTTGGGCGCGACATCCTGCGGCTGCGCGAGTTTCCACGCTTCCGCTTCCTTGAATGCGGCCGGAGCGCTCGCAATCGGACGCACGTAGTCGGGGCCCATTATGCAGCCAGAGAGCGTCAGCACCGCGGCGAACGCCGCGCTGCGCCGGAACTGTCCGCAACCGATAGGGATGTCGATAATCATGGGGTTGTCGTGGTCAGGCGTTCGCGGACAACGCGGGATCGGTGCGCGGACGCCGCTGCCGCCTGGGGCTCAGGCACCACAGGCGAAACCGGTCGAGGTACACATAGACCACCGGCGTCGTGTAAAGAGTCAGCACCTGGCTGAACAGCAGGCCACCAACGATCGAAATGCCCAGCGGACGGCGCATTTCGGCGCCGTCGCCGGCGCCGAGCGCAAGCGGCAGGGCGCCCAGCATCGCCGCCATGGTCGTCATCATGATCGGCCGGAAGCGCAGCAGGCAGGCCTCGTAAATCGCATCGCGCGGGTGCAGGTTGCGCTGGCGTTCGGCGTCGAGCGCAAAGTCGATCATCATGATCGCGTTTTTCTTGACGATGCCGATGAGCAGGATCACGCCGATGAAGGCGATGATCGAGAAGTCGGTCCGGAACAGCATCAGCGCCAGCAGGGCGCCGACTCCCGCCGAAGGCAGCGTCGACAGGATGGTGAGCGGGTGCACATAGCTCTCATAGAGCACGCCGAGCACGATGTACACCGTCAGCAGCGCCGCCAGGATCAGCCATGGTTGCGAGTTAAGCGTCGCCTGGAACGCGCGCGCGCTGCCCTGGAAGCTGCCGTGCACGGTATTGGGTACGCCCAGACGGAGCATCGCATCCTCGATCGCCCGCGTGGCCTGCGACAGCGACACATCCGGCGCAAGGTTGAAGGAAATGGTCGACGCGACGAACTGCCCCTGGTGGTTGACGCCCAGCGGCGTGTTGGTGGGCCCGTAGGTGGCGAACGTCGACAGCGGCACCTGCGCGCCGGTAGTGGAACTGACGTAGACCGACTTGAGCGCGTCCGGCGACTGCCAGTACTCCGGTGCGGCTTCCATCACCACGTGGTACTGGTTCAACTGCGCGTAGATCGTGGATACCTGACGCTGCCCGAACAGGTCGTTGAGCGTCGCATCGATGAGTTTTGGATTCACACCCAGTCGCGACGCAGTCTCGCGATCGATGACCAGCGACGTCTGCAGGCCCTTGTCCTGTTGATCGGTGTTGACGTCGGCGAGTTCCGGCAAGTCGTTCAACGCGGCGCGGATCTTGGGTTCCCACGCGCGCAGGTCGGCCAGGTCGTCGGCCTGCAGCGTGTACTGATACTGCGCGTTGCTTTGCCGACCGCCGATGCGGATGTCCTGCACCGGTTGCAGGAACAGGTTCGCGCCGGGCTCCTTGGCGAGCTTGATGCGCAGCCGCGCAATGACCTGGTCGGCGGTTTCCTGGCGCTGCGACAGCGGCTTGAGCGCCACGAACATCATGCCGGAATTGCGTTGTGCACCGCCGGTGAAGCCGACCACGTTCTCGACCGCCGGATCGTTGCTCACGATGGTCATGAAATCGGAGAGCTTCTGGCGCATCGCCTGGAACGAGATGCTCTGGTCGGCCTGGATGCCGCCGACCAGCCTGCCCGTGTCCTGCTGTGGGAAGAAGCCCTTGGGGATGATGACGTACAGGTAGACGTTGAGGCAGACCGCGGCGAGCAGCACCAACATGACGATGCGGCTGTGGCGCAGGCTCCACGCGAGACTGCTGCCATATCCGCGCAGCACAGCCGCGAACGCTCGCTCGCTCCATGCGCCGAGGCGTCCGGTCCGATGCTCGGACTTCGGCCGCAGCAGGCGCGCGCACATCATCGGCGTCGTCGTCAGCGACACGACCAGCGACACCAGGATCGCCACCGAAAGCGTGACCGCGAATTCGCGGAACAGCCGGCCGACGATGCCGCCCATCAGCAGGATGGGGATGAACACCGCGATCAGCGACAGACTCATCGACAGCACGGTGAACCCGACCTCGCGCGCGCCCTGCAGCGCGGCGTCGAATGGTTTCATGCCCGCTTCGATATGCCGCGAAGTGTTCTCCAGCACGACGATCGCATCGTCGACGACAAAACCGGCGGCAATCGTCAGCGCCATGAGGGTGAAGTTGTTGATCGAGAATCCGCACAGGTACATGAACGCGAACGTGCCGACCAGCGAAACGGGCACCGCCACACTGGGGATCAAAGTTGCGCGGAAACTGCGCAGGAACAGGAACACCACCAGGATCACCAACGCGACCGAGATCATCAACGCGCGTTCGGTATCGCGCAGCGACGCGCGAATCGTCGTCGTGCGTTCCATCGCCAGCGTCAGCGTGATCGCGCTCGGGATCGACGCGCGCAGCGACGGCAGCAGCGCGGTGACGCGATCGACAGTCTCGATGATGTTGGCGTTGGGCTGGCGATTGATGATCACCAGCACCGACGGCTTGCCGTTGGCCATGCCGGCATTGCGCAGGTCCTGTACCGAGTCGACGACGGTTGCCACGTCGGTGAGGAGCACGGGGGAGCCGTTGCGGTAGGCGACGATGAGCGGCAGGTACTCGGCGGCGGTCTTGGCCTGATCGTTGGCGTAGATCTGCCAGTGCCGCGTGTCGTCCTCGACCGCGCCCTTGGGCCGGTTGGCGTTGGCGGCGGCGAGCGTCGCGCGCACCGACTCCGGCCCGACGCCGTACTTGTTGAGCGCTTCCGGGTTGAGCTCGACGCGCACCGCCGGCAGCGAGCTGCCGCCGACGCTGACCTGGCCGACGCCCGCCACCTGCGAGAGCTTCTGGGCGATGATCGTCGACGCGGCATCGTACATCTGCCCCTGCGTCATCGTTTCGGACGTCAGCGCCAGGATCATGATCGGCGCGTCGGCCGGGTTGACCTTGCGATACGTGGGGTTGCTGGGCAAGCCGGTCGGCAGGAGGTTGCGCGAGGCATTGATCGCCGCCTGCACGTCGCGCGCCGCGCCATCGATGTCGCGCGAGAGGTCGAACTGCAGCGTGATGCGCGTGGAACCCAGCGCGCTCGACGAAGTGATTTCGGTCACGCCCGCGATGCGCCCCAGCGAGCGTTCGAGCGGCGTGGCGACGGTCGCCGCCATCGTCTCGGGGCTCGCGCCCGGCAACGATGCCTGCACCGATATGGTCGGGAAATCGACCTGCGGCAGCGGCGATACCGGCAGCAGCCGAAACGCGATCGCGCCGGCCAGTGCCACGCCCAGCGTGAGCAGCGTCGTGGCGACGGGGCGATCGATGAAGGGCGCCGAGAGATTCACGTCAGTCGGGAAGGGCCGCCCCGACCGACTGACCTGCCCCCCCGGGGGGCAGCGAGCGGAGCGAGCGTGGGGATATGTTTCATTTTAGTCCCCGGGCGTTCCGGCGGCACGCGCGATCGGCGTCTTGTGCCGTCCGGCCTTGGCGCGAGTCGCGAGAGCGTCGAAGGCGAGGTAGATCACCGGCGTGGTGAACAGCGTCAGCGCCTGCGAGAAGATCAGGCCGCCAACCATGGTGATGCCCAGCGGATGGCGCAGCTCCGAGCCTTCGCCCCAGCCGATCATCAGCGGCAGCGCACCCAGGATCGCCGCCATCGTGGTCATCATGATCGGCCTGAAGCGCAGCAGGCACGCCTGGAAGATCGCGTCGCGTGGCGCCATGCCCTCGTGCCGCTCGGCGTCGAGCGCGAAGTCGATCATCATGATCGCGTTCTTCTTGACGATGCCGATGAGCAGGATGATGCCGATGATCGCGATGATCGACAGGTCGTTGCCGGACAGCATCAGCGCCAGCAGCGCACCGACGCCCGCCGAGGGCAGCGTGGACAGGATCGTGACGGGATGGATGAAGCTTTCGTAGAGCACGCCCAGCACGATGTACATGGTGACGATCGCCGCCAGGATCAGCCACAACTCGTTGGCGAGCGATGCCCGAAACGCCAGCGCCGCGCCCTGGAAGTTGATCTGGACGCTGGCCGGCAGGCCCAGCTCGACCTTGGCCGCCTCGATGGCCTTGACCGCGTCGCCGAGCGATGCGCCGCGGGCCAGGTTGAACGAAATGGTCGCCGCGGGGAATTGGCCGATGTGATTGATCGACAACGGCGCGGCGCGCTCGACGATGTTTGCGATCGAGGACAGCGGCACCTGCTGCGATGCCTGGCCTGGCACAGTCGAGGTTACGTAGATGTCGCTAAGCGCCGCGGGCCCGCGCTGGAACTCGGGCTTGACCTCGAGCACGACGCGATACTGGTTCGACTGGGTGAAGATGGTCGAGACCAGGCGCTGGCCGAAGGCGTTGTAGAGCGCATTGTCGATGGCCGCCGGTGTGATGCCGAGACGGCTCGCGGTCGTCCGGTCGAAGTCGACGTAGACCTGCAGCCCGCCATCCTGGAAATCGCTGGCGACGTCGGCGAGTTGGGGCACCTGCTTGAGCCGCTCGGTGAATTTCTTGACCCACGTGCCGAGTTCGGTGGCGTCGACCGATTCGACGGTGAACTGGTACTGCGTGCGGCTCACCCGATCCTCGATGGTCAGGTCCTGCACCGGCTGCATGAACAGCGAGATGCCTTCAACCTTCGCGAGCGCCGGTTGCAGGCGGCGGATGATCTCTGTCGCGCTGGCACCACGCTCTGTGCGCGGCTTCAGGTTGATGAGCATCCTGCCGCTGTTGAGCGTGGAGTTGGTGCCGTCGACGCCGATGAACGAGGTGAGGCTGGCTACTGCCGGGTCCTCGAGGACGACCGCGGCCAGCGCCTGCTGGCGCTCGGCCATCGCCGCGAAGGAAATGGTCTGCGGCGCCTCCGAAATGCCCTGGATCGCACCGGTGTCCTGCACCGGGAAGAAACCCTTCGGGATCACGATGTAGAGCACGACGGTGAGCGCCAGCGTCGCCAGCGCGACCAGCAGCGTCGCGCCCTGGCGATCGAGCACCCAGTTGAGCATCCGGCCGTAGCGCGCGATGGTGCGATCGAACACCCGGCCACTCCAGAGGTAGAAGCGGCCCTGCTCTTCAGGAGGTGTGTGCTTCAATAGCTTTGCGCACATCATCGGCGTGAGCGTCAGCGACACCACTGCCGAGATCAGGATCGACACGGCAAGCGTGATGGCGAATTCGCGGAACAACCGGCCGACGACGTCGCCCATGAACAGCAGCGGGATCAGCACCGCAATCAGCGAAACGGTCAGCGAGATGATGGTGAACGCGATCTGCTGGGTGCCTTTGAGTGCCGCCTGCAGGGGAGGCTCGCCATTCTCGATATAGCGGGCGATGTTCTCGATGACCACGATGGCGTCGTCGACGACGAAGCCGGTGGCGATGGTCAGCGCCATCAATGTCAGGTTGTTGATCGAGAATCCCGCCAGGTACATCACGCCGAAGGTGCCGACCAGCGAGAGCGGCACTGCGACGCTGGGGATCAGCGTCGCCGGTACGTTGCGCAGGAACAGAAAGATCACCAGCACCACCAGCGCCACGGCCAGCAGCAATTCGAATTGCACGTCGCGCACCGAGGCGCGGATGGTGACCGTGCGGTCGGTGAGCAGCACCACGTCGACCGAGGATGGCAGCGACGCCTGCAGCTGGGGCAGGAGCGCCTTGACGCGATCGACGACCTCGATGACGTTGGTGCCCGGCTGGCGCTGGACGTTGAGGATGATCGCCGGAGTCGTGTTCGCCCATGCCGCGAGGCGCGAATTCTCGGCCGCATCGATGGCTTCCGCGATGTCCATGACGCGTATCGCGGCGCCGTTGCGGTACGCGATGATCAGCTGCTTGTATTCCTCGGCTGACTTGAGCTGGTCGTTGGCGTCGATCGTCGACGCGCGGCTCGGACCGTCGAAACTGCCCTTGGCCTGGTTGGTATTGGCGTTACCGATGGCGGTGCGCACGTCGTCGAGCGAGAGCCCGTACGCGGCGAGCGCCTTGGGATTGACCTGGATGCGCACCGCAGGCCGCTGGCCGCCGCTGATGCTCACCAGGCCCACGCCGGGCAACTGCGAAATCTTTTGCGCGATGCGGGTGTCGGCCAGGTCCTCGAGCTTGGGCAGCGGCAGCGTCGGCGACGACAGCGCCAGCGTGATGATCGGTGTGTCGGCGGGATTGACCTTGTTGTAGATCGGCGGATTGGGCAAGTCGGTGGGCAGGAAGCTGCCTGACGCGTTGATCGCGGCCTGTACTTCCTGTTCCGCCACGTCGAGCGAGAGTTCGAGGCCGAATTGCAGCGTGATCACCGACGCGCCGCCCGAACTCGTCGACGACATCTGGTTCAATCCCGGCATCTGGCCGAATTGCCGCTCCAGCGGCGCGGTGACCGACGAAGTCATCACGTCGGGGCTGGCGCCCGGGTAGAGCGTCACCACCTGGATCGTCGGGTAGTCGACCTCGGGCAGCGCCGAGAGCGGCAGCACGCGATAGGCGACGATGCCCGAGAGCAGGATCGCGACCATCAACAACGTGGTCGCCACCGGACGCAGTATGAAGATGCGCGACGGATTCATCGTGCGCTGAGCGCCGCGGCCGCGTGCGCGGGGCGGGTCAGCCTCCGCTCTTCGGCGCCGCCGGTGCCGCCGGTGCGTCAGACGGCGCGCCGCCCGGGACGCTGCCGGGAGGGCGTCCGCCGCCGGCCTTGTCGGAGCGCGGCCCGCGGCGGCCCGCGCCCGTTGCGGGCGTTGCCGGCGCGTCGCGCGTGATCAGGTCGACCTTGACGCCTTCGCGCAGCTTGTCGGCGCCATCGATCACGACCACGTCGCCCGGTACGATGCCGGCGGCGATCGCGGTGACCTCGCCCTGCGCGGGGCCCAGCTTTACCGGCGCCACGGCGACGCTCTTGTCGTCCTTGACGACGTAGACGAAGGTGCCGGGCGCGCCGCGCTGGATGGCGGCGGTCGGGATCAGCGTCGCATCGGACAGCGTCTGCACCAGCATGCGCACGTTCACGAACTGGTTCGGGAACAGTACGAGATTGTCGTTGGCAAACTCGGCCTTGAGCTTGACCGTCCCGGTGGTCGTGTCGATCTGATTGTCGACGCTCGAGAGCTTCCCGGTCGCGAGCTTCACCTTCTGGTCGCGATCCCAGGCATCGACGACGACTGCTTTCTCCTCCTGCACGCGCTTCATCACCCGCGGCAGGTTGTCCTCGGGGATCGGGAAGATGACGGTGATCGGCTGCAATTGCGCGATGACGACGAGGCCATTGGCATCCGACGCGTGCACGATGTTGCCCGGGTCCACCTGGCGCAGCCCGACGCGACCGGTGATGGGCGCCGTCACGCGCGCGTAGGTCAACTGCAACCTGGCGTTGTCGACGGCGCCCTGGTCGGATTGCACGGTGCCTTCGTACTGCCGCACCAGCGCTTCCTGCGTGTCGACCTGCTGCTTGGAAATCGAATCCTGCGTCAACAAGGTCCGGTAGCGTTCCAGGTCGACCTGGGCGTTCTTGAGCAGCGCCTGATCCTTGGCCATCTGGCCGGCGGCCTGCGTGAGCTGGACCTGGAAGGGGCGCGGATCGATTTGCGCGAGCAGGTCGCCGGCTTTCACGACCTGCCCCTCGGTGAACGCGACGCTCATGAGCTGGCCATCGACGCGCGGCCTGACGGTCACGATGTTGCGCGGCGTCACCGTTCCCAGGGCGTTCAGATACACGTCGATGCTGCCCTTGGTAGCGGTGGCCGCGACCACCGGCAAGGGACGCGCGGCGGGATCGAAGCGGCCCTTGCCGGCGACATTCGCGGCGGGTTCCGCCGGTTTCGGCCACCAGTACCATGCGCCGATCGCTGCGGCGATGAGCGCCAGCAACAGCAGCAGCCACGGCCAGGCGCGACGGTTGCGCGTCGGTTCGGCGTATGCGGGCTGGGCGGCAGCGGACCGCGCTGCGGGTGTCGAGTCTGGACTCATGCGGATTGGTCACTATGGGGCATCGGATTGTCCCCGTTGCAGTGCGTTGGTTGCGTCGGAGTTGTAACGATCTGTAAGCCGACGCTGGCGTCGCGCCGGCATTTTGCGTTCGGCCCCGGGCGACGTCGGCACAGGTGCGCCGCTCGCGCGGTTTTGTTACACTATTCTACCCCTGAGGAGCGTTGCGACGGGCCGTGGTTCCCACCTGGACACTACAGGGACAAAAAGGGAAACCGCAGGCCTGCCAGGCTCAGGGTTTCGGTCTTTCGAACTGCGCTCGTTTAACCGCGGCCCGCACGCGGGGTGACGAGTCAGGATCCGCACTCTCCCCCTGCCCGCAGCCGCTCGTTACGGAGTGATGCATGAACGCTGCCACCGATATCAAGAAATTCACCGATTTCAGCGTTGCCGACCTCGCACTCGCGGGTTGGGGGCGCAAGGAAATCACCATTGCCGAGACCGAAATGCCGGGCCTGATGGCCATCCGCGAGGAGTATTCGTCGATCCAGCCATTGCGCGGTGCACGCATCGCCGGCTCGCTGCACATGACCATCCAGACCGCGGTGCTCATCGAAACGCTCGAGGCGCTGGGCGCCGAGGTGCGCTGGGCCTCGTGCAACATCTACTCGACGCAGGACCACGCCGCCGCCGCCATCGCCGCGGTCGGCACGCCGGTGTTCGCGCACAAGGGCGAATCGCTGGAACAGTACTGGGAATTCACCCATCGCATTTTCGAGTGGCCGGACGGGCGCGGCCCCAACATGATCCTCGACGACGGCGGCGATGCGACGCTGCTGGTGCACCTGGGCGCGCAGGCAGAAGCCGACCGCAGCGTCATTGCCAAGCCGGGCAACGAAGAGGAATCCTGCCTTTTCGCCGCCATTGCCAAGAAGCTCGCCCACGACCCGAAGTTCTACTCGCGCCTCAAGGCCAACATCAAGGGCGTGACCGAGGAGACGACCACCGGCGTCAAGCGTCTCTATCGCATGCACCAAGAGGGCAAGCTGGGCTTCCCGGCGATCAACGTCAATGATTCGGTGACCAAGAGCAAGTTCGACAACCTCTATGGCTGCCGCGAATCGCTGGTGGATGGCATCAAGCGCGCGACCGACGTGATGATCGCGGGAAAGATTGCGCTGGTCTGCGGCTACGGCGATGTCGGCAAGGGTTCGGCGCAGGCCCTGCGCGCGCTGTCCGCGCAGGTCTGGGTGGCCGAGATCGACCCCATCTGTGCGCTGCAGGCGGCGATGGAGGGTTATCGCGTGGTGACGATGGACTACGCCGCCGACAAGGCCGACATCTTCGTCACGGCGACCGGCAACATCGACATCATCACCCACGCGCACATGGTGCGGATGAAGAATAACGCCATCGTCTGCAACATCGGCCATTTCGACAACGAGATCGACATTGCGTCGCTCAAGGCCTGCAAGTGGGAGAACATCAAGCCGCAGGTCGATCACGTCATCTTCCCCGACGGCAAGCGCATCATCCTTCTCGCCGAGGGCCGGCTGGTGAACCTCGGCTGCGCGACCGGGCATCCCAGCTACGTGATGTCGAGCTCGTTCGCCAACCAGGTGATCGCGCAGATCGAGCTGTGGGGCGATGCGAAGAGCGGCGGCAAGCGCTATCCGGTCGGCGTGTACGTGCTGCCCAAGCATCTCGACGAGAAAGTCGCGCGGCTGCAGCTCGCCAAGCTCGACGCGATGCTGACGACGCTCACCGACAAGCAGGCGAACTACATCGGCGTCGACAAATACGGGCCGTACAAGCCCGAGACGTACCGCTATTGATGCTCGAGCGTCCGGTGCCGGCGTGAACCGAGGCAGCAGGGATCACGCTCGGCGCTGGACATTCGACACTCGACCCAAGACCTGGAGGTTTGCAGTGCGCCTATTCATCGTCTGGCTGATCGACGCCGCGGCACTTTTCGCCGTGCCCTACTTGATGTCGTCGATCAAGGTCGATTCGCCAGTCGTGGCGCTGATCGCGGCGCTGGTGCTCGGGCTGATCAACACCTTCATCCGCCCGCTGCTCGTGCTGTTGACGCTGCCGGCGACGCTGCTGACGCTGGGGCTGTTCATCTTCGTCATCAATGGCCTGCTGTTCTGGTTCGTCGGTTCCTTCGTCGATGGATTCCACGTCGGCGGGTTCTGGTCTGGCGTGGGCGGTGCGCTCCTGTACAGCATCATTTCGTGGGCGCTGTCGGCAATCATCCTCGGCCACAAATCCGAGCGGGGGCTGATCGGGCATGGCGACAAGTCCTGAGCGGCTGTTCAGCTTCGAGTTCTTCCCTCCCGCGACCGAAGGGGGGGCGGCAAGACTCGAAGCGACGCGCGCGCAGCTGGCGCAACTCGGACCGAAGTTCTTTTCGGTCACCTACGGCGCTGGCGGCTCGACGCGCGACCGCACGCTCGACACGGTGCTGAAGATCAAGGCGGCGGGCCAGCCCGCCGCGCCGCACATTTCGTGCATCGGCTCGTCGCGCGAGAGCCTCCGCGCGACGCTGGCGACGTATCGCGAGCACGGCATCCGGCACCTGGTTGCGCTGCGCGGCGACCTGCCCTCGGGCAGCGCCGACGCCGGCGAGTTCCGCCACGCGAACGAGCTCGTCGCCTTCATCCGCGACGCGACCGGCGACTGGTTTCACATCGACGTCGCGTGCTACCCGGAATACCATCCGCAGGCGCCCAGTCCGGCGATCGATCTCGCCAACTTCAAGCGCAAGATCGACGCTGGCGCCGACTCGGCGATCACGCAATATTTCTTCAACGCCGAAAGCTACTACCGGTTCGTCGACGCCTGCACTGCGCTGGGCATCGACGTGCCGGTCGTTCCGGGCGTCATGCCCATCGTCAGCTTTTCGAAGCTGGCACGCTTCTCCGACGCCTGCGGCGCGGAGATTCCGCGCTGGATCCGGCGCAAGATGGAAAGCTTTGGCGACGACTTTGATTCGGTGCGCAACTTCGGGCTCGACGTCGTGACTCGCCTGTGCGCCGACCTGCTGGCACACGGCGCGCCCGGACTGCACTTTTACACCTTGAACCAGGCGAGCCTCACGACCGCCATCTGGCAGCGGCTGGACCTCTGACCTGCCGCGGCGGCGGCCGGAATGGTCAGCGCATCACTTCGGCCCGGGTACGAACGAAATGAGCTCGCGCGTCGTGTTTTCGGTTCGGATCACCGGCATGGCTCCGCCCGACAGCTCCACGAACGACGCATCGCGCAACTCGCGCACCGGTCCTTTCACCTTCGCGTCGAACCACACCGAATCGCGTCGCTCGGTGCGCGTGCGCCAGAACTGGTCGTCGTCGAGCTGGATGATGCGATAAATGTAGATCGCGTCGAAGGTGCCTGCGGGAACCGTAACCGGACGCAATCCCTGCACCCGTCCAAAGGTGAGGATCTGCGCCGGCAGCTGGGTGTCGGGCCCGATCGTGTTGACCGTCTGCCGCCAGGTCTTGCCCTGCTCCAGCGGGAAATCGTACATCTGGATCGGCGTCGGGAACTGCCGCGTGAAATCCGGCTTCAGCGCGCCGGTGACGAGCCAGCCGTTGGCGTCGATCTGTTCGCGGTCCTCACTTTGTCCGTAGGGTCCGTTGTAGACCAGGCGCAGCGACGCGACGCCGTTGGCGATCGACACGACTTCGGAGTCGAGCATCGTCACCGCGCCACGGCGCAGGTTGTCGGTAATCCGGTACTGCCAATGGTCACCGACCGCCAGCCTGGGCGCGTCGTTCGGCGTCGAGGCGGGTATCGGCCCGGCCACCTGGCAGCCGACCTGCAGGATGAGCCCCGTCGCGGCAAACGCAACGGCAAGACTTCGCCCAAGTGCGCTGACAAGGATCATCTTGAATTCCGGGGCAGTGGACGCAACGCGGGTGCACACATCCCGCTAGCGCGCCCCGGGCTGAAACGTAACCAGCTCGCGGATCGTGCTTTCGGTGCGCACGACCTGCGGCGCGCCTCCGGACAGCCACGTGTACTGAGCTTCGCGATTCTCGCGCAACGGCGCCTTGAACTGTGGGGCGTACCATACCGAATCGCGCCGCTCGGTGCGGGTGCGCCAGAATTCCGCGTCGTCGAGTTGGATGATCCGCGCCAGAAATATTACGTTCGCGGACCCTGCGGGCGCGGTTGCGGTGGTTTGTCCGCGTACCGTTCCGAAATTCAGTATTTGCGCGCCCAAACCCGTTTCGGGACTGATGGTGTCGATTACCTGGCGCCACGACTTGCCATCTTCGAGCGGAAAATCGAACAGCTTGACCGGCGTCGGGAAGCGCCGGACGCGATCCTCTTTCAGGGCGCCCATGACCAGGTTGCCGTTCGCGTCGATCTCTTCGGAGATTTCACTCTTGCCGGTCGAATCAACGGTCACCATGCGCAAGGTCGCGACACCGTTGTTGATCGCAGCGACCTCGACGTCGAGCGTCGAGAGCGCGCCACGGCGAAGATTGTCGGTGATCCTGTATTGCCAATGATCGCCGACGACCAGCGCTGGCGCGGGCACGGCCGTGGCAATCCGCGTCAAAGGCTCCGTCTGACATGCGACCAGGCATAGCGCCACCAATGCCGGCAGCCACGACGATATACGCATGAAATGCGCCAAGCGGACGATGCTCATGGTCATTGCGGCCTCCTGTGAAGTCGCTGTCATTGCGGTCAGGACGTTGCGCGGGCGGCAACGCGATGCGCGGCCGATACTCCGGGTCGGCGCAAACGGTTCCGGATGTCGTGCAACCATGTTACTGCATCGACGCGCGACTGACCAAGCGCACGCTCAATGGCGGCGATTCCCGGCCTCGAATCCGATCACTCCGATGATCGATCAACCGGGCACTGACAGCCTTAAGCAAGGTGAATGCTTGACCGGAACCCCTTTCAGCCGGCGTCGGTGATTGCGCCGATGCTCGCCGTAGACACCAGCTTCATGTACTTGCCCAGCACACCCTTGGTGTATCGAGGTTGCGGCGCCTTCCATGCGGCGCGACGACGCGCGAGTTCGGCGTCGTCGACATTGAGCTGGATGAGCCGCCGATGCGCGTCGATGGTAATGCTGTCGCCTTCGTGGACAAGCGCGATCGTTCCACCGACGTAGGCTTCGGGCGCGACGTGACCGACCACCATGCCCCAGGTGCCGCCGGAGAAGCGGCCATCGGTGATCAGGCCCACGCTCTCGCCGAGTCCCTGGCCGATCAGCGCCGAGGTCGGCGCCAGCATCTCCTGCATGCCCGGGCCGCCTTTCGGGCCCTCGTAGCGGATCACGATCACGTCGCCGGCCTTGATCTTGTTCGCCATGATCGCTTCGAGCGTTGCCGGTTCGGAATCGAACACGCGCGCCGGTCCGGTGATCGACGGGTTCTTCAGGCCGGTGATCTTGGCCACGCAACCTTCGGGCGCAAGATTGCCGCGCAGGATCGCAAGGTGGCCTTGCGCGTACATGGGGTTGTCCCACGGACGGATGACATCCTGGTCGCGGCGCGGCACCGCTGGAACGTTCTCCAGCTCGTCGCCGATCGTCCGGCCGGTAATGGTCATGCAGTCGCCGTGCAACAGGCCATGCTCGAGCAACATCTTCAGTACCTGCGGCACGCCACCGGCAAGATTGAAGTCGACCGCAACATAGCGTCCCGACGGCTTGAGATCGCATAGCACGGGCACTTTCTGGCGGATCGCTTCGAAGTCGTCGATGATCAGTGGCACTCCGGCGGCTGAAGCGATCGCAAGATAGTGCAGCACGGCGTTGGTCGAGCCACCGGTCGCCATCACCAGCGCGATCGCGTTCTCGATCGATTTGCGGGTGATGATGTCGCGGGGCTTGAGGTCGCGCGCAACGGCGCCCACCAGCACCGTGGCCGATGCCGCGGCACTGTCGGCCTTTTCCGGGTCAGGTGACGCCAACTGCGAGCTTCCGAGCAGGCTCAGTCCCAGCGCTTCGAACGAAGACGACATCGTGTTCGCGGTGTACTGCCCGCCACAGGCGCCGACGCTGGGGCACGCGTTCTTTTCGATGCCGATCAGGTCTTCCTCCGACATCTTGCCGGCGGCGAATGCGCCGACCGCCTCGAAGGGGCTGACGATGGTGAGCTTCTGGCCTTTCCAGAATCCGGGCTTGATGGTTCCGGCGTAGACGAATATCGCGGGAACGTTCATTCGCGCCATCGCCATCATCGCGCCCGGCATGTTCTTGTCGCAGCCGCCGACGCAGAGCACGCCGTCCATGCACTGGCCCATGACGGCGACCTCGATGGCGTCGGCGATCACTTCGCGCGAGACTAGCGAATATTTCATGCCTTCGGTGCCCATGCCGATGCCGTCGGTCACCGTGGGGAACCCGAACACCTGCGGTTTCGCGCCACCTGCCGACAGCGCGGCAATTGCCCGATCGACCAGAGGCTGGATGCCCGCATTGCACGGATTCATCGTCGAATGGCCATTGGCCACGCCGACGATGGGCTTGTCGAAATCGCCATCCTTGAAGCCGACGGCGCGCAGCATCGCGCGATTCGGCGAGCGGGCAACGCCTTGGGTGATGATGCGGCTGCGACGGTTATCGGCCATGGTTTTCCTGAAGACTCGAGTTTGACGACGAACTTTCGATGATACGGCGTGCCGCAACCCGACGCGAGTCGCGCTACGCGCCGCGCGTCCGCACACTGGCGCCGCGGGCGAACATGATCCCGCAGAACACCAGCAGCATGCCAGCGAGGTGATGCCATCCGGGACGCTCACCGAGAAAAATGACCGCGAGCAGCGCTCCGAACAACGGCACCAGATGGATGTAGATGCTAGCGCGTACGGGACCGATGCGGTCGATGGCGTGGTTGTAGAACACCGTCGCGGTCAGCGTGGGGAAGAGCGCGAAATAGGCGATCGCCGCAACGGCGTGCGCCGAGAGCGGTGAGCCCGGCGTTACGATGTGGTCGACGACGAACAGCGGCAGCGCGATCACCAGCCCGATGGCCCCGGTCACGAACACGTAAGTGAGCGGACGCAGTTCCGGTGGCCGGTAGCGCAGCAGGACTGCGTAGAAGCCCCACAGGAACAGCGCTATCAGCATGATCAGGTCGCCGGGATTGGGCGTCGTTGCCAGGAGCGCCGTTGGACTTCCCCGGGCGACGATGCATGCGACTCCGCCGAGCGAGACGGCGAAGCCTGCCAGCGCCCGCGCCGAAGGCGTTTCCCGCAGCAGCACCCACGACCCGAACATGACGCAAATCGGAATCATCGAATTGAGGATGGTCGTATTGGTCGCGGTCGTATACGTTAGCGCCCAGTACGTCAGCGAGTTATAGAGCGCCGTGCTCATCACGCTGAGCAGCAGGAGAATGCGCCACGAGCGCACCAGTACCGCGCGCCGGCGCAGCGCTTCACGCCAGCACATTGGCGCGAGCAGCGCGGTGACGATGACCCAGCGCCAATAGGCCAGGGCGATGGGCGACATAGTGCCCGCCACGGCGCGGCCGATGATCATGTTGCCGGCCCAGAACAGCGCGGTCCACGCGAGCAGTGTGGCCGGAGAGCACCGGTCCAGTTCGAATAGCGGGCGCGGCATCGGATGCGAAGCGGTTCGTCGAAGGGCTTCCTTATACCGGTGTTGTGCTGATACTGTCCAATACACAATATTCAGCGCTAAAAATACGAAAATGGCATCGATACTCGACGGCAGGCGCCTGCGCTATTTCCTGGCGGTGGCCGAGACGCTGCATTTCGGTCGGGCGGCGACGCGACTGCAGACGTCGCAGCCGCCACTGTCACGGCAGATCCGCCAGTTCGAGCAGGAACTGGGTGCCGTGCTCTTCCGCCGCAGCAAGCGGCGCGTACCTGCTGACCGAAGCGCGCCGACTGCTCGCCGATGCCGCGCTCGTCGCCGAACGCACGCGCCGCGCGGCGGCGGCTGCCGTCGGTCGCCTGGCGCTCGGCTTCATCAGCGCCGTTGTCTACAGCATCCTGCCCGGCCTGTTGAGCGCATTCCGCGAGGCGTCGCCCGGGGTGGCGCTTGACCTGCGCGAGCTGGCTTCCGATGTGCAACTCGGCGAGCTGCGCGACATGCGCATCGGCGCCGGGATGCTTGTCGCGCCGATCGACGATGCGCCGCTGTCGACGCTGCCGTTGTTGCGCGAGCCGCTGGTGGCGGTGGTGCCGGCATCGTTGACCGATATGCGCCGCACGGGCGCGGTCTACCGCCCGTTGCGCGAATCGTCGCCGCTGTTGACCGTCCAGCTGGCGTGGCGCCGCGACAATCGCAGCGCATGCCTGGCAAAGTTCATCGCGATCGCGCGCGCCCGTGCCCGGGCCGGACCGCGCCCCGCGCCAGGATGTCATAATCGGCCTCATGTTCGTCCATCCGCAGTTCGATCCGATCGCGATTCAGCTGGGGCCGCTCGCGGTGCGTTGGTACGGCCTCATGTACCTGCTCGGCTTCGTCATGTTCGTCGTGCTCGGCAAGTACCGTGCACGGCAGAATCTGCTCACCGGGTGGCATCCTCGCGACGTCGACGACATGCTGTTCTATGGAGTGTTTGGCGTCATCCTCGGCGGCCGGCTGGGCTACGTCCTGTTCTACAAGTACAGCTACTACCTCGCGCATCCGCTCGAGGTGCTCGCGTTGTGGCAGGGCGGGATGAGTTTTCACGGCGGCTTTCTGGGCGTGCTGATCGCGCTCGCGCTGTTCGCGCGCATCCGGCACAAGCGCTGGCTCGATGTCACCGATTTCGTCGCGCCGCTGATCCCGCTCGGACTCGCCGCGGGGCGGCTTGGCAACTTCATCAATGGTGAGCTGTGGGGGCGCCCGACGAACGTGCCGTGGGCGGTCGTGTTTCCGCAGGTCGACATGCAACCGCGCCATCCGTCCCAACTCTACGAATTCGCTCTCGAAGGTCTGCTGCTGTTCGCGCTGCTGTGGCTCTATGCGCGGCGCCGGCGACCGATGGGCGCGGTCTCGGGTCTGTTCCTGATCGGCTACGGCAGCTTTCGCTTCATCGTCGAATACGCGCGCGAGCCTGACAGCTTCCTGGGCCTGCTCTGGTTCGGATTCTCGATGGGTCAGTGGCTTTCGCTGCCGATGATCGTCGCCGGCATAGCGATGATGCTATGGGCGTACTGGCGGGCGCGCAAGGCGCAACCGACGATCTACGGGCATTAGTTGTCGTCAAGCGGGAGGGGTTTTGTCGAGCGCGAGCGCCGCGCCTAGTCGATCCGCCGGTAGTCGCCGTCCAGCGGATCGCGCCGCACGTAGCCGCGGCGCAGCCCGGCGGTTTGCGGCGCGAACGACGTGCCGAGGTTGACGGGCAGCATCAACAGCGCCAGCGCCATCAGGTCGGACACGATGCCCGGGATGATCAACAGCACCGCGGCCAGCACCTTGCGTCCGCTGTCGAGCAGTCCGCGCTGCAGCGGTTGGTCACCCCGGAGTGCGGCGAGCGCGCGCGTCCGGAATGCGGCGCGCTCGTGACGCAGCAGCAGCGTGCCCGCGATCGCCGACGCGAGCAGCCACGCCATCGTGGGTATCCCGGTCCAGCGCGCAAAGCGCATCGTGGCCAGTACGTCGAGTACCGGGAATATCAGTACAATCGACAAGACGAAGAAACGCATGGAGGCTCCTTGCCGCGTCCCGCAGCGCAATCGCCGTTGCTGGTCCTGACGACTTTTCCCGAACGGACAGCAGCCGAGGCACTGGCGCGCGAATTGATCGCCTCGAGGCTCGCCGCGTGCATCCAGATCGGGGCAACGGTGCATTCACTGTATCACTGGCGCGACGAAATCGAAACTGCCAAGGAGACCCCGGTCGCGATCAAGACGCGGGCCGACCTCTATCCGCGCCTCGAGGCCGCCATTCGCGCGCGACACCCCTACGAACTTCCGGAGATCGTTGCTGTCCCGATTACTCATGGATTGCCCGCATACCTTGCCTGGATTGCCTCCGAGACCACCGCGGATTAGCGGGCATCGCGCGAGCCTCGTGCTCGCGCTGGTGCTGGCGGCGGCGCTGCCAGCGCTCGCCCAGATCAGCCCCTTGCCGCCCGAAAAGGCTTTCCGGTTCAGCGCCCGCGCCCTCAATCCGCAAACCATCGAGGCGCGTTTTCAGATCGCCGACGGGTACTACCTCTACCGGGACAGGATTCACTTTTCAGTCGAACCTGCGGCAACCCGGCTTACGGTTCCACCCCTTCCGGACGGCAAGGTCAAGGAGGACCAGTTTTTTGGCAAGGTGCAAACCTATCGCGGTGGCCTCATCGTCAACCTTTCGATCAAGGATGCCAAGGCGGGAGACAAGGTCGTGCTGGTGGCCGAATCGCAGGGCTGCGCCGACGTCGGCATCTGCTATCCGCCGCACGTGCAGCGCGTTTCGGTCGCTCTACCCGCGGCCACCTCGGCGCCTACGCGGCCGGACGAACCGCCCAGAAAATCCTGGTTCAACTAGGAATGTAAGTGATTACACTCCGTATGTTCCGCGTCAGAACGAGTGGGTAGGCTGCTACGCGGAGGGCTCATCGCGGGCGCGGGCGTCATCGCCCTCGCGACGGGCGTCTATTTCGGCCTGCTGCAGACGCCCGACATGGAGCGCCGGGACGGCGCAACGCTGTTGGCACTCAGCCTGCCCAATGCCGCAGGCGTCGAACAGTCGCTGAGTCAGTGGCCGGGCAAGGTGCTTGTCGTCAACTTCTGGGCGACCTGGTGCGCACCCTGCCGCGAAGAGATGCCGGAATTCATGCGAGCACAGAACGAATACGGGTCCAAAGGGCTGCAGTTTGTCGGCATCGCGGTCGATCAGGCGGACAAAGTCGAGCAATTTTCAAAGGAATTCGGACTTAACTATCCGACGCTCATCGGTGGTTACGGTGCGGTCGAGCTATCCAGGACGTTGGGCAACAAGGTTGCCGCATTGCCGTTCACCATCGTTGTCGACCGCCAAGGCAGGATTGTGCATACCCAGCTTGGCCAGCTCAAGCCCGACAAATTGCGGACTATTGTGGAGAAACTGTTGTGAATGGTGATTAAAATGCGTTAAGAGTTCCTAACGCAGCAATCCCTTGCCCGCCCAGCCCCAAGCAGCCATCGGTACGGGTCGCGCCGCGCTCGCTTGCCGCCTATGCGCTACCGGACGCGGTGCCGCCAGCCGCGAGGAAGCTTTGCCGGAACTGGACAATCTGTAGTGATCTGCGGCAAACTCTGGCTATGTTCGGTGATCCGCAGGGAACGAGGCGTTGATGGCCGTTACAACACCGCCGCGCAAGCGCGCGGCGCCTGTATCAGCCAGGCAGGCGCGACGAACGCGGGTATTGGTGCTGCACGGCCCCAATCTCAATCTCCTGGGAACGCGCGAACCCACGATCTACGGCCGCGATACCCTGGCCGATATCAATGCGACGCTGGTCGAGCAAGCCCGCGGCGCAGGCGTGGGTCTGGCCGCGTATCAGAGCAACTATGAAGGCGCGCTGATCGAGCGCGTCCACCAGGCGCGCCTCGACGGTGTTGCCTACATCCTGATCAATCCAGCCGGTCTGACCCACACCAGCGTCGCCTTGCGCGATGCGCTGGCGGGTACTGCGATTCCCTTCGTCGAAGTGCATCTGTCGAACATCCATGCTCGCGAGCCGTTCCGCGCGCACTCGTACTTTTCCGACAAGGCCATTGGCACGGTCGCCGGGCTTGGCGCGCACGGCTACGAACTCGCTTTGCAATTCGTGCTGCGGCGCCTGGAGCAGGACGACCGAAGCGGCTGACGGAATCCCAAACCATGGATCTGCGCAAACTCAAATCGCTCATCGAGTTGTTCGAAAGCTCGGGCATAGGCGAACTCGAGATTGCCGAGGGCGAGGAACGCGTGCGCATCACCCGCGCGCCCGCGCCGGGCTCGCAGCAGACGGTCGTGCACGCCACGCCGCAGCTCTCGGCGATGCTGCCGGCAGTCGCGGCGCCTGTCCCCGAGCCCGCGCCGGTCGCGGCGCCGGCGCCCGAAGGTCACGTGGTGAAGTCGCCCATGGTGGGAACGTTCTATCGCGCCGGTGCCCCGGGTTCGAAACCCTTCGTCGAGGTCGGTGATGCGGTGCAGGTTGGCGATCCGCTGTGCATCATCGAAGCGATGAAGCTGATGAACGAGATCGAGGCCGATCAAGCCGGCGTGGTCAAGGCGGTCCTCGCCGAAAACGGCCAGGCGGTCGAATATGGTCAACCGCTCGTGGTGATCGGCTGATCCAGTCGTTCCCGCCGTCGCTGCGTGAGCGGGCGGGCGCCGTGCCGCACTGCGCAGCTTAGGACCCTTCCGTGGCAACCAAGACCGCCGGCCAGTTGTTCGACAAGGTGCTCATCGCCAATCGCGGCGAGATCGCGCTGCGCATCCAGCGTGCGTGCCGCGAAATGGGCATCAAGACCGTCGTCGTGCACTCCGAGGCCGATTCCGAAGCCAAGTACGTGCGTCTGGCCGACGAATCGGTGTGCATCGGACCGCCGCCATCGGCGCAGAGCTACCTGAACATCCCCGCGATCATCAGCGCCGCCGAGGTCACCGACGCGCAAGCCATCCATCCGGGCTACGGCTTCCTGTCCGAGAACGCCGATTTTGCCGAGAAGGTGGAGAAGAGCGGGTTCGTGTTCATCGGTCCGCGTCCCGACACGATTCGCCTCATGGGCGACAAGGTCAGTGCCAAGGCTGCCATGACCAAGGCCGGCGTGCCTTGCGTCCCGGGCTCCGACGGCGCGTTGCCCGAAGACGCGAAGGAGATCGTCAAGATCGCCCGGGCAATAAAGTACCCGGTGATCATCAAGGCCGCCGGCGGCGGCGGCGGGCGCGGCATGCGCGTGGTGCATACCGAGGCGGCGTTGCTGTCCGCGGTCAGCCTGACGCGTGCAGAGGCCAGCGCGGCGTTCGGCAACGCGATGGTGTACATGGAAAAGTACCTCGAGCAGCCACGCCACATCGAAATCCAGGTGCTCTCCGACGAGTACAAGAATACGGTTTATCTCTTCGAGCGCGATTGCTCGATGCAGCGCCGCCACCAAAAGATCATCGAGGAGGCGCCGGCCCCGGGCATTCCATTGCGCGCGCTCACCCGCATCGGCGAGCGCGCCGCGGAGGCGTGCCGCAAGATCGGTTACCGTGGCGCCGGAACCTTCGAGTTCCTGTACCAGGACAACGAGTTCTTTTTCATCGAGATGAACACGCGCATACAGGTGGAGCATCCGGTGACCGAGCTCATCACCGGCATCGACCTAGTGCAACAGCAAATTCGCGTCGCGGCGGGTCAGAAGCTCGCGTTCCGACAGCGCGACATCGTCCGTCGCGGCCACGCCATCGAGTGCCGGATCAATGCCGAGGACCCCGAGACGTTCACGCCCAGTCCCGGGCGCATCACCTCCTACCACGCGCCCGGAGGCCCTGGCATCCGGGTCGACTCGCACGTCTACCACAACTACTTCGTGCCGCCGAACTACGATTCGATGATCGGCAAGGTGATTGCCTACGGCGACACGCGCGGGCAGGCCATTGCGCGCATGCGCGTCGCGCTTTCCGAGATGGTCGTCGAAGGGATCAAGACCAACATCCCGCTGCATCAGGATCTGCTGCTCGACGAATCGTTCCTGCGCGGCGGCACGTCGATCCACTACCTGGAGCAGCGCATGGCCAAACGCAAGCAGCCAGGCTGATCCATCGCGATGCCGTATATCGCGTTGCGTATCGATACCGCCGCGGGCGCCGCCGACGGATGGGCCGACGCGTTGCTCGACGCAGGCGCGCTCTCGGTCGATGCCGCCGATGCACTCGCCGGCACCGCTCAGGCGACCGAAGTCTACGGCGAGCCCGGCGTGCCCAGCGCGGAGTGGCCGACGACGCGGCTGACGGCGTTGTTTGCTGAGCACGCCGACGTCGCGGGCGCGCTGGAGCAGGCCGCAGCGGCCCTCGCGCGCACGCCGCCGCGGTACGCGCTCGAAGCCGTCCCCGACTGCGATTGGGTGCGCGCGACGCAAGCGCAGTTCGGCCCGATGCGGGTCGGCGAGCGCCTCTGGATCGTGCCGTCGTGGTGCGAACCCCCCGACGCCGCCGCGGTAAACCTGCGCATCGACCCGGGCCTCGCGTTTGGGACCGGAAGCCATGCGACAACGCGACTATGTCTGCGCTGGCTCGAGGCGCATTTGCGGCGCGGCGTGGCGCTGCTCGACTACGGCTGCGGGTCGGGAATCCTGGCGATCGCCGCGGCCAAGCTCGGTGCAGAGCGCGTTTGCGGTGTCGATGTCGATGCGCAGGCGCTCGAGGCCGGCGCCGCCAACGCGCTGGCCAATGCGGTCGACGCGCGCTTCGTTGCTCCTGAAGGATTGCCGTCAGGGACCTTCGACGTCGTCGTCGCCAACATCCTTGCCAATCCACTGGTGCTGCTCGCGCCGCGGCTCGCGGCGCGTGTGCGCGTCGGGGGCGACGTCGTGCTGTCGGGAATCCTGGAGGCGCAAGCCGCGCCGGTCGCCGCCGCGTATGCGCGATGGTTTAATATCGCCCCATGGGGCAGCGAAGATGGATGGGTCGCACTGGCGGGCAGCCGAGAGCGTGAGCATGGCTGACGAGCAATTCACCCGCTGTCCCGGCTGCAAGACGATTTTCCGGGTCAGCGCGCCGCAGCTCTCCATGCGCGCAGGCCAGGTGCGCTGCGGCCATTGCCAGACGGTGTTCGACGGCGTCGCCGCGCTGGTTTCGCTGGCGCCCCGGGCGCCTAGCGACCCCGAGTTCGACGACGTCGCGCTGGGCCCTCCGACGGTGACCTTGCGCAGCTCGCAGGCGCTGCGCCCGGTGCGCGACGAACCCGACGATCGCGACGATGCAGAGGACACGGCGGAACGCGCAGCGGAGCAGGCGGAGGCCAGCGGCGACCCCGACATTGCCTACGCGTCGCGCTTTTCGTGGCAGGAGGAGAAGAAGCGGCGCCGAGTTCCCGCGTGGTTGTACGGCGCTGCGATCCCGGTCTTGCTTCTGCTCCTCGCCGGACAGGCGCTGCTGCACTTTCGCGACGCGATCGCGGCGCATTGGCCGATGTCCAAGCCCGCGCTGATCCGCCTGTGCGCCGTGGCTGGCTGCGAGGTGGCTCCGGTGGCGGATATCGCCTGGCTGTCGATCGAGGCGTCGGACCTGCAGGCCGACCCGGCGCACAAGGGCCTGCTGACATTGTCGACGACGATCCGCAATCGCGCACCGTACGCGCTCGCGTACCCCTACGTCGAGCTGACCCTGTCCGACACCCAGGATCAGATCGTGGTGCGCCGCGCCTTCGCTCCGCAGGAATACATCAGTGGTGCCGCCGATCCGCGTGCGGGCATCGCCGGCAACTCCGAGATGGCGTTCAAGCTGTTCGTCGACGCCAGCGCCACGTCGCAGGCGGGTTACCAGGTCTATCTGTTCTATCCCTGAACCCAGGGCAGCCGCGCCTTCCGCCACCCGCCCAGCGATCCCCGCTGTCCCGAGGCGTCCTTGTCGCCTTCGAATCCCTCGAGAATGTTCATTGCGCAGGTGTAGCCTGCGGCGCCTGCGGCGCGCGCCGCATGGTCCGAACGCTGACCGCTCCGACACAGAAAGAGCACTGGCGCATCGAGCTCGGCGACCGCTCGCTGCAATTGCGTCAGGAAACCGGGATTGCGCGTTCCTTCGGGGTAGGTATTCCATTCGACGAGCACGCTGTCGGGCACGTGTCCGACGTAGTCCCATTCGGCACGCGTGCGCACGTCGATCAGGCGGGCCCCCGGCGCAGCGCGTAGGAGTGCGTGCGCCTCGCTCGGGGTCAGCGCACCAAAATATGGCAATTCATGCGCGGCTGCCTGTTGCCGCGCGACTGCCAGCAGGGCGTCTACTGTCGGAGAAGCGTGCATGGCCATGATCATTGGGCATCGGGAGCTTAGCAGGCTGCACCATCGTCCGCCAAGCTGCCTTTGGCGGTCATCGGGACTCCGCGCAAACGGTGACGCCCGGCGGCGGCGCGGGCTCCGCCCGAGCCGGCGCACCAGGTCGAGGCAATGGCCGCTTGATTGGCACCGTCGCGGTGCGCCGCGCGGGCCAAATCGGCCCTGAGGAGCGCGCAATTACAGCTTTTGCGGGGTGCGAAGGCCTCCAGGTTATGGCATAGTTTCTGCTAAATCTCGGCGCTACCGCAATTTTCCGCACGTGCATCGCAATTCCCATCGCACCATTATCGCCCCGACAGGAGAACCGCATGGCTGCTTCACCCGCCGATGTACTGAAGACGATCAAAGACAAGGACGTCAAGTTC
>Ga0209048_10000353_pt1 | contig 49408 bp, 45 predicted proteins | sample FrelakmetCRP12CR_FD_187146 | JGI IMG/M metagenome (GOLD analysis project Ga0209048, IMG submission 187146) | Freshwater lake sediment microbial communities from the University of Notre Dame, USA, for methane emissions studies - CRP12 CR (SPAdes)... | ecosystem: Environmental > Aquatic >...
CAGGGCCACCGGCAGCGAGATGGCGAGCCGGGCGGTGGCGTCCGTGCTCGGCGCGCCGTCGAGCGCGACGGATTGGGCGTTCGCCTTGGGTCGATACGACGACGGCGGCTCGTCGGGTGTCGTCGTGATGAACCCCGGAACGACGCCGGTCGTCGCTTCGCTCACGCTCCTGACCGACGGCGAGACTCACCGTCCGGTTGACGCAGCCGCGGTGTCGATCCCTGCGGGACGGCGTGCCGTGCTCGATGCCGCGGCGCTGGGCGCGAAGCCGGGATCGTTGATGGTCGTGCACGCGAGCGCGCCCGTGATCGTCGAAGGGGACTTCGGGTCCGGTGCGGGGCGGTCGTTGTCGTTCGGCGTGCCGTTCGCCGCGGGAGATGCCGGCGCGCGTGCGTTGGCGCCCGCGCTGGCGACCACGACGACGGCGACCACGACGACGGCGACTACGACGACGGCGACTACGACCACGACGGCGACCACGACCACGACGGCGAGCACGACTGCATCGAGCACGACCGGCGCATCGAGCAGTAGCGCCGCCGGGCCGACCTCGTCGACGGGTCGGTGATTCGATGCTGATCCGTCTCGTGGTCGCCGTGGTCCTCGTGGTCGCGGCGGTCGTGGTGGCGGCGGTGCTCGAACGGCGCCGCACCACCGAGCCACCGACGCGGGATCAGTATCCCGTTCCCCGCCAGCTCGATCGGTCGGAGTTCCCCCGCCCGGACGCGCCGTGGCTCGTGGCGCTGTTCTCGTCCACGACGTGCGATTCGTGCCTGACCATGGCGCCCAAGGTTCGGGCGCTCGAGTCTCACGACGTCGCGACGTGCGACATCGAGTTCCACGAGCATCGAGATGCCCACGAACGATACGAGATCAGCGGCATCCCGACGACCGTCGTTGCCGACGCGGACGGTGTCGTGCGGGCCGCGTGGGTCGGCTCGGTCACGGCGACCGACCTCTGGGCCGCCGTCGCCGAGCTCCGCCACCCCGGTTCGTCGCCCGAACCCGAGCTGGGACGCGACCCGCTGAACTGAAACGTGCTTAGGCGTCGCGATCGGACGGCGGAACGTCCGCGGCGGTTGCGTCGACCGGGGCCGCGGCCGGCGGACGCGGGTCGGCCGGTTGTGTGCGGTCACCGTTCGACGCGGCGGCGTCGACGGCGGTGGGTGGCAGCACCCGGTAGGGCGAGTCGGTCGGAACCGGCGTGGCGTCGGCGTGGACGATCACTCGTGGACCGCCGGCCGGCCGCCCCATCGCGTCGTCCACGAGCCGTCCGACGGTGGCGCCGTCGAGCGTCTCGCGCTCGAGGAGTGCGTGGGCGACCGCGTCGAGGCCGGCCCGATGTTCGCCGAGGACCTTGCGGCAGCGTTGCTCCTCGTCGCGCAGGATGCGTTCGACCTCTTCGTCGATGACGCGCGCGGTGTCGTCGGAGTAGTCCCGGGTGTGCACGAGGTCTTCGCCGAGGAACACGGCGCCCTGCGCGCCCCATGCCATCGGCCCGATCCGCTCCGACATCCCCCACTCGCGGACCATCTTGCGGGCCAGCTCGGTGCACCCGACGAGGTCGTTCTGCGCGCCCGTGGACTGGTGACCGAACACGAGCTCCTCGGCGATCCGGCCACCGAGGCGCACGACGAGGGAGTCGCGGATGTACTCCTGTTTGTAGATGTGCCGTTCTTCGACCGGAAGCTGGTGGGTGACGCCGAGCGCCATGCCCGACGGAAGGATCGTCACCTTGTGCACCGGATCGGCGTGCTCGAGCACGTAGGCCGCCACCGCGTGTCCGCCTTCGTGGTACGCGATGACCTCCTTCTCCTCTTCGGTGAGCGCCATCGAATCGCGCTTGAGGCCCATGAGCACGCGGTCGCGCGCGTCCTCGAAGTCGCGCGCGTGGACTTCGCTCTCGCCGCGCCGCACCGCGAAGAGCGCCGCCTCGTTGACGAGATTCGCAAGATCCGCGCCGCTCATGCCCGGCGTCCCGCGCGCGATGACCGACACGTCGACGTCGGCGTCGATCTTCTTGTCGCGGAAGTGCACCTTGAGGATGGCCAGGCGCTCCTCTTGCGTCGGGAGCGGGATCATGATCTGGCGGTCGAACCGGCCGGGGCGCAGCAATGCCGAATCGAGGATGTCCGGCCGGTTGGTCGCGGCCATCATGACGATGCCCTCGGTCGCCTCGAAGCCGTCCATCTCGGCGAGCATCTGGTTGAGCGTCTGCTCGCGTTCGTCGTGGCCGCCTCCGACACCCGCGCCGCGCTTGCGGCCGATGGAGTCGATCTCGTCGACGAAGATGATCGCGGGCGCCTGCTTGCGTGCCGTCTGGAACAGGTCTCGTACGCGGGCCGCACCGACACCCACGAACATCTCCATGAAGTCGGAACCCGTCACCGAGACGAACGGCACGCCGGCCTCACCCGCGACCGCGCGGGCGATCAACGTCTTGCCGGTGCCGGGCGGCCCCACCAGGAGCACGCCCTTGGGGATCCGGGCGCCGATCTCCTTGAACTTGCCCGGCGTCTTGAGGAAGTCGACCACCTCGGTGATCTCCTCCTTCACCGCCTCGTAGCCGGCGACGTCGGCGAACGTGGTCTTGGGCTTCTCCGTGTTGTACACCTTGGCGCGGCTGCGCCCGATGTTCATCACCGCGCCCATCTGACCCTGGGCCCGCCGGCTCATCCACACGAACAGGAGCACGAGGATGAGGGGCAGGATGATGAACGGCGCGAGCTCGAGGAGCAGGTTGGTGGACTGCGGCTTGTAGTCACGAGCGACGTTGTGCTGCTGCAACAGCAGGATGTCGGCGTCCGGGAGCTGGCCCTTGGGGCCCTGGGCCTCGAAGTCGGACTTGCCGTCCACCTTCGTGCCGTCCTTGAGCGCCCCCTGGATCTTGCCCGACGTGTCGTCGATCTTGACGCTCTTCACCTGGTCCTGCTCGACCTTGGTCAGGAATTCGCTGTAGGCGATCGAGGCCCGGTCCGTGGTCTTGGGTGCGAACACGGTGAGCAGGAGTGCCGCGATGACCAAACCGAGGATCAGCCACGCCGCCCAACGGGGGAACGTCGAGGGGGCCGGTCCCGGTGCTCCGGGTCGGGGGCCGCGACCCGGGGGCGGGTCGGGCGGGCGGCGACTCATCGTTGGTTCACGCTCCTGGTTCCCGACTGTATGGCCCCGGATGATCGGTCCGGATAATCGGCCCGGATGATGGGCCGGATCGTCGGATCCTTCCATCGTAGGACGGTTGCCAACGCCCGGGGCCGTCGGCTCGTTCCCGGAAATCTCTCGGCGGGACCTGCGCACCCCTTGACGGGACGTCCGGCGAGGCGTAGCGTGACGAGTGTCCTCCGCAGGGGTCATGGCCGCAAGGCCGGGGTCACTGCGGGGGGCACTTTTTTTGTCCAGGGCCCCGGCACGCGTGGCGCGTGTCGAGAATCCGGCTCCGTTAGGGTGGCCGCCACCATGAGCTCCGTCCGACAGCTCCCCGGTGTACGCCTCTGCTCGCGGCCCGATTGCGCCCGTGCCGGGTCCGTGTGCCTCACGTACGACTACGCGCGCAGCACCGTCTGGCTCGACCACCTGCCCGCGGAGGCCGATCCGCACGAGTACGACCTGTGCGAGGCACACGCGACGCGGCTGCGCGTGCCCCACGGCTGGGAGCTCGTCGACCGCCGCAACCCCGTCGGCACCCGCACCGCCGCCACCGGCTGACCGATCGTCGGAGCGTCGGCGGCGAGAACCGTCCTGCGGCGCCGGTAACCTGGGCGTCTCGTGTCGAACCTTCCTCCGCCTCCGTTCGCGCCCGGACCCAGCGGGTCGGAGTGGTTTCCGCGCCCTGAGCGCCCTCCGATCCGTTGGGGCCTTCCCGACGTCCTGATCCTGTGGGGCGTCGGGATCTTGGTGAGCGGTATTGCGGCGCTTCCGTGGGCGCGGCTCAAGGCGGACGGATCCATCAAGGTGACCGGCGCCGCCATCGTGGCCGGACTCGTCGCGCAGGCCCTCACCTGGATCGGCGGCATGGCGGTCATGGCTCGGTGGAAGGGGCGGGGATCGCTCGGTGGGGACTTCGGGTTCCGCATCCCGGCCGGCGGGACCCTGGGTTGGCTGGCGGCCGGACTCGGCCTCGCGCTGGCGGTGGACGTCGTCCTGCTGGCGCCGATCCAGCGCCTCGCGGGCAACGAGCACCAGGCCGTCGCGGACTCCATTCAGCATTCGCACGGCCTCACGTTCGCCCTCTTCTCGATCGGTGTCGTGGTGGTCGCCCCGGTCGCGGAAGAGCTGCTCTTCCGGGGCATCCTGCTGCGTTCGCTCGCCCGCCGTCTCCCGCCCGCCTGGGCCGTCCTGCTCGGGGGGCTGATCTTCGGGCTCGCCCACGTGATCGGCGACACGTCGATCGGGTCCTTTGCCGCGCTCCCGGCGCTCGTCGGGCTCGGTGTGTTCAATGGTGTCCTCGCCACACGATCCGGCGACCTCTCGAGACCGATCCTGGTCCACGCCGGCTTCAACTCGCTGGCCGTGGTCTCGATCATTGCGAGCCGATAGTGCGGCTGACCTGCGAGTTCGTCGAAATCATCCCTGCATCATCCTCAAGGGTTTGGGTCCGGGCGCCGTAATACCGACCGCAGTCAACGGGAGGTTCGGGAATGCATTGTGCAACGTGCGCGAAAACCAACCTGGTCGAGATCCGGATGCGGATCGGTGACGCCGACGTGACGTTCCGTCGATGTGGTCGCTGCGAGACCCAGGCCTGGGAGACGCACGACGGGGCCCTGCCGCTCTCCCGGGTGCTCGAGCTGGCCCGCTCGCCCCGCTGATCGTCCCTTCCGCCCGTTCGAGTGACCGGCCGGTGCGAGAAATAGGCCGTTCGACCCCTTGCGCGGCCGGGACACCTTCATCACAATCAGTGACGTGAATACCACGGACGGTGCGTCCCCTCGAGGTCTCCCCTGTTCCACCGACGACCGTCGTGCCGCCGTGGTGCGAGTTCTCGTCGTTCCCACGCGGACGGCGAATCCTGACCGCTCGCCCGTGGTCGGTGTCGTGGACGCCCTCGGAGGGCGGCTTCGTTAGCGAAGCCGGCCCGGTCTCGCGACCGAGCGGCTCCGATCCGATCACGGCGACGGAGAATGCAGTGGGGGCCCGGGGGGCCCTCACTGCGCGTCGGTCTCATTCGATCTTCGGCCCGTCCGGTGTCCGGCTGGTTCGGCGTCCGTGCCTCGATGACGTCGATCGCGCGATCTCGGCTGGCATGCTGCATCGATGACGACCGATCAGCTGCTCGGGCTCGGACGCGAGCAGCGCGACGACGCGGTCGCGGACGACGGCGCCGCCCGCGACGACGTGGTCGCGGACGACGGCGCCAGCAGCGACGACGGCGCGGGACCGCGGCACGACCCGCGCGTCGACGGCGTCCGGCGGGTCGACCACTGGATCGGCGTGCTCATCGTCGTCGCCTGTTGCGGGTTCGTGTTCTGGAAGCTGCACCCGCAGCTGTTGTTCCGCGACACCACCGCGAACGGCGGTGACATGGGTGCGCACGTGTGGCTGCCCGCGTACCTCCGTGACCACGTGCTGGGGAAGTGGCAGGTCGCCGGATGGTCCCCCGACTGGTTCGGCGGATTCCCCGTCGGCCAGTTCTACTTCCCGCTGCCGTCGCTGCTCGTCGTGATCCTCGACGTCTTCCTGCCGTACAACGTCGCGTTCAAGCTCGTGACCGCGATCGGACCGATCATGCTCCCGGCGGCGGCGTACGCATTCGGCCGCGGGATCCGGGCCCCGCGGCCGACGCCGGTGTTCTTCGCGCTGGCGGCGCTGGTGTTCCTCTTCTTCAAGGGCGCGACGAACGCGGCCGACGCGGCGACGAAGAGCGTCACGTTCAACCAGCACATCATGGGCGGCACGCTCGCCAGCAATCTCGCGGGGGAGTACTCCTTCTCGATCGCCCTCGCGTTCGCGTTGTTCTTCCTCGGGGCGTTCGCCGTGGCTCTCCGCGAACGGCGACGGTTGGCGATGCCCGCCGTGCTGCTCGCGGCCGTCGTACTGAGCCATATCGTCGTGGCGTTCTTCGCCGTCGCCGGCGCGCTGGTCATCTGGCTGTTCAACCGTCCGTTGCGACGGTGGAAGATCGCAACGAGCATCGGCGTCGTGGCCGCGCTCCTCACCGCGGTGTGGGTGGTGCCGCTGCTCGTCCGCTTCGGGTTCACCACGCAGATGCGCTACGCGAAGCTCACGGACTACTCGGCGTACCTGACGCCGTCGTACCTCGTGCCCGCGCTGGTGCTCGCCTTGCTCGGCACGGCGGTCGGGATCGCCTTGCTCCGCCCGTCCACCCTGATCCTCGCCGCGTTGGCCGTGATGTTCAACGTGTGGTTCCGCGCCTGGCCGGGCGGGCACATCTGGAACCTCCGGTTTCTGCCGTTCTGGTACCTGCTGGTGTTCCTCCTCGCGGCCGTCGGGCTCGCGGAGCTGGCGCGGGCGCCGCGGGCGATCGCGCGATGGGTCGAGACGGGATCCTTCGCCGGTGTCGAGGCACCGTTGGCCGAGGTGGAGGAGGACCCCGCATTCACGAGGTGGTTCCGCCCCCGGTACGAGTACGTGATGGCGATCGCGACGACGGTGATCATGGTCGCGGTGTGTTGCGTCGGGCTCGTCGGGCTGCACCGGGACAACCGGAAGTACCACGGCTTCCTGGACTACTGGGCCTGGTGGAACTACACGGGCTACGAGTCGCGCACCGGGTACAAGGAGTACCGATCGGTGATCGACACGATGAATCGCCTGCCGCCGGGCCGCGCGCTCTGGGAGAAGGTCGTCGTCAACGAGCTCGACACCCTCGGCGCCTACGGCGGTGACTATTCGCTCATGCTGTTGCCGTACTGGACCCATGGCCGGATCGGATCGATGGAGGGCCTGTACCCGGACGGTGCGTCGAGCTCGCCGTATCACTACCTGATGGACTCGCACCTCGCGAAGAACCCCGCGAACCTCGTGAACATCCCCCCGTCGTACGGCGTCGCGTACGGGCCCGCGCTCGACAAGTTCGCCCTCGGTGTGAAGCAGATGCAGGCGTTCGGCGTGCGGTACTACATGGCGCAGTCGACCGAGGCACAACAACTGGCCGACACGAACCTCGACCTGCGACTCGTCGCCCGGGTTCCCGACCTCGACGGCGCCGCGCCACACGGTTGGAAGGTCTACGAGGTCGCCGGTTCGTCGGCGGTCGTGCCGCTGCCGTCGGAGCCGGTCGTCGTGCGGGGATCGCCGGGAGGCGAGGACTGGATCCGAATTGCCGATCACTGGTGGGAGGACGAACAGGCCCTCGACCAACCGTTCGCCGCGAACGGTCCGTCGTCGTGGCGGCGGGTGAGTCGGATCGACGCGTCCAGCCCGGCGCGGATCGCTCGACGCGCGCTCCCCGCCGTGCGGGTTCGCAACGTCGTGCAGCACGACGACTCGATCTCGTTCGACGTGTCGAGGACCGGCGTCCCGGTGGTCGTGCGCACTTCGTACTACCCGAATTGGGAGGCCGTCGGCGCCCGCGGGCCGTACCGGATCTCGCCGAACCTCATGGTCGTCGTGCCCACGAGCCGGCACGTCGAGCTGCACTTCCGGACGACGAACGTGGAGTGGCTGGGCCTGCTCCTCTTCGCCGTCGGTCTGGTCGGGCTCGTGGGTCTGGCCATGTGGCGCCCGGCGGCCGACCCCGAGCTCGAACCCGCACGGGCATCGGGGCCACCATCATCACCACCACCGCCACCACCATCTGGAGCGCCCCTCCCCGCGACGCGGCCCTCTGACCAGGGAGAAGAGGCCGCCCCGCCGCCCGTCGCACTACGATGACGCTCCCGCCTTTCGGGCGGTGAGCACTGTGAGGCGTGCACGTGGCAGCCGAGTCGACCCTCAACGCGATCTTCAAGGCCTACGACGTCCGCGGGGTCTATCCCGACGAGATCGACGAAGGAATCGCCCGCAAGGTGGGCAACGCTTTCGTCCGGTTCACCGGTGCGGACCGGGTCGTGGTGGGCCACGACATGCGCCCGTCGTCGATCCCGTTGTCGGCCGCGTTCATCGAAGGCGTGACGCGCGCCGGCGCCGACGTCATCGACGTCGGCCTCGCTTCCACCGACCTCGTCTACTTCGCGTCCGGCCGGCTCGACGCGCCGGCCGCCATGTTCACGGCGAGCCACAACCCGGCGCAGTACAACGGCATCAAGATGTGTCGGGCCGCTGCGGCCCCGATCGGCGCCGAGACCGGACTCTCCCAGATCAAGGCGACCGTCGCCGGTGGGCTGCTCGAACGATCGGAGGTGCCGGGCACGGTCGAGCAGCGGGATCTCCTGCACGAGTTCGCCGAGCACGTCCGTTCGTTCGTCGACGTCTCGTCGCTGCGCCCGCTGCGCGTCGTGGCCGACACCGCCAACGGGATGGGCGGGCTCGTGGTGCCCGCGGTGTTCGAGGCGCTGCCCTTCGAGCTCACCACGTTGTTCGCCGAGCTCGACGGCACGTTCCCGAACCACCCCGCCGACCCGATCCAGCCCGAGAACCTCAAGGACCTCCAGCGAGCGGTGCTCGACGCGCGGGCCGACATCGGCCTGGCGTTCGACGGCGATGCCGATCGCGTGTTCCTCGTCGACGATCAGGCGCAGCCATTGTCGGGTTCGCTCACCACGTCGATCGTGGCCAAGGGAATCCTCGACCGGCATCCCGGCGAGACGGTGGTGCACAACCTCATCTGCTCCAAGGCCGTGCCCGAGGTCATCCGCGAAGGCGAGGGCACGCCGGTGCGCACACGAGTCGGCCATTCGTTCATCAAGCAGGTGATGGCCGAGACGGGTGCGATCTTCGGCGGTGAGCACTCCGGCCACTACTACTTTCGCGACAACTTCCGTGCCGATTCCGGCCTCATCGCCGCGCTGGTCGTCCTGGAGCAACTCTCGAACACCGATCAGCCGTTGTCCGAGCTCCGTCGTCCGTTCGAGCGCTACGCGGCTTCGGGTGAGATCAACAGCCGGGTCGACGATCCGCACGCCGTGATCGAACGCGTGGCCGCGATCTACGCGGACGCCGAGCAGGACCGCCTCGACGGGCTCACGATCGACCTCGGCGACTGGTGGTTCAACCTGCGCCCGAGCAACACCGAGCCGCTGTTGCGTCTCAACCTGGAGGCCCCCGACCACGCCGCGTGCGTAGCCCGCACCGCGGAGGTCCTGGCGCACATCCGCGGCGCGTAGCCCGTGCCGTCGTGTCATTCGACCCTGCCGTCCCACAACGCCGTTCGACCATGAGGAGACGATGGTGACCCTGGACCCGAAGCTGCTGGAGATCCTCGCGTGCCCCGAGGACAAGGGCCCGTTGTTGTACTTCGTGGATGAATCGTCGCTGTACAACCCGCGGCTCAAGCGGCGCTACGCCGTGCGCGACGACATCCCGATCATGCTGATCGACGAGGCCGAGACGGTCGACGACGCCGAACACGCGCGGTTGCTCGCGAAGGCCGCGGCCGACGGCATCACGCCGACGTTCGAGCAGTAGGCGAGGTCTCGCGATGTCCACCGACAGTCTCGGGTTCCTCGACGCGGTCCATGGCCTCCCCGAGCAGCTTGCGGCCGCGCACGAAGCCGCGGGTGCCCTCGATTCGCGCGTGTTCCCGCCTGCCGACGGCATCGACAACATCGTGGTGCTCGGGATGGGGGGATCGGGGATCTCGGGTGACGTGCTCGTGGCGACCGCGGGTGAATGCCTGCCGATCCCGATCACGGTGGTGAAGCAGTACGGCGTGCCGCGCTCGATCGGGCCACGGACGCTCGCGTTCGCGATGTCGTATTCCGGCGGTACCGAGGAGACGCTGTCGATGACCGCGGCGGCACTCGATGCCGGGGCGAAGGTGGTCGGCGTGTGCACCGATGGCGCGCTGGCCGCGCTGATCGCCGAACGAGGTGCGGTGCACGTCCCCTGTCCACGCGGCTACATGCCGCGGGCGGCACTGGGCGCGCTGGTCGCGCCGATGTTCGTCACGTTGTTCCGCATGGGCCTGCTGCCCGAGGCGCACGCGTGGCTCGTCGCCGCACAGGAGCAGCTCGCACGGCGACGCGACGCGTGCCGCGTGGACGTCGACGGTCCGAAGAACCCGGCGCGTGAGCTCGCCCGCAAGATCGACCGGACGATTCCGTTGATCTACGGCGGCGGCCCGATCGGTGGCGTCGCCGCGATGCGATGGAAAGCCGACGTCAACGAGAACGCGAAGGCGCCCGCGTTTCACAACGCCTATCCCGAGCTGGACCACAACGAGATCTGTGGATGGGGCCAACACGGCGATGTCACGCGTCAACTCGTGACGCTCGTGGAGCTGCGCCACGGCTTCGAGCACCCGCAGGTCGAACGGCGGTTCGCGATCACCCGCGAGATCATCGTCGAGGCGGTCCACGACGTGCTCACCGTCGAGGGCCAGGGCGAGGGCCCGCTCGCGCAGTTGCTCGACCTCATGTACGTCGGCGACTGGACGAGCTGTTACCTCGCGTTGCAGAACGACGTCGATCCGGGTCCGATCGACGCCATCATGCAGCTGAAGTCCGCGCTCGCTCCCTGAGTACCGCCCGGGAATCTTTCGTCATCCGTCGTACCAGGCACGGCGGGGCTCGTGCACCACGGATGGGTCGATCGCGAGGGTGTCGGGGCGGTCGGCGACCGGCTAAGCTGGCGGGGTCGGGCCTCGTGGCTGTCATCCGGTGATCCGGGCCGACTCCAGTCAGATTCGTCACGCCCGCCGTGTTCGGCGCGCGTCCGCATCGCACGAGGAGTCCGCAATGACCACGACCGCAACCCTGACCACCCCATCGGGCGAGTCCTTCTCCGATTTCAAGGTCGCCGACCTGTCGCTCGCCGACTTCGGCCGCAAGGAGATCGAGCTCGCCGAGCACGAGATGCCCGGCCTCATGGCCCTGCGCGACCGCCACGGTGCAGACAAGCCTCTCGCGGGTGCCCGCATCACCGGCTCGCTGCACATGACCATCCAGACCGCCGTGCTGATCGAGACGCTCATCGAGCTCGGTGCCGAGGTCCGATGGGTGAGCTGCAACATCTTCTCCACCCAGGACCACGCGGCCGCCGCGATCGCGACCGCCGGCATCCCGGTGTTCGCGTGGAAGGGCGAGACGCTCGAGGAGTACTGGTGGTGCACCGAACAGGCGCTGCGCTGGCCCGACGGCGGCGGTCCCAACATGCTGCTCGACGACGGCGGTGACGCCACGTTGCTCGTGCACAAGGGCGTGGAGTTCGAACGCGCCGGTGCGGTGCCCGATCCGTCGACGGCGGAGTCCGAGGAGTTCGCGGTCATCCTCGCGTTGCTCGCCAAGCTGCTCACGGAAGACAACTCGCTGTGGCACGGCATCGCCGCCAACATCCGCGGGGTCACCGAGGAGACCACCACCGGCGTGCACCGGCTCTATCAGATGATGGAGGGTGGCACGCTGCTGTTCCCGGCCATCAACGTGAACGACTCCGTCACCAAGTCGAAATTCGACAACCTGTACGGCTGTCGCCACTCGCTGGTCGACGGCATCTGCCGCGCGACCGACGTGATGCTCGCGGGCAAGGTTGCGGTGGTGTGCGGGTACGGCGACGTCGGCAAGGGCTGCGCCCAGTCGCTCAAGGGCCAGGGCGCCCGCGTGGTCGTTACCGAAATCGACCCGATCTGCGCGTTGCAGGCCGCGATGGAGGGTTACCAGGTCACCACGCTCGATGATGTCGTCGAGTCGGCCGACCTGTTCGTGACCGCCACCGGCAACAAGAACATCATCACCGCCGAGCACATGGCGCGGATGAAGCACAACGCGATCGTCGGCAACATCGGCCACTTCGACAACGAGATCGACATGGCCGGCCTCGCCAAGACCCCCGGTGTGAAGCGCGTGAACATCAAGCCGCAGGTCGACGAGTGGCTCTTCGCCGACGGTCATGCCGTGATCATCCTGGCCGAGGGCCGGCTACTCAACCTGGGTTGTGCGACGGGCCACCCGAGCTTCGTGATGAGCAACAGCTTCACGAACCAGGTCATCGCGCAGATGGAGCTGTACGGCCACACCGACTTCTACGAGAAGCGGGTGTACACGCTGCCCAAGCACCTCGACGAGGAAGTGGCGCGTCTGCACCTCGACAAGCTCGGCGTGAAGCTCACCGAGCTGAGTGAGGACCAGGCCGCGTACCTCGGCATCCCCGTCCACGGTCCCTACAAGCCCGACCATTACCGCTACTGACCGTGCCTCTCTGAAGTGCACGGCGTGTCGTCCGGATACGCACGAGGTTGCTGTCGTAGGGCGTCGGTAGCGTCGTGCGCGTGCTCGGTGATCTGCTCGATGCGGTGTTCCCGGCCCGCTGCGCGGGGTGTGAGCGTATGGGTTCGGCGGTGTGCGACCACTGTCGCGGGCAGCTGCGAGTCGCACCCGCGCTGGCGGCACCGATCGGGGTCGACCGCTTGGTCGCCGCGTTCGACTACGTGGGGGTCGCGCGCGAGCTCGTCGCCCGGGTCAAGTACCGCAACGCTCGCGCCGGCATCCCGGTGCTCGCGGCCGCCATCGTCGACGCGCTGACCCGAGCCTCGATCGCCGCACCCGACGTCGTCACATGGCTGCCCACGACCGCCGACCGGCGCCGCGACCGGGGATTCGATCACGCCGCGCTGCTCGCCCGGGCCGTATCGGCGGACCTGCAGGTGCCGCGGGCGGGCCTGCTGCACCGGTGCCCCGGGCCGGCGCAGACCGGCCGTCGCGCGACAGATCGGCGAAACGGCCCGAGATTCGATTGTTTCATGGATCTGACCGGCCGGCGGATCCTCCTCATCGACGACGTCGTCACGACCGGGGCGAGCCTGCGGGGCGCCGCTACCGCCCTTCGTGAGGCGGGCGCCGCCGGGATCGTGGCCGCGGTGGCGGCCCGTCGGCCCTGACTCTAGGGGTCTGAACAGGGAGTTCATCGACACTCACTGTGTCCCGGGACACCTTTCAGGTTCGTCTCCTCAAGTCGGATTCCCGGCCGTCCGACACTCTCCGTGAGGGCCCCGGAGTGACCCGGAGCCCACTGAGAAGGACCATCGTCATGGCAACTGAACAGTTCAACGAGAAGCCGAGACACTCGACGGCGGCCGCCCTGCGGGCGACGGAGGCGAGCCGGCGCGTCGATCTGGCCGTGTCCATCGAAGCGGTCCGGGCCCGCGTGCGGGCCGGGAGCTACCACCCGTCGTCCGACGACGTGGCCGAGCACCTCGTGGCCTGGCTCTTCGCCGACCATCTCGACGACGACTCCGCCGTCGCGTAGCGGCCCCGCGGCCCCGGCGCTGCGGCCTTCGTATACTCGCCCCGAACCGGCGCTCCCCGCCGAGCGATTCGGTCGTCTCCTCATCACGCCTCATCACGCCTCGACACGCCTCGACACGCACGATCGTTTCGGTCCCGTCTCACACCACCCGGAGGTGGGTGCATGGAAATCGTCGTTCGCGGCAAGAACGTCGAGGTCCCGAAGGCGCTGCGATCCCGCGCCCAGGAGAAGCTCACCAAGATCACCCGATTCGCGCATGATGCCAGCCGGATCGAGGTCGACTTCTCCGAGCTACGGAACAAGCGGATCGCCGCCAATCAGCTCTGCGAGGTCACGGTGCACCTCAAGGGCGCGTTCGCCAAGGCCCATGCGTCGTCGTCGGACGCCAACGCCGCGCTGGACCTGGTCGTCGACAAGGTCGAGCACCAGCTCTCGCGGCTCAAGGAGAAGCGGGTCGGGCGTAGCCACCCCCGCCGAAAAGGACTACAATCAGCCTCCCGATCGGGCTACTCCGAAGAGCTCGAGCTGGACGAGAGTGATGACGACAGTGCGGCTCGCATCGTCAAGACGAAGCAGTTCACGATCAAGCCGATGGACCCCACGGAAGCCGCCCTCCACATGGACATGCTCGGCCACGACTTCTTCTTCTTCACGAACTCCGAGAACGGCTTGGGGTCGGTCATCTACCGTCGCCACGACGGGCATTTCGGACTCATCGAAGCCAACGACTAGTCCGGCCGGGGCCCGCGCGGGCAGGGCCCGCTGATGGAGGAGAACGGGCGCGTGCCCGCCACCATCCGCGTCCTCGTCGTCGACGACCATGCGCTCTTCCGACGCGGTCTCGAGCTCGTGCTCGGCAGCGAGCCGGAGATCGAGATCGTGGGCGAAGCGTCCGATGGAGTCGAAGCCGTCACGCGAGCCGCCGAGCTGCATCCCGACGTCGTGCTCATGGACGTGCGGATGCCGAAGGCCACCGGGATCGAGGCGACGCGTGCGATTCGAGCGACGAACGCGGACGTCAAGATCCTCATGCTCACCGTCTCCGACGACGAACAGGACCTGTACGAATCGGTGCGCGCCGGTGCGAACGGATACCTCCTCAAGGAGGTGTCGATCGAGGAAGTGGCCGACGCCGTGCGTGCCGTCGCCCGTGGCCACAGCCTCATCTCGCCGTCGATGGCGTCGAAGCTGCTCACCGAGTTCAACGCGCTCGCGCAACGGGCCGAGGAACGGCACCGCTCGACCGCGCCGCGTCTGACGGATCGTGAGCTCGAGGTGCTGCGCCTCGTCGCCGCCGGGCTCAGCAACCGCGAGATCGCCGGCGAGCTGTTCATCGCCGAGAACACGGTGAAGAACCACGTCCGCAACATCCTCGAGAAGCTGCACCTGCACTCGCGGATGGAGGCGGTCGTGTACGCGATGCGGGAGAAGCTGCTCGAGGTCGAGTAGCGGTACGCCGGCGTCCCATCAGTGTCGAGGAGCGCAGCCGGCGAGCAGACTGATCGTCACCGAGTTCGTGTCGCTGGACGGGGTGACGGAAGCCCCGGGCGGCGAGTCGAAGGCCCGCGACCTCGCCACGATGCTGCCGGCGGGCAGCCGAACCCTGGCGCAGGCCCTCCCGGCCGCCGACCTCGTCGACGAGTTGCACCTCCGGGTGTTTCCGCTGCTGCTCGACAACCGACGTCTCGCCACCTCGATGCTCCCTGCGATGGAGGCGGAGTCCCGGTGCGGAGCGGCTCGGGAATGGGGGAGGGCCCCGGTACTATCTCTGACCGATGGGATTGTTCCAGAAGGTCTTGCATGCGGGTGAGGGGCGCAAGCTCAAGCTCGTCGCGTCGATTGTTCCCGAGGTGGCGGCGTTCGAGGCGGAGATGCAGCGCCGCTCGGACGCCGAATTGCGCGCGCTCACCGATCAGTTCCGGGAGCAGTTGAGCAAGGTCCCCGAGTCGGACCGGGTCGACCACCTCGACGAGGTCTTGCCCGAGGCGTTCGCCCTGATGCGTGAGGCCGCCACTCGGGTGCTCGGCCAGCGCCATTACGACGTCCAGGTGATGGGTGGTGCCGCGCTGCACTTCGGCTGGGTCGCCGAGATGAAGACGGGTGAGGGCAAGACGCTCGTCTCCACGCTGCCCGCGTATCTCAACGCCCTCGCGGGCCGGGGTGTGCACCTGATCACGGTGAACGATTACCTCGCCAAGCGCGACGCCGAATGGATGGGCCGGGTGCACGAGTTCCTCGGCCTGAAGGTCGGCCTCGTCATCCCCGACATCGACGACTGGAACGCGAAACGGGACGCCTACGCGGCCGACATCACCTACGGCACGAACAACGAGTTCGGGTTCGACTACCTGCGCGACAACATGGCCGGGAGCGTCGACGAGCAGGTGCAGCGCGGCCACTACTTCGCGATCGTCGACGAGGTCGACTCCATCCTCATCGACGAAGCGCGTACGCCGCTGATCATCTCCGGACGCGCGGACGACGCGCACGATCTCTACTACAAGTTCGCCCGCGTGGTGAAAGGGCTGCAACGCGAGCGCGACTACGAGGTCGACGAGGCGAAGCGAACGGTCGTACCCACCGAAGAAGGCATCGACCGCGTCGAAGCGGCGCTGGGCGTGGAGAGCCTGTACGACCACGTCAACCAGAACTTCGTGCACCAACTCCAGGCCGCGCTTCGGGCCAGGGAGCTCTTCAAACGCGACGTCGACTACATCGTGCAGGCGGGCGAGGTGAAGATCGTCGACGAGTTCACCGGCCGCATCCTCGAGGGTCGCCGGTGGAGCGAGGGTCTGCATCAGGCCGTCGAGGCCAAGGAAGGCGTTCGCATCAAGGAAGAGAACCAGACGCTGGCCACCGTCACGCTGCAGAACTACTTCAAGCTCTACGACAAGCTCTCCGGCATGACGGGTACGGCGCTCACGGAGGCCGGCGAGTTCGCGCACACCTACGACCTCCACGTCGTCCCCATCCCCACGAACCGGCCGATGATCCGTCTCGACCAACCCGACCTCATCTACAAGACCGAGGCGGCCAAGTTCCAGGCCGCGGCCGACGACATCGCCGAGCGTCACGCCAGGGGTCAGCCCGTGCTGGTCGGCTCGGTGTCGGTCGAGAAGTCGGAGCTCATCTCTCGTCTGCTCGAGAAGCGCGGTATTCCGCACGAGGTGTTGAACGCCAAGCAGCACGAACGTGAGGCCAACGTCATCACGCAGGCCGGTCAGCGCTACGGCGTCACCGTGGCCACGAACATGGCCGGTCGTGGCGTCGACATCCTGCTCGGTGGCAACCCCGAGGGGCTCGCGGTCCAGCAACTCGCAACCGACGGGACCACGCCGGAAGAGTCGCCGGAGCTGTACGAGAAGGTGCTCGCCGCGTTCAAGAAGGAGTGCCAGGCCGAGGGCGACGAAGTCCGCGCTCTCGGCGGGTTGTACGTGCTCGGTACCGAGCGTCACGAGAGCCGCCGTATCGACAACCAGCTCCGAGGTCGCGCCGGTCGTCAGGGCGATCTCGGTGAGAGCCGTTTCTACCTCTCGCTCGACGACGAGCTGATGCGCTTGTTCGCGACCGGCGCGATGAACTGGGTGATGGGGAAGGCCTTCCCCGACGACGTGCCGCTCGAAGCGAAGATGGTCACGAAATCCATCGAGAAGGCGCAGCGCACCGTCGAGGACCGCAACGTCGAGATCCGCAAGGACGTGTTGAAGTACGACGAGGTGATGAACGAGCAGCGCAAGGTGATCTACCGGCGCCGCCAGCAGATCCTCGACGGCGGCGACCTGCGTGACGAAGCCACGAGCGCGATCCAGGCCGCCCTGGAACGCTCCGTGCAGACGTTCTGTCCCTCCGAGTTCCCCGAGGACTGGGACATCGACGAGCTGCTCGCGCAGGTCGACACGTACTACGACACCGCCGTCACCAAAGCGCACCTCGAGCAGATGCACTCGCCGGCCGAGGCGCGTGACACGTTCGTCAACGAGGCCCTCGCGCAGTACGAGGCGAAGGAACAGCAGATCGGCGCCGAGGGCCTGCGTGAGATCGAACGCCGCGTGATGTTGTCCGTGATCGATCAGCACTGGCGCGAGCACCTGTACGAGATGGACTACCTGCGGGAGGGCATCAACCTCCGGGCCATGGGTCAGAAGGATCCGCTCGCCGAGTGGCAGCGCGAGGGCTATGACATGTTCGAGGCCATGATGGGCCTGATCCAGGACGATTTCGTGCAGTACGTCTTCCACCTCGAGGTCGTGGCCGACGACGAGCCGCGCCAGGAGGTTCGCAACCTCAGCTACTCGGCTCCCGAGGACCCGGTTCAGGGTGCGGGGGCCGTGCAAGCGGCGTTCGCGGCGTCAGCCCAGGACCTCGCGCTGATGGCCGGCGACGTCTCGCACGCGATGCCGGAGACCGACGAGCCCGTGATCCAACAGCCGGTGCGCGTCGAGAAGCAGCCCGGCCGCAACGATCCCTGTTACTGCGGCAGTGGCAAGAAGTTCAAGCTCTGCCACGGCCGGTAACCCTTCCAGCAGAATCGGCGTCCCTGTGCGCGACTTCTCCGATGCGATCGTCGAGCTTCAACGCCGGGTGACGGACGCGCGCGGCTACCTGCGCATCGACGAAGCGCGCGTTCGGCTCGCCGAGCTCGAGGAAGAGGCGTCGAAGCCTGATCTCTGGGACGACCAGGACGCGGCCCGCAGGGTGACCACGGAGTTGGCGCGCGTGCGCGAAGACGTCGAGCTCGTGGACGGTCTCGAGGCTCGCGCGTCAGACGTCGAGACGCTCGCCGAGCTGGCTCGCGAGGAGGGCGACGAATCGCAGGAGCCCGAGATCGAACGCGAGATCGAGGAGCTGGCCGGCGAGCTCGACCGGCTCGAGCTGCGCGCGCTGTTCACCGGTGAGCACGACGAACGCGACGCGATCTGCGAAGTGCACTCCGGTGCGGGTGGTACCGACGCGCAGGACTGGGCCGACATGCTGCTGCGCATGTTCCTGCGCTGGGCGGAGCGCCGCGGGTTCGGCATCGAGGTCGACGAGGTGCAACCTGGTGACGAAGCGGGGATCACCTCCGCGACGTTCACCATCAAGGGGCGCTACGCCTACGGGATGCTCTCGGGCGAGAAGGGTGTGCACCGGCTCGTGCGCATCTCGCCGTTCGACTCGCAGGCGCGCCGGCACACCGCGTTCGCGTCGTTCGACGCCGTCCCTGCGCTCGACGAAGCCGAGGAGCCCGAGATCGACGTCGGGGATCTCCGCATCGACACCTACCGGTCGTCGGGGGCGGGCGGTCAACACGTGAACGTCACCGACTCCGCGGTGCGCATCACGCACCTGCCGACCGGCGTTGTCGTGTCGTGCCAGAACGAACGCTCCCAGATGCAGAACCGCGCCCGCGCGATGCAGATCCTCGCCGCGCGGTTGGCCGAACGACAGCGTTTGGAACGGCGGCGGGAGATGGAAGCGCTGTCGGGCGAGAAGAAGGACGTCGCGTGGGGGAGCCAGATCCGCTCCTACGTGCTGGCGCCCTACCAACTCGTGAAGGACCTGCGCACGAATCACGAGACGGGCAACGTGCAGGCCGTGCTCGACGGCGATCTGGATGCGTTCGTGGAGGCGTTCTTGCAGTGGAGGCGCCACGCCGGCGAGCCGGAGGAATAGTCCGGTGATTTCCCGCGCGAAAGCCCAGGTGGTACGGTCCCTGCACGGGAGCGGGCGGGCTCGACTGGTAGTTTCGATTCAGCAATGATCCGCTTCGAGAACGTCACCAAGATCTACAAAGGCGATGTCGTCGCGCTCCGCGACGTGTCGCTCGACGTGCAGAAGGGCGAGTTCGTCTTCCTCGTCGGACCCTCCGGTTCCGGGAAGTCGACGTTCCTCAAGCTGCTGCTCCGTGAAGAGGTCGCCACCAGCGGCAAGATCATCGTCGCCGGTCGCGACGTGTCGCGCCTCGGCGCGTGGAAGGTCCCGTTGTTGCGTCGCAACATCGGCTGCATCTTCCAGGATTTCAAGCTCTTTCCGAACAAGACCGTCTACGAGAACGTTGCGTTCGCCCCCGAGGTCATCGGCCGGCCCCGCAACGTCATCAGGACGCAGGTCCCGCAGATCCTGGATCTCGTCGGCCTGAATCACAAGGCGGACGCGTTTCCCGGCCAGCTCTCGGGTGGGGAGCAGCAGCGCGTTTCGATCGCGCGAGCGTTCGTCAACCGTCCGCTGATCCTGCTCGCCGACGAACCGACCGGCAACCTCGACCCGGCCACGACGGCGGGCATCATGAAACTGCTCGACCGCATCAACCGCACCGGGACGACCGTCGTGATGGCCACACACGACGAAGGCATCGTCGACGCGATGCGGCGACGGGTGGTCGAGCTCGACCACGGATCGCTCGTCCGTGACCAGGCCCGCGGCGTCTACGGCGTGGGGACCTGAGGGAGCGCGAATGCTGCAACGCATCGGCTACTTCGCACGCGAAACATGGAACTCGCTCATCCGCAACTGGGCGATGACCGTCGCCGGGATTCTCGTGATCGCAGTGTCGCTGCTCTTTCTCGGCGGCATGTACCTCAACCGGCAGCGGGTGAATCACTACAACGTGCGGTGGCGAGGAGGAGTCGGCGCCGAGATCTTCATGCGTGTCGACGCGTCGCAAAACGAGATCGGTGACGTGCGCGCCGCGCTCGACAAGGACCGGACGGCAGAAGGACTCGTCAAGAACTACGTCTTCCTGGATCACGCGGCCGCGCTCGCCGAATTCCAGCGCATCTTCCGCGACGATCCCGAGACGGTCCGCAGCGTCACCGATGCGTCGGCGCTCCCCGAGTCGTTCCGGCTCAAGCTCCGGGACGCGAAGCTCGTCGATGCGGTCGACTCCCGGTACAAGATCATGCCGGGGGTCGACGAGGTCGTGAGCCCCAAGAAGGAGATTCACCAGAAGCTCGACCAGGCGGCCAAGACGGGCATCGCGCTCGTCGTCGTATCGATCGTGCTCGCGTTGGCCGCCGTCGTCCTCATCGTGAACACCATCCGGCTGGCGATCTTCGCCCGTCGCCGCGAGATCGAGGTGATGAAGCTCGTCGGTGCCTCGAACTGGTTCGTCCGCGTGCCGTTCATGGCCGAAGGGCTCGTGCAGGGCCTGCTCGGCGGTCTGCTCGCTGCCGGCGGCGTCTACGCCATCAAGTGGGGCTACGAACAGTGGTTCTACGAGCGGGGCTACTACATCACGAGTGGCGACGCGATTCTCGCCGCCATCGCCGTGGTGTTCCTCGGCGGGATCCTTGGCGCCGCGGCATCCGCGGTCGGACTCTGGCGCCGGCTCGACGTATAGTTTCATACCTTTCGCGCGCTTTCGGCGGTGAGCGCAGCCTTTGATGGCTCCAGCGAACGCGCGTGGTTCGTGTTGCTCGTGTTGCTTACGATGGCCGTGATGCGTCGCACGATTGGTGTCCTCATCGGCGTGACGGTCGTCTCGTTCGCACCCGTCGCGGCCCTCGCGGCGGCCGGGTCCCCTGCCACCGGGACGCCCGACCCTCGCGTGAGCGCGCTCGAAGCCAAGGTCGGTGAGGCAACGAAGGCGGAGTCCGAGGCCTTGGCCCGTCTCTCGTCGACGCAGGGCACCCGCCGCCGCCTCGATGCCACGATCCGTTCTCTCGACGCGCGCATCGGTGACGCCACTCGCCGGTTGGCCGTGGCCGAGGCCGACGCGCAGCGGCTGGGCGGCGCGTACGCCGAGCAGGCGAACCGTGTCACAACGATGGAAGCGCGGCTTGGCTCGTCCCGCGCTGCGTTCGGGCGCGCGGTACGTGCTCTGTATCAGCGTGGTGGCGACGTCTCGCCTCGATTCGCGCGCGTCTTTCCCGACACCAAAGCGCTGGGACGAGCCCTCCAGAGCCGCGCCTACCTTGCCGCCCTATCGGACGCTCAACACCGCGACGTCGTCCGCTTCGCACGGTTGCGCGACGACGCGGTGCATGCGCGCGACCTCCTCGACGGTCAGCGCCAACAGGCCGCAGCGGCGCGCGCCACCGCCGCGCAGCAGGCGAAAGAGCTGACGCAGCTGCGTGCGCAGCAGGACCGCGCCCGCCAGGACGCCGTCGCGGCCGAGGCGGACGAGACACAGATCGTCCGGGATCTCCAGTCGAGCAAGGACGACTACGTCCGTCAGCTCAACGAGCTGACGGCGGTGTCCGACACGATCCAGAACGAGATGGCGCGTCGGCAGGCCGGGCAGAAGCCCGGTTCATTGCGATTCTCCCGACCGGTCGGTGGAGCGATCGTCTCCGGGTTCGGGTACCGCATCCACCCCATCTTCCACACGCGTCGACTCCACTCGGGCGTCGACTTCGAAGAAGTCACCGGCGTACCGATCAAGGCCGCGGGCGGCGGTGTGGTCGCGATCGCCGGCGCGCGCGGGGGCTACGGCAACGCCGTGGTCATCGACCACGGGAACCAGCTCGCGACGCTGTACGGGCACCAATCGCGCATCGCAGTGACCGTGGGACAGCGCGTCGTCGCCGGCCAGGTGATCGGGTACGTCGGATCGACCGGCTGGGCGACGGGACCTCATCTCCATTTCGAGGTGCGGGTGCTCGGCGTTCCGGTCGATCCGACGAAGTACCTCTGAGAGCTCGCGACTACTTCCCGGGTTGTGGGACGATGCGCAGGTACGGCTTGACGGTCTTCCAGCCGTCGGGGAACTTCTCCTTCGCGACTTCGTCGCTCACCGACGCCGCGATGATCACGTCCTCACCCTGTTGCCAGTTGACCGGTGTGGCCACGCTGTAGCTCGCTGTGAGCTGCAACGAATCGATCACGCGCAGGACCTCGTCGATGTTCCGGCCGGTCGTCTGCGGGTACGTGATGATGCACTTGACCTTCTTGTCGGGGCTGATGAAGAACACCGACCGCACGGTGACCTTCTCGTTCATCGCCGGGTGGATCATGTCGTACAACTCGGCGACCTTGCGGTCGGGATCCGCGATCAGCGGGTAGTTGAGCGCCGTACCCTGGGTCTCCTCGATGTCGGGAACCCAGCCCTTGTGGGACTCCATCGGGTCCACGCTGAGCCCGATGATCTTCACGTTGCGCTTATCGAACTCGGCCTTGCGCTTGGCGAACGCGCCGAGCTCGGTGGTGCAGACCGGGGTGAAGTCGGCGGGGTGGGAGAAGAGGAGCCCCCAGTTGTCGCCGAGGTACTGATGGAAATCGAGCGTGCCGTCGGTGGTCTCGGCGGTGAAGTTCGGGGCCTCGTCGCCCAGTCGCAGTGACATGTGCTGCCCTTTCGTCGTGGTTCGGTCGGTCGTTCGGTGGGGGGCTCAGGCTAGTGGCGACCTCCGCTCAAAGTCGAGCGGCCGAGTCGGGAATCATTCGCCGGGAGCGACCCGGCTCCTGTCATCATCGGACGGTGCACTCCGAGGGCGACGAACGGCGAACCGGGCTCCGGGCGCGCGTGCGCGGCCTCGCGGTCGACATCACGCCGTTGCGGTCGTCGCGCGACTTCCGGCTCCTCTGGACCGGGGAGCTGATCTCCGAGACCGGGTCGCAGATCACGCTCGTCGCCCTGTACGTGCAGGTCTACGAGCTCACGGGTTCGGTCGCGGCCGTGGGGGCGATCGGAATCGTGCAGCTCCTGCCCTTGGTGCTGTCGTCGCTGTTCCTCGGCCCCGTGATCGATCGCCACGATCGGCGTCGGCTGCTGATCCTGTCGCAATGCGGCCAGGCGTTCGCGTCGATCCTGCTGTTGGCCGGCGCGTGGTGGGGCGATCCTCCGCTTGCGGTGGTGTATCTGGGCGCGGCACTGGTCGCGGGATTCAGCGGGTTCGCGTTGGCGAACCGTTCGGCGATGACGCCGAACCTCGTGCCGGCACAGCAACTGTCGGCTGCGCTCGCGCTCAACCAGGTGATGTGGAACACGTCGTTCATCGTCGGTCCCTTGCTCGCGGGTGTGCTGATCGACCGGGTCGGTCTCACGTGGGCCTATGGCGTGGACGTCGCCTCGTTCGTGGCGACGATCGTGGCCGGCGTGATGTTGGCCCCGATGCCGCCGAAGCGCGAGTACGAGCCCGCGACCGGTCCGCGCGGTGCGCTCGAAGGCTTTCGGTACCTGCGGGGTCGGAGGGTGTTGCAGTCCACGTTCATCGTCGACCTCATCGCCATGGTCTTCGGGATGCCCCGCGCGTTGTTCCCCACGTTGGCCGACGAACGATTCCACGGCGGTGCGGGAACCGTCGGTCTGCTCTTCTCGGCCGTTTCCCTCGGGGCGGTCGTGGGCGCCCTGACGACGGGGTGGGTGACCCGGATCGAGCGTCAGGGTCTCGCGGTGCTCGTCGCCGTGTTCGTGTGGGGCGTGGCGATCACCGCGTTCGGTTTCTCGGGCTCGGCGCTGGCCGTCGCGCTCGGGTGCCTCGCGGCGGCCGGCGCGGCCGACGTGGTCTCGGCTGTCTTCCGTTCCACGATCCTGCAACGGACGGTCCCCGACGACCTGCGGGGCCGGATGTCGGCGGTGCACATCTTGGTCGTGACCGGCGGGCCGCGTCTGGGCGACTTCGAAGCCGGGCTCGTGGCCGCGGCGACGTCGTCCACCTTCTCGGTGGTCTCCGGCGGCCTGGCGTGCATGATCGGCGTCCTCGTCCTGGCCGTCACCGTCCCCGAGTTCCCCCGCTACCACGACCGTGCGTACCTGGAGCCGACATAGTCGGCTTGAGGTACGCACCGGGGGGGTGGGGGAATACGCTGCGGGGATGTGTGGGCGGTTCGTTTCGGTCTCCTCTCCGGCGTTGGTGGCCGAGCGCTTCGGCGTCGACGAGGTCGCGCTCGAGTCACACGAGGCCGACTACAACGTCACCCCGCGAGCGGAGATCTACGTGGTGCGCGAGCGCACTGATCGCCGCCGCCAGCTCGGATTGTTGCGCTGGGGTCTCGTGCCGTCGTGGGCCAAGGACGTCAAGATCGGCGACCGGATGATCAACGCCCGCGCCGAGACGGTGGCCGAGAAGCCCTCGTTCCGCTCGGCGTTGCTCAAGCACCGGTGCATCATCCCGGCCGACGGCTTCTACGAGTGGAAGCGCACGTCGGGAGCGAAGCAGCCGATGTTCATCCATCGGCGTGACGGCGAGCCGCTGGCCTTCGCCGGGCTCTGGGCCGCGTGGCACGATCCGACGGCGCCGGAAGGGGAGTGGTTGCGCACCTGCACGATCATCACCACGAAGGCCAACGCCGCGGTGGACGAGATCCACGACCGCATGCCCGTCGTGCTCCCGGAATCAGCGTGGGACCAGTGGCTCGATCCCGACTGCCGCGACCTCGACGTGGTGCGGGGCCTGCTCGTCCCGGAGTCCGCCGACGCGTTCGACGTCTACCCGGTGAGCGATGCCGTCAACCGACCCGTGAACAACGGACCCGAGCTGGTGCGCCGGGTCGAGGGGTAGCCGGACGCGCCAGCGGGATGCAGACGCGATTGAACGTCGAGCGCGGTCACACGCCGACGATGTCGCTGAGCTCGGCGGCCTTGGCCGACAGGTCGGCCGACGACTGGTGCAGGGTCACCGCGCTGTTCGAGGTCTCTTGGGCCGCCGTCGCCACACCGATGATGTTGGTGGAGATCTCGTTGGCGGTCGCGGCCTGTTGCTCCACCGCGGCGGCGATCGTGTGCTGGAGCTCGCTGATCGAGTCGATCGTGCTGCGGATGCGGTCGATGGCCTCGGTCGCCGTCCCCGTCTGGCGTTGGATGAGCGTGATCTTGTCGTTGATGCCCCGTGTCGCGTCAGCAGTCGCGCGGGCGAGATCCTTCACCTCGTTGGCCACCACGGCGAACCCGCGTCCCGATTCGCCGGCGCGGGCCGCCTCGATGGTTGCGTTGAGAGCGAGGATGTTGGTCTGCTCGGCGATCGACGTGATGAGCTCCACGACCTCGACGATCTCCCGGCTGCTCCGGTTGAGGGTCTCGACCGACTCCGTCGTCGTCTGCGCGATGTGCACGGCGTCGCCGGCGACGGACGCGGCCGAAGCCGCGCTCTGAGCGATCTCGTTGATGCTCGCGGTCATCTCCTCGGCTCCGGCCGAGACCGCCGCCGACTGGGCCGACGTCTCCTCGGCGGCCGCGCCCAGCAACTGGCTGAGACCCGCGAGTTGGTCCGACGCCGCCGCGAGGTCGGTCGAGACTTCGCGCGCCTGCTGCTCGAGCTCGAGTTGGGAGCTGACGTCTTCCCAGGCGACGACGTAGCCGTGCAGCGTGCCGTCGTCGTCGAAGACGCCGTTGATGTTGGTGCGAAGCGTGGTCGTGCCGAACGAGAACGTCGCGTCGTGCGGGAAGCTCTTCGGATCGGTCAGGATGCGCTCGATGCGCGCCGGGTCCTTGTGGAAGCGGTGGATCGAGCCGCCGACGACCTCGTCCCACGCGACGTTGAACGACCGCTCGATCTCGGCTTCGATCGCCTTCACGGTCTCCACCGCCATCCGGTTCGCGTACACGAGGCTGAAGTTCCGATCGGCGACGAAGACGTTGGCGCGGACGCTGTCGAGCGCGGCGCGCAGCACGAGTGGCGACGCCAGGAGATCGTGGCTCGCCGAACCCGCGTTCTTCCGTCGCGCCGTCAGCGTTCCCATGTGGTGCCTCCCGAATCGATGCCTGCAGTTGCGCCCGAGCCGATTCTCGGGCAGGTTCGGCCTCTACATCGGTGGGCTGACGGCTCGACTTGAACCGTCGCGGCGTCGTGGAAACGGGCCATTGGGCTCACGAGGAAGGAACGGGTATGGAATTCGCACAGCATCTGGAGGCGTTGTCGGCGGAATCCCGGGCGTTCACGGTCGCGGCCCGAGCGACCGCGCGGTCGAGTCCCGTGCCGTCGTGCCCCGACTGGATGCTCGAGGACCTGGTCCGGCACCTGGGTCGCGTCCACCGGTGGGCCACCGCGATCGTCGAGCAGCGGGCCCAGGAGCGAGTTCGGGCGACGGACTCGGGTCCGGGGAACGACGAGCTCGTCGACTGGTTCGACGCCGGCGCCGCGGCGCTTCGCGAGGCGCTCGAACGCTGCGGGCCCGAAGTGCCGATGTGGACGTGGGGCCCGGGCGGCACGAGCACGTGGTGGGCGCGCCGCCAGGCGCACGAGACGGCGGTCCACCGATGGGACGCTCAATCCGCGTCGGGCGCGTCGCAGCCGATCGACGGTCCTGCCGCGGCCGACGGCGTGGACGAGTTCCTCGCCAACCTCATGGCCATGCTCGGGTTCTCCGAGGGAGTCACCGTCGGCGGGAGCGGCGAGACGATCCATCTGCACTGCACCGACGTGGACGGTGAATGGCTGCTCCGGCTCGATCCCGACACCGTGCACTTCGATCGCCTCCACGCCAAGGGTGATGTCGCGGCGAAGGGCACCGCATCGGATCTCTTGTTGTTCGCGTGCGGACGGTTGGGTGGCGAACGTCTCGAGGTGTTCGGCGACGCGTCGCTACTCGCGCGCTTCCAGGAGCTCGTGCGCTTCTGATGTCAGACGGTCGACGGATCGAGCGCGTTGCGGAGCACCTGGAGCACGTGGTCGCGTCGACGCTCGAGCGCGTCGGGAGACAGCGGGTCCTCGCCCAGCAACGAGGTGATCAAGGGAGCGTCCGACAGGTACGAGAGGATCGCTCCGTAGCCGGTGAGGAGCAACTGCGGCGCGTCGTATCGACGGAGGCGCCCCGCGTCCATCTCGCGTTCGAGGAACGACACGCCGCGGTCGAACGGTCCGCGCAGGGCGACCCCCAGCTCGGCCGCAAGGATCGACCCTCCTTCGAGCGCCTCCCGGCGGGCCAACCGGACGAAATCCGGGTGCTCTTCGAAGAATTGGAACGCGGCCCGCAACACCCGTTCCACCTGGCCCCATCCCTCACGCGATCCCTGGACCGCATCTTCGACGAGCGTGAACCAGTCGGCGAAGTTCTCGAGGAGCACCGCCCGGTACAGCGCCTCCTTCGACGGAAAGTGGTGCAGCAGGCTCGGCCGTCGGATGCCCACCTCGTCCGCGATCTCGTTCAGGCTGGTGCCGGAGAAGCCGTGCTCCGCGAAGCGCCGGAGCGCGACGGCGAGAATCAGCGCCTTGGTGCTCTGCGATCCGAGCTCGGGTTCTGCCATCCGGCCGAGGCTACGTGGTCGCGGCCGGCTCCGCTCGTCTTCCCGCTCCTGCTCACACGGGGTTGGGTGCGAGATCCCGCATCGCCCGGCGCGCGTCGTCGCCCGTTGCGAGCAGCAACGGCGCCGGTGTCGTGACGCCGTTCGCGACGTAGCGAGCGAGGTGCGATCGACACTCTTCGGGTGACCCGTGCACGATGAGCTCGTCGACGAGCGAATCGGGGATCGCGTCGGTGGCGGCCTTCCGATCGCCGGCGCCCCATGCCTTCCACATGCCGTCGAGCTCCTCGCCGCGGCCCAACCACCGATGAAAGTCGGCGTACGCGGGAACCGTGAGGTACGAGGCGATCGCTCGCTTGCCGATGAATCGGACCGCCGCGAGATCGGTGGACGGGAGCACGAAGATGCGTGCCACGACTTCCTTGCCGTTCGCATGCGGCACGACGGTGGGCACGTCGTCGGCGGCGAGCCAATTGATGATCACGCCGTCGCCCTCGGTTCCTCCCAAGCGCAACATCCCCGGACGCAGCGCGCCGACGAGGATCGGCGGCATCTCGTCGACGGGAATGCCCAGGCGAAAGCCACGCACCGAGAACGTCTCGTAGTCGGTCGTGATCTTCTCGCCCGAGAGTGCGGCGCGTAGGAATCGGATCGTGTCGCGTACTCGTTGATACGGCTTCTCGAAGGCGACACCGTTCCAACCCTGCACGATCGTTGCCGATGACGTGCCGATTCCCAGCGCGAAACGGCCGGGCGCGAGCTGCGCCATGCTGGCCGTCGTCTGCGCGAGCGTGGCGGCACCGCGGGTGAACGCGGGGACGACCGCGGTGCCGAGGCGAACCGATGGCGTCCAGGTGGCCGCGCAGGCGAGGGGGATGAACGCGTCGTGGCCGCCGGCCTCGGCACTCCAGAAATCCGTGTAGCCCAGTGTTTCGGCTTCTTCGAACCACGCGCGTTGCTCGAGCAAGGAGACACCCTCGAACGGAACGGTGATGCCGTATCGCTGGGTCATCAGTGTCCTCCTTCGATCGTTTCTTCGGTGGCGCGGTGGAACTCGTCATGCGTCTCGGCTCGCGTGCGAACGATCGTGGACTGGCTGGCGGTGGCCAACAGCAGGCCGTCCTCGGACCAGAGATGGACGAGTCCGTGACCGAATCCGTCGCGTATCGCGTGGACCCGGATGTCGGCGAGGACCCAGCCCGACTCTGGGCCGACCGGTGCCGCGGTCTGGTGCATCACCCGGAGGGTGTTGTCGAGGCTGTTCACCTCGGCGTTGACGCCGAGGATCTGGAATACGCCGAACGGCACGTAGTCGCCGATGATCGCCAGCGTCGACGCGGACAGCTCGAGATCGTGGACGCGCACCCAGAGCGAGCTGCAACCGTCCGCCGGTGGGCTCGAGGGTTCGTCGAACGAACGCGCGTTGGCCAGACGGATGTCGAGCCGGTCGTTGATCGTGTTCTCGTGACGGGCGAGGTGGGGGCGGGGCCGGCACGCGTCGGGTGAAGGAACGTCGGGGGGCTGTTCCCACGATCCCTCGAACGGCATCTTGCGAAGGCCGAGCGCGCCGACGACCGTGAAGATCTCTTCGCCGTCGACCGTCGCGATCGCGCGCGCCTGCGACGAGCGGTGGCCCCGGACGATCTCGGTGACCTCGATCTCGACGACGGCCGGCGGCCGCGCGAAGGACAGATACTGCGCGGTCGACCAGACGATCGGGCGTCCGGTCGCACACTGCATCGCCTCGATCGCGGCGCCGAGGCCGCACCCACCGAACAGCGCGCCGAGGCCGGAGCACACTTGGGGGACGACGGGGAGCTGCCAGTGGAAGTCGTCGCGGCCGCGGACGAGTCCGGAGAAGGTCAACGCGTCCATGAGCGCCGGCGTTACCGGGAGACCATCGGTGCGCGCGCCGGGCCGGTAGGGACGCCGTGGCGCCGAATCCGTTCGTACACGAGCACCGCCCCGATCGGTCCGGTGACGACGACCAGCGCGACGTAGGTCCACGACCACTGCATGTCGTGGGCGATCATGACGACCATCGCGGCGAAGGCCAGGAAGATCATCCCGTGGACGCTGCCGACGAGCCGGACGCCGACCGTGCTCCCCGCCAGCATGCAGGCCAGCAGCGCGGCGTACCCGAGGGTTTCGACCACGGCCACCCACTGCAGGGCCCGCGCTTTTCGTTCGAGCTCGGTCGTGGTGTCGCCGGCGAAATCCGTCACACCGGCAGGGTAGGTCGGGAGGGTCGCGGCGGGCGAAATCCCTGTTCAGCGGCTCGCGGACCCCGCTGAAACGGGTACGTCCGGCGGTGTGACCGCCGTCACGATTCCGGCAATTCGCCCTCATGTCCGGTATCCTGGCCGAGTACACGGCGCTCGAGCATGCCTCGCCCGTGACCTCCCCGTCTCCTCGTCGAGCCAATCTCGTCGACGAGACAGCGCGCGGGTCCGGACCGGGGCGGGGCGCCACCCCCCGACCAGAGGAGCTGGTTTCGTCATGTCCCCATGGATGGTGCCCGGACTGCGCCGGGTGCTGACTCTCGCCGTGTCCTTGTTCGCGGTCGCGTCGTTCACGGGATCGGCGGTCGAAGCCGCTCCCGCGAGCAAGGCATCGAGCGCCCGCGTGGCGTCAACGGCACGTGGCGCGGTGGTCACGAACGCCTCCGCGATCTCGCGCGCCTCGAAGAGCGCGGCCGTCGCGCAACCGGCGCGCCTCGATCCCGCGCTGCTCGCGGCGATCGCGGCGGAGCAGGCGCGCCGGCAAGTGTGGGACCGCATGGCGTTCTGCGAAACGCGCCAGAACTGGTCGATGCGCGGCGCGTCGTATTCGGGAGGCCTCGGGATCGCGAACAGCACGTGGACCGCGTTCGGCGGACAGGAGTTCGCATCGAACGCGGGGCTCGCGACCCGCGACCAACAGATCGTCATCGCCGAACGCATCCGGGTCCGCTACGGCTATCACGCGTGGGGCTGTGGGCGAACGATCGGCGTGTAGCTCGCGCCCGTCTACCGGACCGCAATCATCGCGAGACCGCCGACGGCGATGAGCAGCCCCACGACCCGCGCCCGCCCCAAACGTTCGTGGAGAACGACGCGGGCCAGGATGACCGTCGACGCGGGATACAACGACGCGACCGGCGCGACCAACGAGACGAGATCGGCACGGACCGCGGCGAGGAGCAGCGCGTTGGCGGCGACGTCGAACACGCCGATGGCGATCACGACGCGTCGATCCGATGGGTGTACGGCGACGGGTTGGCTCGAGGCGCGCAGAGCAAGGAACCACAGTGCGACGGCGAACCCTCGAGCGATGACCAAGGGCCAGAGTCCGGTGCCGTGCCCGGTCTCGGAGAAGGCGATGAACACGAACCCGAAGCCGAGCGCGGCCGCGAGCCCGAGGCCCAACTCGGTCGAAGGCTTCGCGGTCGACGCCGGGTGTTCCGCGGCCGTGCCCGCGACGATCGCGATCGCGACGACGGCGAGCGCGATGCCCACCAACGCAACGGCGCCGGGCCGCTCGCCGCGCACGAGGCCCCACGCCACTTCGAGGCAGGCCGCACCGACCGCGCTGACGGGCGCGACGACGCTCATCCGGCCGACGGCAAGCCCGCGGTAGAGGCAGGCGACGGCGACGATTCCCGCGATGCCGGCGAGGGCGCTGAGCACGGCGTCGTGGACGGTGAGCGTGCCCCGACCCGCGAGCGCCAGCAGGGGTACGGCCAGGACGAATCCCGTCAGCTGTGCGCCGAGGACGGTGGCTCCCGTAGGGGAGGTCTTGGACGCGAGTCCACCCAGGAAGTCGGCGGCCCCGTACGATGCGGCCACGAGCAGGCCGAGCAGAATGGCCACGGTGCGACGCTAGCCGTGGCCGGCGACAGGGGACCGACGATGCGACTCGTCACGTTTCGAACGGACCGTGGAACACGTGCCGGACGCGTCGAAGGCGACGACGTCGTGGGGCTCGGTTTCGACGACGTCGGTGCCTTGCTCGCGTCCGACGATTGGGAGTCGAGGGCAGCCCGCGCCGATTCGGGTCCGGTCCATCGGTTGGAGTCGCTCGACCTCGCGCCGATCGTCACGCGACCGTCGAAGGTGATCTGCCTCGGTCTCAACTACCGCGCGCACATCGAGGAGACGGTGCGCGAAGTACCCGAGTACCCGACGTTGTTCGCGAAGTTCGCCGACGCGCTGATCGGCGCGCACGACGACATCGTGCTGCCGAGCGCCGCCGATCAACCGGACTGGGAGGTGGAGCTCGCGTTCGTGATCGGCCGGCGTGTGCGTCACGCAACGCGCGAGGAAGCCTTGCACGCGATTGCCGGATATACGATCTGCAACGACATCACGATGCGCGACTGGCAGCGCCGGACGCTGCAGTGGCTCCAGGGCAAGACGTGGGAGTGCAGCACGCCCGTGGGGCCCGTGCTCGTGACCCCCGACGAGATCGACCACGCGGCGGACCTTGCACTGCGATGCGAGGTGGACGGCGAGGTGATGCAGGAGGCACGGACGTCGGACATGGTGTTCGAACCGGCCGACATCGTGGCCTACGTCAGCACGATCATCACGCTCCGGCCGGGGGACCTCATCAGCACCGGCACGCCGGGCGGGATCGGTGGGGCGCGCACGCCACCGGTCTTCCTCCGGGCCGGACAGACCGTGCGCACCACGATCGAAGGCATCGGCGAGATGGTGAACCGCTGCGTCCCCGAGCCGATGTAATTCCTCGTTCTTTCGATGATCTACCGCCCAGAACCCGGTCGGGCATCGAAAGAACGTTGGACTTAGAGCTCGAGGACGGTGCGGACGCCGCGGGCGGCGCGCAGGTCGTCGAACGCCTCGTTGATCTCCTCGAGCGGCCGGCGGGTCGTGATCATCGCCTCCAGGTCGAGGAGCCCGGCGCGCCACAGCGCCAGCAGTCGCGGCACTTCCCGGTGCGAGTTGCAACTCCCGAGGAGACAACCGAGCAGCTTCTTCTCGGTGGCTGCGAACAGCACCGCGGGGGCCAGGGTGACCACGTCCTCGAGCGGCGGCGCGCCGACGCACACCGTGGTGCCGCCCGAGCGCGTCGCGTTGACGCACGCTTCGACGATCGAACCGCGACCAACGGCGTCGAAGGCGTAGTCGGCGCCGACCTCGGTGATCGCGAGTACGCGTGCGACGAGATCGTCGTCGGCGGGGTCGACGAGATCGGTGGCGCCGAAACGGGCGGCCGTCTCGCGGCGCTCGGCGACGGGATCGGAGACGATCACGCGCGCCGCGCCCGCAAGCCGCGCGCCCTGCACCGCAGCCAGGCCGACCCCGCCGAGACCGATGATGAGCACCGTCGCCCCCGGTGGGACGCGGGCCGTGTTGAGCACGGCGCCTACTCCGGTCTGCACGGCGCAGCCGATCACGCAGGCGATGTCGAGAGGGATGTCGGAGGGGATGCGCACCGCGCCGGTCTCCTGCGTCACGACGTAGTCGCCGAACGCCCCGACGCCCAGCCCGCGGTACACGACGGCTCCGTCGCGGCTCAGTCGGGTGGTTCCGTCGGCGAACGTGTTGCTCATGATCGCGTCGGCGTTGACACACAGACTGTGTTCCCCTCGGACACACCAATAGCAGTGGCCGCAGGGTGGCGCGGGAGTGAGCACCACAGGGTCGCCGGGCGCGAGCGACGTCACGCCGTCGCCGACGGCGTCGACCACGCCGGCGGCTTCGTGACCGAGAATGATCGGCAGGGCCGACGGGAACGTGCCGTCGACGATGGAGAGATCGGAATGGCAGGCACCGCAGTGGGTGATCCGCACGCGCACCTCGCCGGCGCGAGGGTCCTCGATGTCGACATCGTCTGACAGGACGATGGCCTCACCGGGTGCCTCGAGCAGCGCCGCACGCATCGTGTGCTCCTCGTAACGAACGGATCCTGCCGTCGATCCGGCGGGCACAGCACCCTATCGCCGCCTGGCGGCCGCTCCCGGCCGGGGTTGAACCGTCGGAGTGGCCCGATGGCGCGAAGATGCTCTGTCGACGACGGCCGTGTCGTCGAGCCGATTGCTCAGGAGTCCGCTGTGTCCCTCGAACCCGGTGCCGTCGTCGACGATCGCTACGAGATCATCCGCACGATCTCGACCGGCGCGACGAGCGAGACGTACCTGGCCACCGATCGCCGCCTCGATCGCGCCGTCGCGCTGCGGACGCTGCGCCCGTCCCTGGCCGCGAATCCGGACGTGGTGGCAAGATTCCGGCGGGCGGCCGGTGCGTTTGGTGCGGTGCGGGGTCCCGGGATCGTGACCGTGTTCGACTTCGGGGTCGACGGTGACGTCTGCTTCATGTCCACCGAATACGTCGACGGGCGCAGCGTGGCCGACGAGATTCGCGAGGACGGCGCGTACACGCCGGAACGAGCGGTCCGTGTGGCGCTCGACGTGGCGGTCGCGCTCGATGCCGTGCATCGCGCCGGACTGCTCCATGGGGGGCTGCAGTCCTGCGACGTGTTCGTGCGTCCAGCCGGAAGCGCCAAGGTCGCCGACTTCGGGACGAACGGCGCCGCGCTGGGCGCGGTGGAGCCGGGCACCGCGGCAGCGACGGCGATGTACGTCGCGCCCGAGCAGGCACGCGGCGAGGTGGCCGAGGTCCGCAGCGATCTCTACTGCCTCGGGCTCGTGTTCTACGAGATGCTCACCGGAGCCGCGGCCTTCGCGGGCACCGACGCGCAGGAGATCGCCCGCCGGCAAGTGGCCGAGTTGCCGCGGCCGCCGTCGCAGTTCGTCTCGCCGCTGCCGTTCGGTTGCGACGTGATCGTCATGCGCCTGCTCGCCAAGCACCCCGAGGACCGGTATCAGAGCGCGGCGGAGGTCGTCGCCGATCTCGGGGGCCTCCTGGACACCATCCGCCCGCCGCAGCCTTCGGGTCCGAACGCCCGCGTCACACAGTTGGTCACGACGTATGGTGCGGCCGGTGACGCGACCATGGCCGTCACGATGCCGCCCGCGTCGGCGACGGGCCCGGCGGGTCCGAGCGCCGCACATGCAGCGCCGGCGTCGACGGGAAGGGGCTGGCTCTGGGCCGCGGTCACCATCGTCGTCGTGGCGGTGTTCGCCGGGATCGTCATCGTCGCGCTCAACAACGGCGACTCGAGCACACCGGCCCCGGATCACCCGTCGAGCACAAAGGTGACGGTTCCGAACGTCATCGGGAAACGCGAGCCCGACGCGGTCGCGCTCCTCGAAGCATTGGGGCTCCAGACGTCGTCGCTGCGGCAGGCAAACGTCGACGTCCCGTCCGGTGAGGTGTTCGACCAGTCGCCCACCCGCGGTGCGAAGGTCGACAAGGGCTCTTCCGTCGTGCTGACCGTCAGCACCGGGGCCCGCACCACGACGACCGGATCGACCACCACGACCGCGGCGACCACCACGACGACTGCGGCGACCACCACGACGATTACCGCACCACCCACGACCACCACGACGCCGACCACGACAACGGCACCGACCACCACGACCGCGGTGACCCCGACGACCTGAGGTCGACCTCACGGTCCGGCGGCTACGCGTCGTCGAAGACGAGGATCGCGCCGGAGTAGCACGCCACCCAGACGCGGTGTGCGGTGGGTTCGTACGTGATCCCGATCGGATGGGTCGGCGTCGTGACGGTCTGCAGGGTGTGGAGGTCCGATGACGCGAGCTTGGTGATCGTGCTCGAGTCGTAGTTGACGACATAGAGCGATTGGCCGTCGGGTGCGATGGTCATGCTGCGCGGCGCGTTGCCAGTGTGGACCTTGGCGATCACCGTGCCGGTAGCCAGGTCGATCTTGGCCACCGTGCCTTCGCCGTTGATGGTCGCGTAGAGGAACGCACCCGAGGGGTCCATCACGAGGTGCCGTGGCGCGTTGCCGACACGTTTGATCCAGCTGATCGAGTTGTCGGCGAGCGAGACCTTGGCGATGTCGTACGAGCCCATCACCGCGACGTATGCCGTCGTCGACGGTGGATCCACGACGATGCCACGTGGGTACGCACCGAGCTTGATGCGCGCGGTTTCCGTGTTGGTTGCGGTGTCGATGACGCTGAGGTCGTAGGAGCACCAGTTGCTCGCGAACGCATGGCTGCCGTCGGGGGAGACGGCGACGAACTTGGGTACCGAGCCGACCGGGATGGCCCGGTCGATGGTGAAGGTGGTCGTGTCGACGCGGTAGACGTAGCTGTGGTCGATGCCCGATGACGGTGAACATGTGTCGTCGCCCGGATGCGAGAAGCCCGGTCCGAACATCGAGTAGTTGGAGACGTACGCCTCCTTGTGGTCGGGCGTGAACGCGGCCTCGACCGGCGCGCCCTTGACGGAGCCGTTGAGCTCGGGACGACCGAGGGCCGACAGATCCGTGGCGTCGGGAATCGTGTGCACGAGATTGCCGTCGCGGTCGTACACGGTGATGGTGTGCCGGTACATCATGTTCTGCGCGAACACCAGACCGGCTCCTGACGCGGCAACCGACTTCGGCGCGATGTTGCCGGTGATGGTGCGGACGAGGTGAAGCTGCCTGGCGGACGACGGCGGTGCCGGCGGTCCGGTCGTCGGTGCAGTGGGCTGAGGCGCAGTCGGTGGCGCGGCGGGGGCAGGCGCGGCCGGCGTTGCGGCCGCCGTCGAACGTCCGGCCGGAGCGGCACGACTCGTCGCCGTCCGGTCGGCGGTGCCGACTCGACGGGTCTGTTCGGCCGAGCGGGAGTTGGAACCGCAGGCCGTGAGCGTCGCGGCGACCGCGACAAGGGCCGCGTTCCGAGCGAGGCGCATCCGGTCATGCTCGCACCCGGGGGCCGGAATCGCGGGGACCACCGCCTTGTCGGGTGCGAAACACGCCGTTCACATTGCCGAACTCTCGGTGAAACACAGCACCCATAGAGTCGTCATCGAGCGCAAAGGCGCGCTCACGTCCTGATGGCTCTCTTTCCCAGGGGGTGGGCATGCCCACGCAGCTCCTCATGTCATTCCTCGCGCTTGCGCTCTTGTTGCCCGCCATGTGGCGGCGCCACCAGCGCAAGCTCGCGAGGGCGTCCGGTCTGGCCGTCGCGCCACCGAATCGCAAGGCCACGCTGGCGGTCGTCGGCGTGTCGGCCGTGCTCGTGCTCGGGGTCATGGGCGGGGCCGCGTTCGCTTCCAGTGGCGATCCGACCGGCGCGAATACCCCCGACGTCAAGGCTGATCCGATCTCGGCCGTGGTGGCACCCGACAAGAACGCCGATAAGACCACGTCGACCTTGACCCAACAGGTGAATCACGCGGCCACCTCCATCAACATGGTGTGGCTCATGGTCGGCGGCGTGCTGGTGCTGTTCATGCAGGCCGGGTTCGCGCTTGTCGAGACCGGCTTCACGCGGGCCAAGAACGGTTCGCACACGATGATGATGAACCTGGTGATCTTCGCCCTGGGCGTCGTGGGCTGGTTCGTCTGCGGGTACGCCCTGATGTTCGGGTCCACGGGCGCAAGTGCCATCGGGCTGACGGCCCTCGGCCAGGGTGCCCATGTGGGCTCCTGGCAGGTCATCTCGCACTCGGGCTTCTTCCTGGGTGGCCGCGCGTACGACGTGTCCGTGCTGGGCTTCTTCTTCTTCCAGCTCGTGTTCATGGACGCCACCGCGACCATCCCGACGGGCGCGATGGCCGAACGCTGGAAGTTCAGCTCGTTCTGCGTGTGGGGCCTCTTCGCCTCGATGCTCCTGTACCCGATCTACGGCAACTGGGTGTGGGGCGGCGGCTGGCTCGCACAGCTCGGCGTGCTCGGGCCGAAGTGGGGTCATGGCGCGGTCGACTTCGCCGGCTCGGGCGTGGTGCACGCCATGGGCGGCGTCGCGGCGTTCTGGGGAGCCAAGATCCTCGGTCCCCGCATCGGCAAGTTCGACAAGGACGGCAAGCCCCGAGCGATTCCGGGCCACCACTTGCCGATGGCGTTCCTCGGGACGTTCATCCTGCTCGTCGGGTGGATGGGCTTCAACGGTGCGTCCACCTTCTCGGGCAACGACCTCCGCATGACCGTCGTCATCACGAACACGATCCTGTGTTCGGCGTTCGCGTGCCTCACGACGATGTTCATCATGTGGAAGAAGTACGGCAAGCCGGACCCGTCGATGACGTGCAACGGCTTGCTCGCCGGACTCGTGGCCATCACGGCCCCGTGCGCCTTCGTGGCGCCCTGGGGTGCCATGTGCATCGGCATCGTGGCCGGCGCGCTGGTGGTCGTCACCGTGGTCTGGATGGACCACAAGGCCAAGGTCGACGACCCGGTGGGCGCGGTCGCGGTCCACGGCGCCAACGGTCTGTGGGGCGTGATCGCGGTGGGGCTGTTCGCCGACGGGAAGTACGGTGCCGGTCTGAACGGCGTTCCGGGTGCCGAGGGCGTCAAGGGTCTCTTCACCGGCGGTGGTGTGGACCAGCTCCTCGCGCAGCTCACGAGTGTCATCACGCTCGTGGTGTTCTGCTCGATCATGTGCTACCTGTTCTTCACCATCATGGACAAGACCATGGGGATGCGCGTCGAGCCCGAAGTGGAGATCGCGGGCCTCGACATGCCGTTGATGGGTGCGCTGGCGTACCCCGACTTCCTCGAAGCGCAGGGTTCGGTGTTCGTGCCTCTCGACGACGTGGTCGTGGGCAAGGGTGGCAACGGTGGAGCTGCGAGGCTTCGTGAGGAGGTGGGAGCATGAAGCGAGTCCAGGCAGTGATCCGGCCCGAGAAGCTCGACGCCGTGCAACACGGGTTGGCCGAGCTCGGCTTCGTGGGCCTCATGGTCTACGACGTTCGTGGCCACGGCTCCGAGGCCGAGAGCTCGGGCGAGTGGCGCGGTGTGCCGTACACGATGAGCGTCAAGCACAAGCTGCTCGTCGACCTGCTCGTCGAGGACGAGGAGGTGATGCCGGTCGTGGACGCCATCCGCGAGCGGGCGGTCACCGGTACCGCGGGCGACGGCATCGTGTTCGTGCTCGACGTCCCGGCCGTCTACCCGATCCGGGCGGAGGCCGTCACGCCGCCGGCCGAGTAAGGACCATGCGTATCACTCCACCATGTGTATCTGAGATACGCACGGGAGATTGGGGTGGGGGGCCGGTCGGAGGACCGGCCCCCCACCCCGCGTCCGCCTTCGTCGATCCTGTTGCAGCAAGCACGTCGGAATGGCAACGTGGTCTTGGCCGGGACGCGGAGGGGAGCGGTGAGCGACGACACGGTGCCCACTCCCGACCTGCGCCCGTTCGGCTTCTTCCCGGTGGGTCATCCACCGTTGATGGTGCGTCCGCCAAGGAGGGAAGCGCCCGCCCCGCGCGACGATCTCCGCGTCGTAGCCGCGGCCACGCCGGAGCTGCTGTTCGATTTCGAACGCACCTTCGTCGAGGCCTACCCGGTTCCCGAGTGCACGCCGGCTCGTCCCGGCGTGATGGTCGCGTCGGACCTCGGCCGCTCCGTGTACGAACGGTTGGGCTACCGGTCGCTGCTGCGCTTCACGCTCTGGGTGTTCCCGAACCAGCGCGCGTGATCAACCCATCGGCATGACGATCGTCTGCAGTTCGGTGTAGGGCTCGATGCCTTCGGGCCCGAGCTCGCGGCCCATGCCCGATTGCTTGAATCCGCCGAACGGGCTGCGGAAGTCGAGGATCATCTGCGAGTTGATCGCGACCACGCCGGTGCGCACACGAGCGCCGATCTCGGCGCCGTGCTGCGGATCGCTCGTCCACACCGAACCGCACAGCCCGTAGTCGGAGTCGTTGGCGATGGCCACGGCCTCGTCCTCGGTGGAGTAGGGGATGGCCGTGAGCACCGGACCGAAGATCTCCTCGCGGGCGATCTTCATCGAGTTGTCCGCGTCGGCGAACAGTGTCGGCTCGACGTACCAACCCTTGTCGAGGTGGGCGGGCCGCCCGCCGCCGGTGACGACGCGCGCGCCCTCGGCCTTGCCCGACGCGAGATAGCCGAGCACCCGGTCCTGCTGGCGCTGGGCCACGAGCGGGCCGATCTGCGTGGCCTCGTCGAGCGGGTCACCGACCTTCATCGCGCCGATCGCGCTGCCCAGGGCGTCGACGATCTCGGCGTAGCGCGACTGCGGCACGAGGATGCGCGTCTGCGCGCCGCACGCCTGGCCGTTGTTCATGAGCCCGGAGTTGAGGAGCTCGTTCAGCAGGGCGTCGTCGAGGTTCACGTCGTCGAGCACGATGGCGGCCGACTTGCCGCCGAGCTCGAGCGTGCACCGCTTCAGCGCGCCTCCGCAGATGCTGCCGATGTGCTTGCCGACGGCACTGCTGCCCGTGAAGCTCACCTTGTCGATCCCCGGGTGACGCACGAGGTGCTCGCTGACTTCGCGTCCGGCCGCGACGATGTTGATCACACCCGGCGGCAGGTCCGCCTGGGCGACGGCCTCCGCGAACAGGTACGCGTCGAGCGGCGTCTCGGGTGCGGGCTTGATCACGATCGGGACGCCGGCGGCCATCGCCGGTCCGACCTTCAACGCGGTGATGAACAGCGGGACGTTCCACGGGATGATCCCCGCGGCCACGCCGACCGGTGCTCGGCGCACGGTGACCGGCTGACCGAGCCCGCCGGTGCGGTGGTTCTCGAACTCGTAGCTCCGGGTGATGTCGGCGTAGGTGTCGAGCACCATCGTGGCCGAGAAGACCTGGCCCATGATCGACCACGCCTTGGGCGATCCATTCTGCGCGGAGATCATGTCGGCGATGTGCTCGGCGCGGGCCTGGATGGCGAGGCTGAGGCGGGCGATGGCGTCGGCGCGCTCCTCGGGCTTGGTGTGCGGCCAGGGGCCGTGGTCGAAGGCTTCACGGGCGGTGGCGACGGCGCGATCGATGTCGGCCTCCGACGCGTCGGGCACCCGGCCGATGATCTCCTCGCTGTGAGGGGAGATGACGTCGATGGTGCCGGTGCCGGTCGGGTCGACCCATTCGCCGCCGATGTAGAGCTTGTCGTGCGTCTGCACAGGTTCCTCCTGCTGGTGCCGCGCCGGATTCCGAGGTGGAGAACGGTAACGCGTTCTACCTGGCGAGGTCGGGTGGAGGCCGGCCGACCGGCCCGTCATCGGTCTCGTCGACGAGCGAGAGGTAGCCCTCTTCCTCCTGGGCGAAGTGCAAGCGGAGGATGGCGTGCAGCCCGTACAACAGGCGGCGGAGCTCGAGGAGGTCGTCGTCGTCGGGACCTTGCGGATCGATGTCGTCGAGCAGGCTGCCCAGACGCCGGATGAGGTGTCCGATCTCCACGTGGGCCCGGCTCATGGTGCCGGTGGGGTCCGACCCGCCGAGCACCTTGGCCAGCACCGGGTAGAGCTCGGCGTCCTCCGCCTCTTCGTGGGGTTGGATCTCCTCGACGAGAACCCGGTGTACCTCGCGAACCATTGCCAGTGCGGCGCCGGGCTCGACGGTCCCGAGCTTGTCGGCCACGGTGCGGATCTGTTCGATCTCCGGGCGCAGGAGGAGGTGCTCGGCGCTGAAGCGCCGGGTGAGCTCGGCGTCTTCGCGTTCGAAGCGGCTCTGGGCGCCGCTGTCGGTGAGGGCGCGCAACGCGTTGAGGATCACGGCGACGTCGATCGCTTCTTGGAGCAGGGCTCCCGCGGTCGGAGCCAGCAGTCCCGCGGCCGCGAATCCCATCGCGACCAACGACAGGCCGATGCCGACCACCACGCTCTGGAGCGCGATCGATCGCGAGCGGCGGGCGATCACCAGTGCCTCACCCAGCCGATCGAGGCGATCGACGGTCAGCACGACGTCGGCTGCTTCCGATGATGCCGTCGCGCCGCGCGCGCCGATGGCCACGCCCACGTCGGCGAGCGCGAGCGCGGGCGCGTCGTTGATGCCGTCGCCGACCATGATGGTCGGACCGATCCGCCGTTCCATCCGCACCGCCTCGACCTTCTCCGACGGCGTGCGTTCCGCGAGCACCTCGTCGACGCCGATCACTGCGCCGACCGTGTGCGCGACGTCCTCACGGTCCCCGGTGACCATCACGACGCGGCGAACACCGTCGCGGCGCAGCTTGCGGATCGTGCGCGCCGCGTCGGGGCGAATCGGATCGTCGAGCAGGAGCGCGCCCGCGGGCTCGCCGTCGACCTGCACGAAGATCGTGAGCGCGCCGTCGACGGCCGCGCGCCGCCGGATCGATCGGATCCACCTCGGATCGGCGAACGGACAGGCCCAGCTCGCTTTCCCGACCGCGACGGCGTGGCCGTCGACGCGGCCCCGCACGCCGTGCCCCGGCACCTCTTCGACCTCGGTCGGCAGCGTGAGCTCGATGGAACGTTCGTGCGCGGCCCGCACGACGGCGGCCGCGAGGATGTGCGGGGAGACCTGGTCGAGCGAGGCGGCGAAGCGGAGGACCTCGTTCGAATCCAGCGCGGCCGGAACGCTCTCCGACACTCGGGGCCGGCCCGCGGTGAGCGTGCCGGTCTTGTCGAACAGCAGCACTTCGCCGCGCGCGAGCTGCTCGAGCGCGCCCCCGCCTTTGATGATCACGCCGCGCCGAGCCGCGCGCGAGAGACCGGACACGATGGCGACGGGCGCGGCGAGGATCAGTGGGCAGGGTGTGGCCACCACGAGCACCGCCACCGCCCGGACGAGCTCACCGGACCAGGCCCACGCGGCGCCGGCGACGACGAGGCTCACCACGAGGAACACTCCGGCGTAGCGATCGGCGAGCCGCACGAACGGAGCCGTCCCCGATTCCGCCTCCGCGACGAGTCGCACGATCCCCGCGTAGGTGCTCTCCTCGGCGCTCGTCGTCGCGCGGAGGTCGAAGGGTCCGCCCGCGTTCACGGTTCCGCTGCGAATCGCATCACCCACGACGTGCTCGACCGGGAGCGCCTCGCCCGTGAGCGCGCTCTCGTCGAGCACCGCCGGTCCCGTCTCGATCATCCCGTCGACGGGAACCACCTCGCCCGGTTGCACGAGCAGGAGATCACCACGGAGCACTTCATCGAGTGGAGGTTGCGTGAGCTCGCCGTCGACGTACCGATGCGCGACACGGGGGGCGCGTTCGAGCAGGGCCCGCAGCTCGCCTCGCGCTCGTGCGGCCGCGCGTTGTTCGAGCGCTCGACCGCTCGCCAGCATCACCGTGATGACGGCACCGGCGAGATACTCGCCGACGGCGAGGCTCCCGACGAGGGCGAGGACGGCGACGATGTCGGCGCCGAGGCGTCCATGACGAGCCGCGTCGAGGACCCACCACCCGGCCGGGAGGATCCCCATGATCGTGGTGGCGGCCCAGCATCCATTGGCCAACGCGTCGGCCCCGGCGACGTGCGCGAGCCCACCCGCGGCGAGCCCGGCCAGGGACACCACGAGCAGGATGGAGATGGCGTGGCGACGCGCGAGGGTCGGCACTGGCGGCAGTTCCTCCGTTCCGGTCGGGAGCACTCCCGACGCTACGGCGTGGGCGGTCGTGGGACCTAGAGGCGATGGTCCTCGCCGGACCTGATTCCGAGCGCCGGGCTCAGTGTGGCCAAGCGTCACCGAGCGCGGCATTAGTGTTCTCCGGTGCCCACCCCGCGGGAGCGCTCGACGACACCGCCGTCGAAACGGCGAATCATCGGCCGCGTCCTGGCGATCCTCGTGACGGGAGTGTCCTTCTACTACGTCGGCCCGCAGGTGCTCGACGTGTTCGCGGAGTTCCCGAAGCTGTCCAGCGTCGGCCCGCTCTGGCTCGTCGCGATCCTCGCGTGCGAAGCGGCGAGCTTCGTGATGGTGTGGCTGATGCTGCGCCTCGCGCTCCACACTCGCCGCTGGTCCCCGGTCGTCACGTCGCAGCTCGCCGGGAACGCGTTCAGCTCGATCGTCCCCGGGGGTGCGGCGGCGGGCGCGGCGTTGCAGATCCGCATGCTGTCGCAGTCGGGGATCGAGACGACCACCGCGGCCGCGGGCATGACCGCGTTCACCCTGTTGCAGTTCGCGAGCCTCAGCGCGTTGCCGGTGCTGTCGCTGCCCGCCGTGCTCGGCGGCGCCGCGATCGCTCCGGGTCTCGCGCAAGCCGTGATCGTGGGCACCGTCGCGTTCGTCGCGATCATGACCGTCGGCTTCGTACTCGCGGGGTTCGACGCGCCCCTCATGGCGGTGGGTCGAGTTCTGCAGGTCGTGCTCAACTGGTTACGGCGTCATCGCGAACCGTTGACCGACCTGCCGGAGCGTCTCGTCGTCGAACGTGATCGACTTCGTCGTACCCTCGGGACGCACTGGTGGCAGGCCCTGCTCATCACGGTCGGGCGCGTCGGGTTCGACTACTTCGCGCTGCTCGCCTCGCTCGCGGCGGTGGGCGCGCGCCCGAGCCCGTCACTCGTATTGCTCGCCTACGCGTCGGCGATCGTGCTCGCCATGATTCCGCTCTCGCCCGGTGGCCTCGGTTTCGTGGAGGCCGGGCTCACGGGAATGCTGACGCTGGCGGGCGTCGACGCCGCCAGCGCCGTGCTCGCCACCCTGATCTACCGGCTCGTGCAATATTGGTTGCCGTTGTTCGCCGGCCCGATTGCGTATCTGGTCTTCCGGCGCACGCAATCCCGCGTCGCGCAACGCCCGGCGTCAGCGGGCTGAACGGCTCAGCGCGCGTCGCGCCACATCGTGGTGACGACGGGACCGTCGGCGGGAAGATCGAACGAGCCGTGACGGACGAACCCGTGACGTTCGTACCGCTCGAGGTTCGCGGGATTCGTCGACTCGAGATACGCGGGCATGTGTTCGCCGTCGATGCGGCGCAGGTTGTCGGCGAGCAGGCCGACACCGAGACCGCGACCGCGATGCGCGTCGTGGGTCGCGAACAGGCTCAGGTAGTAGTGCGGTTCGTTCCGGGGATGCGCCGCCTCGAATCGTTCGAACGACTCGAGGAACACGCCGGTTCGTGACCCGACGAGCTCACGCAGCATGGGTTCGAGTCGTGCTTCTTCCTCGGCCGAGAGCTCGTCACAACCCGGCGGTATCCAGACGGTCGCGGCTTCGCAGTCGGATGTCACCCAGACGCCGCCGTTGCGCAGCGCAGCCTGGACGAAGAACCGCCACCACACGGCGTACTGCTGCCGGCGCCGCCCCGCATCGTCGAAGGCCCAACCCCAGACGGGATCGTCGTGGAAGGCCATCGAGATCGTCTCGGTGACGCGGTCCGTGTCAAACGGCGTGGCCGAACGTTCGCTCGTGTGCGTTGCGTCGCCCATGTGGCCCCCCAGCGCTCGCCGCGGCCCCGTTCGGGCACGGGTCCCGAGAAGTGTCCCGCCCGGGTTCTTCCCGCTGCAAGTGGTGCCGGAGATCGTGCGCTCGCGTGTGCGACCATGGAAGGCCGCCTTCGAGCCCGTTCTGGACATCGTGGAATCCACTCACCCCAGCGCCCTGACGCGCCGTCCGACCCTGCGGTACCTGCCGGGGATCGACGGTCTGCGTGCGATCTCCGTGCTCGCCGTCATGGCGTTCCACGCCGGTGTGACGCGCACGACCGGCGGGTTCCTCGGCGTCGAGGTCTTCTTCGTCATCTCCGGCTACCTGATCACGTCCTTGCTGCTCGCGGAGCGGCGGAGGAACGGTCGGGTGTCGCTGCGGAACTTTTGGGTGCGGCGCGCCCGGCGTCTCCTGCCGGCACTGCTGCTGATGGTGGCGGTCGTCGTTCTGTACAGCGTGTTGTTCCTGCCCGATGTCGTGGGTGCGTTGCGACGGGACGTGCTGGGCGCGCTCACCTACACGAGCAACTGGGTCCAGATCTTCGGGCACCTGTCGTACTTCGAAGCCGCGGGTCGTCCGCCCATGCTCCAGCACCTGTGGTCGCTTGCGATCGAGGAGCAGTTCTATTTGCTCTGGCCGCCGCTCCTCCTGCTGTGCTTGTTCTTCGTCGAGCGGCGGCGCACTGCATGGATGGTGGCCGCGGCCACGGTGGCGTCGTGGATCTGGGCGATGGGGTTGTACTCGCCGACGGACAGCCGTGCATACTTCGGCACGGACACGCGCGCCGGAGGATTGCTCATCGGTTCGCTGCTGGCTTTCGTGTGGACACCGGAGCGGTTCCGCCGTCGGGCCGCCCGCAGCGCGCGTTTCGTGCTCGACGTGCTGGGATTTGGCGCCGTACTGGTACTGCTGTGGACCTTCCACCGCGCGACGGGATTCGATCCGGCTGACGCCTGGGTGTTCCGCGGCGGGCTGGTGCTCGTCGACGTCATGACCGTCGTCGTGATCGCGGCGATCGTCCATCCGGCCGCGGACGTGAACTTCGTGCTGGGCGCACAGCCCCTGCGCTGGATCGGGCAGCGCTCCTACGGCCTCTATCTCTGGCACTGGCCCATCTTCCAGGTGACCCGCCCCGGGATCGATCTGTCGATGTCGTGGTTCCCGGTGCTGCTGATCCGTCTCGCGCTGACGTTTGCCGCCGCCGAGCTCTCGTACCGGTTCGTCGAAGCGCCGATTCGCAGCGGGGCCCTGGGCCGACTGGCTCGGCGAACGCGTGATGCGTCGCGGTCGCGCGAGTGGGTATCGGCCGCATGGGGTTTCGGCGTGGCCTTGGCGGCGTGTGCCGTCATCTTCGCGTTGGGGATCGGTTTGTTCAGCGCGACGGCGCGGACCGAACGCGTCTTCGGGATCGCGACCAGCGCGCACCGCCACGATCGGGGAAACCTTCCCGACGCCGAGATCGTCGCTCGCGCCCGTCGTGCTGTGAGCTCGGCGGCGGCGGCGACCGCAGCCACGACCACAGCAACGACCGCGACGCCGTCCACCACGGCAGCCGCGCCAACGACGGCCGCCGGGCCCCCGAGCTCCGATCCGAACGCGCCGCCGACATCGGCGCCCCCGGCGCCTCCGGCGAGCGCCGTCGCGGCGGCGGTGTCGCCAACGGTGCCACCGCCGACGACCGCACCCCCTCCGACGACGGCACCGGGGCCGCCGCCCACCGTGATGGGCATCGGGGACTCCGTGATGCTGGGCGCCCGTCCCGGACTGGAAGCCGCCGTCCCGGGGATGCTGGTGGACGCCAAGGTCAGCCGGCAGTTCGGCGACGCACTGCAGGTGCTCACCTTCTACCGGGACGCCAAGCTGCTGCCCGACGTCGTCGTCGTGCACCTCGGCACCAACGGCGCGTTCACCGACGCGCAGTTCGATCAGATGATGCAGATCCTCGGCAACCGGCCGGTGTACTTCCTCAGCGTTCGTGAGCCGCGCGCGTGGCAGCAACTCGTGAACGACCGATTGCGCGGCGGTATCTCGCGCTGGCCGAACGCCCATCTCATCGACTGGTTCTGTTTCGCCGGTTCTCACGGCGACTGGTTCGCGAACGATGGATTCCACGTCGGCGCGGAAGGCGCTCGCAACTATGGATTGCTCGTGAAGAGCTTCGTGATCGGACCGACGCCGTTGCCGATCTCGGCATGCTGACAAGCTCGCGACGATGCCGTCGAGGCGGAGTGATCGCCATGACCAGGTTGCATCCGTCGTCTCGCTTCTGGGTGGTGGTCGGCGCGATCGCGTGCGTCGGGCTCGTCCTTCGCGTTGTGTACGCGGTCGTGATGGTCAACCACGCGCCACTGGGTCTCGACGCGACGTGGTACAGCTTCCAGGCCGGCACGATCGACGCCGGTACCGGTTACGTCGACCCGCACACGTTCTTCACCACCGGGAAGGCGGTTGCCACGGCCAACTTCCCGCCCGCGTGGCCAATGCTTCTTGCCGGCGTTCACCATCTCGGCTTTGCGAGTGACCTCGCGTTTCGGATCACAGGCGGGCTCGTGGGCACCACGACCATCGTGACGACCGCGGCGATCGGTCGGCGGTTGCTCGATCGACGCGTCGGTATCATCAGCGCGGCGATCGTGGCATTCTCGCCGTACCTCATTGCCGCCGATGGCTCACTCATGTCGGAGAGCCTCTACCTGGCGCTGATCGGCGGCGCGGTGTTGGCCACGATCGTTGCGGCCGAACGCGGTCGACTGCGCGAGTGGTGCTTCGCCGGGTTCCTCTTCGGGTTCGCGTGCCTGGCGCGCAGCGACGGAGTCGTCGTCGCGGTGATCGTGCTGGGCGTTGCGGCGGTGCGCACGCGCGTACCTGTCCGGCGCAAGCTCGCCGTTTTCGCATGCGCACTCTCGACGTGCGCCTTGGTCCTCGTTCCGTGGACGGTGCGCAACTCGGAGCGTCTCGGCGCGCTCGTGCTCCTGTCGAGCAATTCGGGAAATGTCATCGAGGGCGCGAACTGCGCCTCTACGTACCATGGGCTCGTCGGCGCATGGGACTTCCGCTGCGTGCACGTCGTGGGCGGAGCCGACGAGCTGCGGTCGTCGGCCGAGGGGCGCCGCCGCGGTCTCGCCTATGCCCGCCACCATGCGCTGCGGTTCGTGGCGGTCGTGGCTCCGGCGCGAGTCCTCCGCGGGTGGGGGCTGTGGAGCCCGGGCGCCCAGGCCGACCTCGAGGTGGTCGAGAGCCGGAACCAGAAGTTCCAGCTCTTCGGTTGGGTGGTGGAGCTCGGTGTCCTCGCGCTCACAGCCGCCGGTCTCGTCGTCGCTCGGCGCACACACCGGGACGTCGCGGTGCTCGTCGCGCTGCTCGTCGCGGCGTCCGTCGTGCTCGTCGTTTCCTGCGGCAACCAGCGACTCCGGCTGGTGGCGGAGCCCGGCGTCGCGGTGCTTGCGGCGCTCGCGCTCGGGGAGTGGCGCGGCCGGCGCCGCGAAGAGAGAACGGGAATACTCTGAACGAGTCGGCCGATGTCCGATGCGGGCGCCCGGCGTGCCGCGCGCACTTGCGTGCCGCGAGGGCGTCGGGGAAGATCGGTGCCGCCGATCGGCACACCGACCCGCGGACGGAGGATCCCATGCACGCCAACGTTGTTCACACTCGAATCGACATGGCCCGGTGGGACGAGGCGCTCGCGGGGATCGCGGGGGTGAAGGATCGGTTGCTCTCGATGCCGGGGGTCAAGGGCGCCTTCTGGTTGGCTCCTCTCGATGGTCAGGGGATGATGGTGAGTCTGTGGGAAGACGAGCGAACGGCCGCCGCGGCCGCGGTGCCGGTCGGCTTCTCGCCGGCTCCGGGCGTTACGGTCGAACGGGTCGAAAGCCGAGCCGTCATCGACCAGATCTGAACGCACGGTTGCCATGACGGAACTTCGCGCCTCCTGGGATGAGGTGTATTCGGCTCGGTCCGCGACCGAGGTGAGCTGGTACCAGCGGGAGCCGGCGGTCTCGTTGCGGCTGATCGAGTCGTGTGGTTGGCCCGCGTCGGTGATCGACGTGGGCGCGGGGGCCTCGGTGTTCGTCGATTGCCTGCTCGACGCGGGGTACATGGACCTCACGCTCCTCGACCTCTCGCAACGTGCGCTCGACCAGGTGCGGGAGCGACTCGGAACCGCGGCGGACTCGGTCGCGTTCGTGTGCGGCGACCTGCTGCATTGGACGCCGACGCGGACCTACGACGTCTGGCACGACCGCGCCGTGCTGCACTTCCTCACAGAACTTCCGGACCGTGCGCGGTACACGGAAACCGCAGCCCACGCCGTTCGCCCCGGCGGGCATCTCGTGATCGGCACGTTCGCCGAAGATGGGCCCACCGAATGCTCGGGCCGGCCGGTCCTGCGTTCGTCGGCCGACGACCTCGTGGATATGTTCGCCGCGGACTTCGCGCCCGTCCACTCCGAACGTGAGGAACATGTGACGCCGTGGGGTGCCGGGCAGCCGTTCACCTGGGTCGTGTTGCGCCGCACGTGACGCGCGCCGGTGGGACATTCGGCTCTGGTCGTACTCCGGCCTTCGGGCCATCCTGAGAGCGTGTGGGTTTCTCGAGACGGGAGGCCACCGTGCTGAGGCTTTCGCCGGTGTTCCTGGTCGTCATCGTCGTGGCGTTGGTCTACGCGGTCACCCGGATGGCGCGAGGGCATCGAACCCCCGCCTCCGAGATCCCCGAGGCGCTCGGCGCGGCTCCGGCCGCGGCCCGCGCCGCGGATACCGGCGCGCCGCCGTCGGCGCGACCCGACGTCACCTCGGATCTCGCCGGGGATCTCGCTCGGTGGACCGCCGCCGGGCTGCTGTCGGACGAGCAGGCGG
>Ga0209048_10000354_pt1 | contig 49387 bp, 44 predicted proteins | sample FrelakmetCRP12CR_FD_187146 | JGI IMG/M metagenome (GOLD analysis project Ga0209048, IMG submission 187146) | Freshwater lake sediment microbial communities from the University of Notre Dame, USA, for methane emissions studies - CRP12 CR (SPAdes)... | ecosystem: Environmental > Aquatic >...
AATCCTGGCATTGGCGAAGAAGCATAATTTAAAGATCGTAGAAGATTGCGCCCAGGCCCATGGCTCCGTATATAAAGGAAGAACTATCGGTTCAATAGGCGATATGGCGTGTTTCAGCTTCTACCCCGGCAAAAACTTGGGCGCGTATGGTGATGCAGGAGCTATCGTAACGAATAATGCTGAACCGGCTCAAAAAGCAAGAATGTTTGCGAATCATGGAAGAATCGGCAAATATGATCACGAGATCGAGGGTGTCAACAGCCGTCTGGATGGGCTACAGGCAGCGATTTTAGGTGTTAAATTGGAATATCTTCCCCAATGGACAGAGAACCGCAGGAAAAATGCATATATATATAATGAATGCCTGAAAGGAACTGATTTGATAACCCCTTTTGAAATAGATGAGGTAAAGGCAGTCTATCATTTATATGTTGTGAGGTTAAAGAAGGAGTTGAGAAAAAGGCTTCAGGAACATTTGAAGACAAAAGGCATCTCAACCGGAATACACTATCCGATTGCACTTCCCAACCTGAAGGCTTACTCCTACTTAAATCACACCGGAAACGATTTCCCTGAAGCAACCAAAGCTTCTCAGGAGATAGTTTCTCTGCCGATATATCCGGAGTTGACCGAAGATCAAATACAGTATATTGCTGATGGGATTAAAAAATTTAATATTAGAGACAGCGTATAAAAAAGTCAACCCTCAGTCAATTAGTTATCATGCCGTAATCATTTATGCCTTAAACCTTACGCCTTAAGCCTTTTTTGCCTTATACCTATGCAATTGTCAATCATCAATCCATTAAATTACCCCGGTTGGGACGAGCTTTTGCCCTCACATCCGAATTGTTCCATTTTTCATTCCTCAAACTGGGCAAGCGTGCTATCTGAATCGTATAACTATAACCCACTTTATTTCGCTGCAATTAATGATAAGAAGTTATCAGCATTAATCCCTTTTATGGAAATAAAAAGCATCCTGACAGGGAAAAGGGGTGTTTCCCTTCCTTTTACCGACTATTGTGAATCAATCATTCCTCAAAAAACTAATTTTCAGGATACAATGTGCTATTTAATTGAATACGCAAAAAAAGCTGGATGGAAATACATGGAGATAAGGGCTAATGGATCACTTTTTAACGGCACACCGCCTTCTTCTTTTTACTATGGCCATACACTGGAGCTCTCACAAGGCATAGAAAGAATTTTTCCGAATCTCAGGGACAGCACAAGGAGAAACATAAAAAAGGCTGTGAAGGAAGGTGTTGAAATTACTATCAATAATTCATCAGATTCAATAAAGGAATTTTATCGCCTGCATTGTTTGACAAGAAGAGAACATGGACTTCCCCCACCGCCTTATTTTTTTTATAGGAAAATACATGAACATATCCTCTCGAAGGATCTCGGATTTGTAGTCCTTGCATCATACAACAAGAGATGTATATCCGGTGGTGTCTTTTTCCATTTCGGAGAAAAGGCAATTTTTAAATATGGAGCATCTGACAAGGGTTATCAGCACTTAAGACCGAATAATCTCATCATCTGGGAAGCGATAAAGTGGTACACATTGAATGGATATAAAAGCCTTTGTTTCGGAAGAACTGAACCGGAAAATAAAGGGCTTATGCAGTTTAAGACCGGTTGGGGAGCAAAAGAGCATCTTATACATTACTACAAGTATGACTTGTTAAAAGAGGCATTTGTACAGGATTCTTCCAGAGTAACAGGTTTTCATAATAAGATTTTTGCTCATATGCCAATCCCCTTATTAAAAATGACCGGCGCATTATTATACAAACATATGGGATGAGGATAGGAGACAGAATTTAGAAGTCAGAAGTAAGAAGACAGAAGTTAAAAGACAAAAGTAAGAAGTCAGGATTAAGAATGAAAAGACAACCGGCAAAAAGTTTTCAGGATTTAATCGTCTGGCAAAAAGCACATCAGTTTGTTTTATCTATTTATCGTTTAAGTGAAGGATTTCCAAAAAGGGAAATTTATGGATTAACTTCACAAATAAGAAGAGCTTCAATTTCTATTCCAGCTAACATAGCAGAGGGATTTAAGAAAAAAACTAAACCCGATAAAGCTCGTTTTATGAATATTGCACAAGGCTCCCTGGAAGAATGCCGCTATTATTTGAAACTTATAGAAGACCTTGGATATGGAAACGCTCTGGAATTAATGCCTCAAATTGAAGAAGTCAGTAAATTACTGCAGGCATACTCATCTTCAATTCTGGATTCCATCTTCTGATTTCTGTATTCTAAATTCCGTCTTCTTTATTTATTATTATTTATGACCAGCTTCAAAAACAGAATATTTTATTTTCTAAAACCATTTATCCCCCGGTATTTACAGCTTATTATACGGAGAAAGATTGTTTTTCAGAAGAGGCTGAAATACAAAAATGTTTGGCCCATAGATGAAAAAGCAAGTAAGCAGCCTGATGGTTGGTTTGGCTGGCCTGAAGGGAAACGGTTTGCCCTTGTCCTGACGCATGATGTTGATACAGCAAAGGGACAGGAAAAGTGCAGGGATTTAATGAATATAGAGATGGAATCGGGATTCAGATCGTCATTTAATTTTGTACCGGAAAGATATACAGTGTCTGCAGAATTGCGTAATCTTCTCACACAGAATGGATTTGAGGTTGGTGTCCATGGATTATATCATGATGGAAAGTATTTTGTTTCTAGAGAAGAATTCCGGAGAAGAGCTGTAAAAATCAATAAATATATAAAGGATTGGAATGCTGTGGGATACCGTTCACCAGCAATGCAACATAACCTCGACTGGTTTCACGATCTCAATATAGAATATGATGCCTCTACATTTGATACCGACCCTTTTGAGCCACAGCCTGAAGGAGTAGGAACGATATTTCCTTTTTATGTGCCGGAGAACGGTGACAATCAAAAGGGGTATGTGGAGCTTCCCTATACCATTCCCCAGGACTTCACCCTTTTCGTCCTCATGCAGGAAACTGATATTTCCATCTGGAAAAAGAAACTGGACTGGGTCGCAGAGCAGGGAGGCATGGCGCTTGTCTTAACACATCCTGATTATATGAATTTCACTAAAGATAAATGCAAGATAGAGGAGTATCCAGTGAATTTCTATAAGGAATTTCTTGGATACGTGAAGGAACAATATAAGGGCGTTTATTGGACGGCTTTGCCCAGTGAAATGGCGCGGTTTTGGAAGGGGAATATGGTTAGAAAAGGTATGCCGCCTCTTGGCTCACGCTAAACGCGTACGATAAGCACCATAATTAAATATGATTGCTTCCCATATCAGGTGAATATGCATTTTAAGGAGACAACGATCAAAGATGTGTGGGTTATCGATCCAACTCCGCATGAGGATGATCGTGGACGATTCATGCGGGCATGGTGTTCCCAGGAGTTCTCTCAGCACGGCATCGAGTTTAAGCCGGTACAGGCGAACATGGGGTTCAGCATACGCAAGGGGACTGTTCGAGGCATGCATTTTCAGGAGGCGCCCGCACTCGAGGCCAAACTGGTCCGCTGCACAAGAGGATCCATCTTCGACGTCGTGCTCGACCTCAGACGGGAGTCCCCCTCATACGGCAAATGGTATGGCGCAGAATTGAGTGCGGAGAACGGTCGAATGCTGTATATACCCGAACACTGCGCGCACGGATACCAGACCATGGAGGAAGACACAGAGATCTACTACATGACTTCGGCATTTTATACCCCAAGCTCAGTGCGCGGAGTTCGATTCGATGATCCGGAGTTCGGCATTCAATGGCCCTTGGTCGCCACAGTAGTCTCTGAACAAGATCTAAAATGGCCGCTCGTAAAGCAGTAGGAGGTCTCAAGATGAAAAAACTGTTTATTGTTTCCTTGGTGATCTTTCTCCTTGCTTCAGCATTATTATCTGGTGCCGAAGCTATAGCCAGAACATACACCACCAATTTCCCTCTCACTGAGAACCCCATTTCTGCAGGTGGAAATTGGATAAATGGCGGGACGACAGGTATTAATTGGACAAATGTGAGAACGACTCCAGGTCTTGCATTTGGGACTCCGATGTCAGGATATGCCGATGATACTGCCATTGTAACAGGTAGCTGGGGAGCGACTCAAACGATTCAAGGAACAGTCTATAAGATTAATCCGGTAGTTAGCTATCAAGAGGTTGAGTTGCGTTTGCGTACTTCTATATCGGCAAATAGCATCACTGGTTATGAGATTAACTTTCGTTGCTCAAAAAACAGTGATGCTTATACTGAAATCGTCAGATGGAATGGTCCTCTTGGGAATTTCACCTATCTGTCACGGCAAACAGGCTCACAGTACGGAGTACAGACCGGAGACGTAGTGAAGACAACTATTAGTGGCAGTACCATTAATGTCTACATCAATAACGTATTGGTGAACACAGCCACAGATAGTACATACTCAACAGGAAGCCCCGGAATTGGTTTTTGTTGTGGCACATCCATGAGTGATTTCGGTTTTACGTCGTTTACGGCTTCGGATGGAACAGACACATTACCTCCATCTCCCCCGAAGAATCTGCACACTTTGCCTTGATAAATCAAGCCGGGGAGAATTCAGTCCGTGGCGTTCGATACAGTGATCCCGCGTTTAATATCCAATGACCCTAGTCGCGACGATAGTCTCTGAACAAGATCTAAAATGGCCGCTCGTAAAGTGGTAGGAGGTGTCAACATGATTGTAGATACAGCACTGAGAGAGCGTGAGGTCGCGGGCCGCCCGATCTGCGTCGGAATGGTTGGATCGGGTGCGACAGGCCGTGCTATCGCCCTGCAGCTTGGGACACCGGCACCGGGGATTCGCCTCGTGGCAATCGCAAATCGAACACCAACTAACGGTGAACGAGCATTCCGCGAGGCCGGCATCACAGGGTGGATTCGTGTAGGATCTGCTCGCGAGGCGGAAAACGCGATGGCCCGAGGACTCGCAATACTGACCGAGGACCCGTTTGTTTTGACCGCCTGCGGTGCCATAGACGTGCTTGTGGAAGTTACGGGTACTGTCGAGCCCGCAGCCCATGTGGTGATAGACGCGTTCAACCACGGTAAGCACGTGGTCATGGTGAACGCCGAGCTTGATTCGATGCTCGGGCCGATTCTTAAGGTGAAGGCGGATCATGCAGGGGTCGTGGTAACGAATACTGACGGAGATGAACCTGGAGTAGCGATGACCCTGTACCGTTATCTTCGGTCACTGGGACTTCGTCCAGTGGCTGCAGGCAACCTTAAGGGCATGGTCGACTACTATCGGACTTCCGATACCCAAAAGGTATTTGCGGAGAAAAACGGCTAGGATGCCTGGAAGGTCACTTCTTTTGCGGATGCTACAAAGCTGTCCATGGAAACGACTGTCCTGGCGAATGCCACAGGTCTGCATGCAGGTCACCGGGGTATGTTTGGACCTGCCTGCAAGCACGTGAGGGAAATGGCGCAGTTTTGGAAATCAAATCAATCATTATAGATTCGTGGTTCGCAACCAGCGGGCCTCAGTATGACTAAACATCGGGAGGAAGTGTTGTGAAAATATTAGTTACCGGCAATATGGGCTATATCGGGCCAATTCTTACGAAACAGCTGCGTCAGTCCTATCCTGATGCCAAACTGACAGGATTTGATATCGGGTATTTTGGCAACTGCATCACCAGTACAGAACTGCTCCCTGAGTGCAGGGTTGATATTCAGTACTTTGGCGATATGAGGCAGTTTCCTGAAGAAATGTTGCAAGGTGTGGATGCCATAGTGCACCTTGCCGGCATTTCCAACGATCCGATAGGAAATAAGTTCGAGGAGGTAACACTCGATATCAATTACCGCGCAAGCATAACACTGGCCAAAAAAGCCAAAGAGTTGGGGATCAAATCATTCGTCTTCGCTTCAAGCTGCAGCATGTATGGTGCTGCTGACGATAGCGCCCGTACGGAGCAGTCTCCATTAAATCCTCTTACCGCATATGCCAAGTCAAAGGTTTATACGGAAAAGGATCTGGAGCCCCTTGCATCCGATCAATTCAAGGTAACGTGTCTCCGGTTCTCGACTGCTTGCGGGTGGACTGAAAGACTCAGATTGGATCTGGTGCTCAATGATTTTGTCGCGTGCGCGATAGCATCAAAAAAGATCACCATACTGAGCGACGGGACTCCGTGGAGGCCGTTGATCAATGTAAAGGACATGGTGCGAGCAATGGATTGGGCGATAAGCAGAGAAGTGAATAATGGCGGCAAGTTTTTAGCCGTGAATGTCGGGAGCAGTGCATGGAATTATCAGGTCAGAGACCTTGCGGAAGCAGTCGCTAAAGCAATCCCCGGCACTGAGATCTCCATAAATAAGAACGCACAGCCTGACAAACGCTCTTATAAGGTGAATTTCGATCTGTTCAATAAATTAGCCCCGCATCATCAGCCACAGGTTGATCTGGCAGAATCAATTAATGAATTAAAGAACGGACTTAATGCCCTGGGATTTAAGGATGGTGAATTCCGCGATTCATGGTTTATGCGGCTGAAAGTCCTGACCGAACTTCAGGAAAAGGGACTGCTGAACAGCAAGCTTCAGTGGATCAACGCTGCAATGTGAGGCAAAGGCTGTTCCTTGTGATAAGAAATATACAGTATGTACGGGAGTGATAGGTGCCGCAATTCTGACGCATATCAGCAAGAGAACGATAAAGGAAAGGATTATGCAGAACAGTCCATCATGCCGTTTTTGCAGTACGAACCTCAACCATACACTGGTAGACCTGGGAATGTCACCCCTGTGCGAGAGTTTTTTAAAAGCTGATCAACTGAACCAAATGGAGCCGTTTTACCCTCTTCATGTTTACGTTTGTGAAAAATGTTTCCTGGCCCAGATCGAGGAATATGTAAGCCCGGAGTCGATATTCAGCGAATATGCCTATTTTTCATCATATTCTGACTCATGGTTGCAGCATGTGAAAAGATACACGGATACGATGATAGATCGCTTTGGAATAAATGCATCGAGTCATGTTGTGGAACTCGCGAGCAATGACGGATATTTGCTCCAGTATTTTGTCAAGAGGGGAATCCCCGTGCTCGGCATCGAGCCGGCGCTAAATATTGCGCAAACAGCTGTTGCAAAAGGAGTACCCACCATTGCCAGGTTCTTTGGTGAAAAACTCGCGCTTGAATTGGCCGAAACAGGGAAAAAGGCAGACCTCCTGATCGGCAATAATGTTTTAGCGCAGGTGCCTGATCTGAATGATTTCGTGAAAGGGATGAAAATTCTGTTGAAGCCCGCGGGCATTATCACAATGGAATTCCCTCATGTGATGAAATTGATCGAAGAAAATCAGTTTGACACGATATACCATGAGCATTTTTCTTATTTTTCCCTCTATACCGTGGGAAAAATATTTTCATTCCATGGCATGAAAATATTCGACATTGAAGAGCTCGCGACGCACGGTGGTTCGCTTCGAATCTATGCTGCTCATAATGATGACGATGCTAAGCCCATCGGGAAACAGGTTGACGATCTCAGGGCGCGGGAGAAGGCCGGCGGGATAGCGAACCTCGATTACTATATATCGTTTGGAGAGAAGGTCAAGCAGACAAAGAGAGGCATCCTGGGAGTTCTGATCGATCTTAAAAAGGAAGGAAAATCAATCTGCGGATATGGAGCTCCGGGAAAAGGGAACACCCTGCTGAATTATTGTGGAATAAGATCTGATTTTCTGGACTTTACCTGTGATCGGAATCCTTATAAACACGGAAGATTTACACCCGGGACCCACATTCCCATCTACCCGCCTGAAAAGATACAGGAGGTGCGGCCCGATTATCTTTTCATCCTGCCCTGGAACTTGAAAGACGAAATCATGAAGCAAATGAGCTTTATCCGGGATTGGGGTGGAAAATTCATTGTTCCGATCCCTGAGGTAAAGATCTACCCGTGACCCGCTCTTTACGCAATTTGTCCCCCTGTATCTCCCGGCTTGCACGAAGAGGAACGCATAAATAATATGGATTCTGATATTACAATTATCGGCGCAGGCGTGGTAGGTCTGGCGATCGCAGCCGAGCTCGCTGATAATAAATTGAATATCTATCTGTTGGAGAAGAATGAGTCCTTTGGCATGGGGATCAGCTCAAGAAACAGTGAAGTGATCCATGCCGGAATTTATTACCCTTCTGATTCATTGAAGGCAAAATTATGTGTTGAAGGCAGGCATCTGCTTTACGAAACGTGCTCAAAATACAATATCCCTCATGTTAAGATCGGCAAATTGATCATTGCGATGACCGACGGAGAACTGGGAACGATAGAACAGTTAGGTCAGACCGCGACGAAAAATGGCGTGTCTGTTGCTCTCCTGGATAAAAACCAGGTCAATAAAATGGAGCCCCATATCCGCGCAGCCGGAGCACTGTATTCTTCTGAAACCGGCATTATCAGTGCCCATGCCCTGATGGATTATTATCGTCGAGCTGCGAAGTTGAAAGGAGCTGATGTTGCGTATAACACAAAAGTTACCGGCATTGAAAAGGTTGCCGGAGGTTATAGGATATCAACGTGGAATGGCGAGAATGATGATTTCGCATTTGACACGGAAAAAGTGATCAACGCGGCCGGTTTGTACTCAGACGAAATAGCTGCGATGACAGGCGCCAGCTATAGGCTTCATTATTGCAAAGGCGATTATTTCAGCATTAACAACGTGAAAAAGGGGATGGTCAATAAACTCGTCTATCCCGTTCCGGAGACGAATCACGTTGGGCTGGGTGTCCATTTGACCATTGATCTGTCAGGGCGAATGAAATTGGGCCCTGATGCGACGTATGTGGACAGGGTTGAAGATTATTCAATTGATGGAAATAAAAGAGATGCCTATTATGCGTCGGCCGTTAAATTCCTGCCATTTCTTCGCAAGGAAGACATTGTTCCTGATATGTCCGGTATCAGACCGAAGCTTCAGGGACAGGGTGAAAGTTTTCGAGATTTTGTGATTCAGGAGGATTTGCCCGGCTTCGTCAATCTCGTCGGGATCGAGTCTCCAGGGTTGACAGCAGCTCCGGCCATTGCTCATTACGTGAAGGCGCTAATCATGGGTTGGGTAAATTAGTAGTAATTTAGCACAGATGCACAATTGATAATGAGATGCGATGTATTGCTTGAAATAAATTTGTAATCCTCAAATTGCGAGACTCAAGCTTTGCCACATTAGTGAAATGTGTTTTATTTAAAAGTTGGTGAGGTATAAAATACCATGACTTTGCGCTTTGAAGATCTTAATAAACACCTTAATTCTCTTGAGATTGGCCAAGAAATGTTCCAGCTTATAAAAGAACTATATCCGATTTGCCGAAGTATGACTGGTAATGGCATAAGAGATACGTTACATCTTATCCAAAGACATGTTTCATTGGATATTCATGAAGTCCCAAGTGGAACTAACGTGTTTGATTGGACGGTCCCAAAGGAATGGAATATCAGAGATGCTTATATAAAGGATGAGAAAGGTGAAAAGATTGTCGATTTTAAAAAATCAAACTTACATGTCGTAAGTTACAGCGTACCTGTTAATAAAAAGATGTCTTTAACTGAGTTAAAGCAACACATCTTTACATTGCCGGATCATCCAGATTGGATTCCTTATAGGACTGCATACTACGAAGAAAGCTGGGGTTTTTGTCTTGCCCATAAGCAACTATTAGAGTTAACGGATGGAGAATATGAAGTTTACATCGATTCTTCCTTAAATAACGGCCACTTAACTTATGGTGAATATTATATTCGTGGTGACGAAATGGATGAAGTTCTGATATCGTGCCATACCTGTCATCCGTCACTCTGTAATGATAACCTCTCCGGTATCGCACTTACCACATTTCTTGCTAAATATTTAAGTCATCTTTCGCTGAGATATTCTTATAGATTTCTTTTTATTCCGGCAACTATTGGTTCGATCACTTGGCTTTGTTTGAATGAACCTTTGGTTTCAAGAATTAAACATGGTTTAGTAGTTGCATGTGTAGGTGATTCAGGCAACATCACATATAAAAAAAGCCGGCAAGGAAGCGCTGAAATCGACGGAGCAATAAGTCATGTTCTTCAACATTCGCAGAGTAGTTACTCAATCATAGATTTCTATCCTTATGGATACGATGATCGGCAGTATTGTTCGCCAGCATTCAACTTGCCTATAGGCTGTTTAATGAGAACACAGCATGGGCACTTTCCTGAGTATCATACATCGGAAGATAATTTGGAGTTCGTGAAAATACCTTGCCTCGCCGATTCTTTCACTAAGTGCTTATCTGCTCTCTACATTATTGAAAATAACAAAAGATATATAAATCTGAATCCAAAATGTGAACCTCAATTGGGCAAAAGAGGTTTATACCATTCTATGGGTATACCCCGGCAAGATATGGATGCCCAAATTGCGTTGCTCTGGGTTCTGAATTTATCAGACGGTAAGCATAACTTGCTGGATATTGCTGAGAAATCGGGTCTCAGCTTTTATCCTATTCAAAAGGCAACTGATTCACTGTTGAGATGTAATTTATTAAAGGAAGCATAGGAATACATGAGATTATCGCTATTTCGAAGTTGAAGGAGTCATAATGCCGTTCAAGTTATCAAATCAACTGTCAGGTAAGAAGATATTAGTGACCGGCGCTAGCGGGTTTATTGGTTCCCATCTCTGCCAAAGACTTATTGCGGAGGATGTAGAATTACATGCTATCTCCCGCAATAGCCATGCTGATGAAACAGGTCATATCCACTGGTGGAAGGGTGATGTGGCAGATATTGCGACCGTTCGTACTCTTTGTAATTCCATCAAGCCGGACGTAATTTATCACCTTGCAAGTCATGTGATGGGAGCTCCGGATTTAAAACATGTTTTGCCTTCTTTTCATAGTAATTTACAGACTACAATCAACCTTTTGACAGTAGCTGCTGAGATCGAATGTTCCCGGATAGTGTTGACAGGGTCCTTAGCCGAACCGGAGATAGGCGATTCAAAAGCAGGCGTTCCAAGCTCGCCTTATGCAGCGTCGAAATTTGCGAGCAGTACATATGCACGTATGTTTCACACACTTTACCGTTTGCCGGTGGTTATTCTAAGAGTTTTTATGGTGTATGGTCCGGCACAGAAAGATCTCAGCAAACTTATACCGTATGTGACGCTCTCTCTTCTCCAAGAAAAGGTTCCTAAAATCACAAGTGGAGAACGACTAATAGATTGGATTTATGTTGAAGATGTTGTCGAAGGATTTATTGCAGCGGTACAAACACCAAATATAGAAGGACAAACAATCGATTTAGGCTCGGGGAAATTGGTATCCATTCGCGATATTGTGCGGCAAGTTGTTGACCTAATGGGTGCTAAGGTTGAACCTTTATTTGGTGCTTTGCCTGATAGGCCGATAGAGCCAACTCGGGTTGCAGATATAAACAATACCGAGTCAAAACTTGCTTGGAAACCCTCGTTTTCCTTGAAGGACGGATTAATAAAGACAATCGATTGGTACAAAACATATCTCCAATGAGACGATGTTCACGTCTGATATTTATGCCTCGCGGCATTAAGTGCTTTGGATACACTGTAAGTAAATTAGGAAGAGCCAAAAATGATCATTGTAGTACAGCGTAGCTATATACATTTCAGCGGGCTCGATTTGTCCTGCATTGAATACTATCTCAGGAACTCGGAAAGAGGCGAATATGTCTAACATTATCATATTAGGCACAGGAATGGCGGGGTTTGGAGCAACTTATCAACTGAAAAACCAAGGGTTAAGGTCAGTCATGTATGACAAAAACCCATATCAAGGTGGGCGCACAGCATCCCACAATTATGATAGTAGTTTCATTTTTGACGAAGGACCGCATGTATCGTTTACAGGAGATAAGCGTATACAGGAGATCCTCGCTCAAAGCGTGGACCAAAAATATGAAACCAGAGAAACACGTGTAAACAATTATTGGAATGGGTACTGGATTAAACACCCAGCGCAGTGCAATCTCTACGGTTTGCCTCCAAAACTTGTCGTGGACATTCTAGTGGACTTTATAAATAAAAATAACAAGGGGCATGATCCAATCAAAAATTATTCCGAATGGCTAATCGCAAACTTCGGGAAAACATTCGCCGAGACGTTCCCTATGGAATATACGTTGAAGTTCCATACAACTTCAGCCTCCAATATGAGTACAGACTGGCTGGGGCCGAGACTTTACACACCGAGTCTTGAAGAGATGTTGTACGGGTCTATTTCACCGAATACGCAAAGTTATCACTATTGCACTCAATTCAGATATCCGGAGAAAAACGGCTTTGTCTCATACCTCAATTTGATCTCAAAGCTGGCAGAGGTTAAACTAAATCATAGGCTTGTCCGTCTTGATCCGCGTACACGAGAGCTGTACTTTGAAAACAAAACTGTTGTTGGGTACGACGCTCTAATCTCCTCCATACCACTGCCCGATTTAATCCCCATGATTTCTGGTACGCCATCAGATGTCATTGAAGCATCGGAAAAGTTGGCCTGCTCATCCTGTATCCTTGTTAACATCGGAATAAATCGCGAAAAAATATCAGAGGCGCAATGGTCTTATTTCTATGACAAGGATATCGTTTTTACGCGCTTAAGCTTTCCTCAGATGATGTCTCACAACAATGTTCCGGTAGGAATGGGAAGCATTCAAGCAGAAGTTTATTTTTCAAAGAAGTACCGGCCATTAGAACGAAAGCCAGAAGAATATATTCAACCGGTCATTGCAGATTTGCGCCGCTGCGGTCTAATTCACAAAGAGGATGAAGTTGTATTTCGAAATGCAGCATTTATTAATTATGCAAATGTGATTTACGATCTGGAGCGTGCTGATGCTCTTGCAATCGTTCATGGTTACCTCGATGATATTGGAATTAATTATTGCGGCCGTTATGGAGACTGGGGGTACCTCTGGACTGATGAATCATTCAAGAGCGGTGAAAATGCAGCACAGAAGCTTTTAGACAGACTTTAAGAGTGAACGGTTTATGAGGAGGTAAGGCCAAATGAAAGTTGTACTATTCTGCGGGGGGCTGGGTACTCGTCTGAAGGATCTATCGGGCGGACTTCCCAAGCCTATGGTAAACATCGGATATAGGCCCATATTATGGCATATTATGAAATATTATGCATATTATGGCCACAAGGACTTCATTCTTTGCTTAGGATATAAAGCGGATGTTATAAAGAATTTTTTTCTGACGTATGATCAATGCGTGTCCAGCGACTTTACCCTGGCAAACGGCAATAAGCATATGCATATTACCGAAAGCGACATCGCGGATTGGAGTATCACGTGCGTGGATACCGGTTTGAAATCGAATATCGGCCAGAGATTAAAGGCGGTGGAAAAATATGTCAAAGATGAGGAGTATTTTCTGGCAAATTACGCCGATGCGTTAACTGACATGCACTTGGACGATGAGATCGATTTCCTTAAGAGGAGCGGCAAGATCGGTTGCTTTATTTGTGCAAAACCATCACAAAGTTTTTCCGTCGTTTCCCTGGGGGAAGGTGACTGTATTGAAAAAATAGACTTTGTAAGAGATACGGACTTTATAATAAATGGCGGATATTTTGTTTTCAAGAATGAAATATTCCGGTATATGAAAGATGGCGAGGAACTGGTAGTTGAGCCGTTCCAACGATTAATAAAAGATAAACAATTAATAGGGTATCGCTACGATAAATTCTGGCATTGTATGGATACCTTCAAGGAGCAACAGGAATTGAACGATATGTTTGAACGTGGCAATGCCCCCTGGGAAGTATGGAAGAACGGCGGAAAATGACATTACAGACAAGGATGACAACGTGCTGAAATTTGACTTTGCTGCATCAAAGGACAAACCATTAAAAATATTATGTGTGGGTGCCCATAGCGACGATATCGAGATTGGTTGCGGGGGAACAATTCTGCGGACGTTAAGCGAGCATCACAGCGTTGAAGTCCTCTGGGTGGTTTTTAGTGCCGGCGGCGCACGGAAAAAAGAGGCGATCACGAGCGCTGGAAAATTCCTGGCTGATGCAAAAAAGAAAACGATCATTGTAAATAATTATAAGATGAGCTATTTCCCCTATTCAGGAGAAAAAATAAAAAATTATTTTGAAACACTGAAAAAGAAGATATCTCCGGATATCATATTTACCCATTATCGTCAGGATCTTCATCAGGATCATCAATTGATATCTGATCTGACCTGGAATACATTCAGGGACCATCTGATACTGGAATATGAAATTCCTAAATATGACGGAGATATTGGATGCCCTAATTTCTTTGTTCCTATCAGCAGCTCAATTTGCAGACAAAAGATCGATTTTATCATAGGATGTTTTCGAAGCCAGAGCTTGAAACAGTGGTTCAGTCGAGAAACATTTCAGTCAATGCTGCGACTGCGCGGGATCGAATCAAATGCTCCTGATAAATATGCCGAAGCGTTTTACTGTCGGAAGATCGTTTTATAGCTTTTCCGGCATTTTTCATAGGATCATGTTTCTCGGCCCGCCCTTTCGGAGCAGTGGAACGTTCAGAGGGAATCTTTAATGAAAGTTGCTTGGGTGTCCACATACGATTCTGCCGATCCACTTGCCTATCAAGGCCGTGGATATTACGCGCCAATATCTCTCGAAAATCAATCTATATTAGTTGAACACTTAGGTCCGCTTCAAATATCGGCGCCTGTCAGGCTAGTGAGGAAATTGGCAGAAACTAAACATTTGATGCTCCATGATAATCAATTTATTAAACCAGAGAATCGCAGATGGTATTCTCGTGAGAATATGCCTCTCGTTGTCAGGGACTACGCACACCATATTTCCCAAAAACTATCAAAACTCAGCAATGTCGATATTGTCTTCAGTGGAGTGAGTTCAGGTTCTCAGCCTATCTCTTACCTTGATTGTAAACAACCGATAGTTATATGGACTGATACCACAATGGCTTCGGCAATTGATTTCTATCCGCAATATTTTAGGAATAAAATATGCCAAAAAAGTATTAATGATATCATCTCGAATGAAAGGGCTGCGATCAACAGGAGCAAATTGCTGATTTACTCCTCAGAGTGGGGCGCGAGGAACGCAATTGACCAGTATAAGATTGATCCGGGTAAAGTGAAGGTTGTCCCTTTTGGGGCAAATCTGGAGTGCAACCGAAACCTCGATGATATTAAGAGATTGATAGAGGTCAGGCAAAAAAGCAAGTGTAAGCTGTTATTCGTGGGTGTTGATTGGCTCCGAAAAGGCGGAGATATTGCCTATCGGATAACGCAAGAGTTGAACGCACTGGGAATTCCGGCTGAATTATCAGTAGTAGGCTGCGCCCCGTTAATTGATGAGCCGATCCCCGGTTTCGTTAAATCATTCGGTTATATCAGTAGCGCCACAAAAGAAGGATCAGAAATGCTTAATAAATTATTTGAGGAATCCCACTTCTTTATCATGCCATCAAGGGCAGAATCATTCGGTTATGTTTATTGTGAGGCAAGTTCCTATGGTGTTCCGAGCATAGCATCCAATGTGGGCGGCATACCCACGGCAGTTAAAGATAATGTGAATGGAAAGACCTTTTCAATTAATGCAGCCATTAAAGAATATTGCGATTATATCTCATCGTTGTATTTCGATCATGCCAAGTATAAGGAATTGGCTTTATCATCATTTAATGAATATGAAACTCGGCTCAATTGGGCAGTTGCCGGTAAGCATGTAAAGCAGTTGATATCGGAGCTTATATCGTAACTAGTAAATATGCAATGCTGACGAGAATTTGATTTTCCACTGGTTTGCCAAAAGCAATGAGCCTCAAAGCTAAATATCGACCGAAAAAGGTAACTTTGGGAGGTTTACACGAATGACGTCATACGTTCAGCCATTAGTAAGCGTACTAACCCCTGTTTACAATATGGCATTGTTTCTTCCAGAATGTATTGAGAGCGTATTGAAGCAAACATACGGGAATTATGAGTACATTATCGTGAATAACTGTAGTACGGACAGATCCCTCGAAATCGCTCAGGCTTATGCGAAGAAGGATCCTCGTATTCGAGTTCATAACAATGACCGGTTTGTTGGAGTTATTGAGAACCACAATATAGCATTTAGGCTTATCTCTCCTGCGGCTAAGTACTGTAAGGTTGTTCCAGCGGATGATTTTATATTTAATGATTGCATTAAGCAAATGGTTGAACTCGCTGAAGCAAATCCATCAGTAGGCATCGTTGGCTCATACCAAATCAGCGGAGCTATCGTACGATGGCAGGGATTCAAATACCCGAAGGCGGTATTTCCCGGCCGTGAAGTTTGCCGTCAAGATTTCCTTGGGGGTGAATCAACGTTTGGATATGGATCTCCTACCTCAATATTGTATCGAGCTGATTTGGTTAGAAAGAGTAAAGATTATTATCCAAATGCTTCACCTCACGCGGATACGAGCGCGTGCATCAGGGATTTGCAAGATTCTGATTTCGGATTTATATACCAGGTGCTTTCGTATGAGAGAATTCATGGTGACACGCAGAGTTCTCATTCACAGCAGATTAACCGTTACATATCGGCATCTCTTAATGATTTAATTGAATACGGCCCTTTATTCCTCAGCAGGGACGAGTATGAAAGACTGTTGAAAAAGATGCTCAACGCATATTATCAATTTTTAGGGATTAATTTATTTAGATCCAGAGGAAAAGAATTCTGGGATTATCATAAAGGGAGACTCAAAGAGAGGGGCTACCAAATTACGTTTCTCAATCTGGTAAAGGCCCTTGTTGTCAAGATCCTGCGGGAACTGATGAATCCGGAACAGGCTTTCAGAAAAATTATGAAGCGTTATCTTCCCAAAAAGGTTAGCAGGACGCTTAATTGACGATTGCGAGGCAAAAAGGGTGAAGTCCGACGAATAAGTATGCGGCTTTTTTGAATAACGAGACGTTGCGCGATGATTTAAAGAAAAAATCCCTGCGCGGCGGCTTGTATATTATGATCGGGTCTTCAATAAACATACTCGTGAGCCTTGGTGCTACCGCCGTACTGGCAAGGATCCTCATTCCTGAGCACTTCGGGCTCATAAGCATGGTGACGGCACTAACCGTTATCGCTGAGCGTTTTAAGGACCTGGGCCTCGATACAGCTACTGTCCAAAAAAAAAGAATCACTCATGAGCAGATAAGCACGCTTTTCTGGATCAATGCGCTGATCGGCTTTCTGATCACAGTGATTCTCTGCTCAATCTCGAGGCTCGTTGGGTGGTTTTACGCTGACGATCGGCTGATTTGGATTACGATTGCGATTGCCACAAGTTTTATCTGGAGTGGCATGACTATTCAGCATCAGGCGATACTGTACCGGAAAATGCTGTTCGCACGTATTACCATGGTGAATATTGGGGCTTCTCTTCTCAGCACGGGGATTGCAATAGTAATTGCGGTTAAAGGATATGGCTATTGGGCGCTGGTGTGGCGGGAACTATTGAGAAGTGTTTTCACGGCTGTCGGAACATGGATCGCATGTCCGTGGATACCCGGACTGCCCGTTCGTAGTGCAAAAGTTGGCAACATGTTACGATTTGGGAGAGATATAACAGGGTTCAATCTTATAACATATTTTACAAGTAATCTTGATCAAATCCTTATCGGAAAATATTACGGGCCGGGTCCTTTGGGTATTTTCCGTCAGGCGAGCCAGCTCACAATGTTACCGATTAGTTATTTAACTAATCCGGTTCAAGCCGTCGCGCAGCCGGCGCTGAGCGTATTGCAACACGATGCAGTGCGTTACAGACGTTATTACAAGAAAATACTGAATGCATTGAGCTTCATTAATATGCCGATGATGGTTTATCTCTTTCTATTCGCAAAAGAAATTATTCTTCTGGTATTAGGCGAAAAATGGATAGAAGCAGTCGTAATATTTAAAATATTTGCGCTGGCGGGTTTCATCAGACCGCTTTTAAGCACCACGGGGTTTGTCATGATAACCTGCGGACAAAGCAGAAAATACTTGTATTTGGGACTGGCTAACTCGCTTGCCATTATTCTCGCGATGGCCATAGGACTGAAGTGGGGGGTTGTCGGCGTTGCCGCAGGGCATGTTCTGGAGAACTACATTGTTTTATTACCGGTGTTATACCTGGCTTTCAGAGATACGCCAATCAGTGTTGGATTGTTTTTGACCACTATTTTGCCTTCGGTAATTTGCAGCCTCTTGATGGGGGTCGTGTTGGTGGTATTCTCTTCTATAAACCCTGCACACACCAGTTTCACCGCACTCGCTGTCTCTTTGCCAATTGCGGTCATTGTTTATCTCACGGCGTGGATGCTGATGCCGGAGGGAAACCACAGATTAAAGGACATCTACCTGGATTTCGTATTCATGTTCAAAAAAACGGAGATGGGATAAGTTTACCATGCAAGGGAACGATTCTCACTGACCTATACGATGCCGGCTAATCGACGTATTACGGTACGTGACTTGTGGTACCAGATTATCGAAGATTGGCAAGCGCATCGCAGAGACCGGACGTTGCCAGGTTTTAGAGCAGTAGCTGTACACCGATTTGGTGTTTGGCGCATGCAAATTCAGCCTAGAATATTGCGCGCTCCTTTCAGCGTTTTATACAAGATTTTATTTCGTTATATCAGAAATCATTATGGAATCGAGTTGCCTTACACTGTCACGCTGGGCCGCCGGGTAATCATAGAACATCAACACGGAATCGTGATTCATGCATATTCTGCAATTGGAGATGACTGCATTATCCGCCACGGTGTCACAATTGGAAATCGCTACATGAATCGCCCGCTCGATACCCCGAAATTAGGATCCAGGGTGAACATAGGAGCCGGCGCAAAACTGCTTGGGGACATAACGATCGGCGATGACGTGAACATCGGCGCAAATTCGGTAGTTCTTCGCTCGATCCCATCAAATCAAACCGTTGCCGGCATTCCGGCTAAAGCTCTTAAGCCAAGGGACCCGGAGTTACAAGAAGATGCAGGGTGAAATGGACACGCATGCCTTGAGAGTTCAAGCGAAGTTCAAATAAAACAGATGCTCAAAGGAGAACAAACTTGTGCCTGAACTCGTTTCCATCCTGATACCAGCCTACAATGCTGAAAAATGGATCGGATTAACAATACAATCGGCATTGAATCAGACATGGCATAATAAGGAGATCATCATTGTTAATGACGGGTCGTCTGACAAGACGCTCTCAATTGCAAGACAATATGAATGCGGTTCGGTAAAAGTACTATCGCAAGAGAACAAAGGCGCGGCCGCCGCGAGGAACAAAGCTCTGGGTATGGCCCAAGGTGATTATATTCAATGGCTCGATGCAGACGATCTGCTTGCGCCCAGTAAGATCTCTGAGCAGATGAAGATCGCTGATAATGGTCGGACGAGTCTGACGTTACTCGCATCGCCCCACGGAGTTTTCCATTGGCGCACCGAAAAGGCGATATTTACAAAAAATACGCTTTGGCAAGACCTGTCCCCGATAGAGTGGTTGACCATCAAATACTCTGAAAATCTCTGGTGGCCTCCTGTTGGATGGCTCGTCAGTAGAAGATTGACGGATATGGCAGGTCCTTGGGATGAGAGGTTGTCTTTAGATGATGATGGTGAATATTTCTGCCGGGTTATTGTAAAGAGTGATATCGTGAAGTTTGTATCTGAGGCAAGATGTTATTATCGTAATTCAGGTTTCAACCAGCAGAGCAGGAGAATTTCTGAAAAGACACTGCGATCCTGGCTCTTGTCTCAGAAGCTTTGTTTTGCACAGATCATGTCTTTGGAAAATAGCGACAGGATCAGAAGAATATATTTGGAACTTTTACAATCATGTTTGCCCCATTTCTATGCCAATAATCCTGATTTTATTGAAATATTGAGCACGTCTTCTCGAGAAATGGGCGAAGAGTTGATGCTGCCGAGTTTCGGGGCGAAAGAAAATATTATGACGGGGCTGTTCGGTAATAGAAGAGGTTTGAACATACTGAGACTGTTCCGAAAATTGAAGCTGGCCACTGCTGTGAAGTGTGACGAAGTGCTGTATAAAATCAGTATATTAGCAGGTAAAAAAAAATAAATTATAGAGGGCTGCTCTCTCCTTTCAGAACTATCCCAAGTTCCGCAGTTAAAAATCAAGATTTTGATAAATTAGCAATTTAATTTTCTTGAACCATTCAATAGTGAAAGAAGATAACAAATAAGGATGCAAATTTGGCCAGGATATGAGTTAATCTGTCTTGAGTCGATGATGTGAAAGGAGAAGGAATGAACATCAGCATATTTGGACTTGGTTATGTTGGTTCCGTCGGTCTTGCATGTCTCGCACAACTCGGGCATAAAGTTGTTGGCGTTGACACCAATGAGCTAAAAGTCCGTTTTATAAATCAAGGGCAATCTCCGATAGTTGAGAAAGACCTTGAAACATTGATTTTGGAACAGCATAAAAAGGGTTCTATCCGCGCGATAACGAGCGCAGCGGAGGCGGTTCATCAGACTGAGGTGTCGTTTATCTGCGTCGGCACGCCATCGACGAGCGAGGGGCATCTGAATCTGGATGGTATATTCAGGGTCTCCAGCGAAATTGCCAAAGGCATTAGGGCAAAAACAGGCTTCCATGTAATAGCCATACGATCGACAGTATTGCCGGGAACGAATGCGAAAATATCTGATATCCTGCAACAGGAATCGGGGAAAATACCGGGCAAGGACTTCGCTGTAGTGTCCAACCCGGAATTTCTCCGTGAAGGAACAGCCATCAAAGATTATTATGATCCACCATTGACGCTGATCGGTTCCTTAAGCGACAGGGCCATAGAAATGATGAAAGAGGTATATTCTGGAATCAACGCTCCCTTGGTCACGACCGATATCAAGGTTGCAGAAATGATAAAGTATGTCAACAATGCTTTTCATGCGCTGAAAGTGAGTTTCGCAAACGAAATCGGAAGTATCTGCAAGAAGCTCGGCATAGACTCGCATGAACTCATGAGGATCTTCTGCATGGATACACGACTGAACATTTCTCCGTACTATCTGAAGCCCGGTTTTGCGTATGGAGGATCATGCCTTCCAAAAGATCTGAAAGCTCTCTGCACGCTGGCACATGATCTCTACCTGAAATGCTCCGTGATTGAAAGTATTGATACGAGCAATGAACTGCAGAAAGAGATGACGTTAAAAAAGATTATATCTTACGGGAAACAAAAAATAGGATTTCTCGGGTTAAGTTTTAAGGAAGGCACCGACGATCTTCGCAACAGTCCAATTGTAGATGTGATTGAGAAGCTATTGGGGAAGGGTTTTGACGTAAGAATCTACGACCGCAATGTACATTTATCCCAGCTTATGGGCGCAAACAGGGAATTTATCATAGAGAAAATACCGCTGATTTCAAGGTTCATTACAAATACTATCAAGGAAGTGGTCGATCACGCCGATTTGATGGTTGTCGTCAATAAGGACAAGGAGTATAAAGACATCCTGACCGAAATTTCACCGGAGAAGCTCGTTTTTGACCTGGTACGTATCAATGGGTTGGCGCTCAAGACATCTAATTATGAAGGGATATCCTGGTAATGAAAATACACATTCTCTTTATTGTTGAGATCAGTCAACTCCGAATGATAGGCGGGTCTTGGACGAAGTCATAGCAGCAACGGAGTTTGGGCATAAAGTTTCGGTGATCTGTCCGAAAGACCGGAAACCTATGCGGAAATAACACATACGGCATCCGCATATTTGCCCATCCGAAGGTCAAGCTTCTCGGTGCTTATTATGAGGGAAATCTGTGCGAAGTCGATGTATCGTATCTGATTCAGGACGTGCTGTTTAAGGAGACTTTTTTGCGATACGGACCATCTGAAATATAAGGTATACGATGTCATGGTTCATGCGCTGAGAGAAGGAGCCGCTGTCTGTTCTGATGTGAACGATATCTATAAGGTCCGGTTTCGGGACAAAAAAGTCTGGATGGATCCAAGTTGCTGAGAGGCTGCAAAATAATCTCGAAGCCAGCCTACGATAGCTTAAATCATGCGGACGCTTTTTTACAAAAAGATTTATGCCAAGCGACTATAAAAAACTCACTAGCGAGATTGCCAGCTCGACCTGCGAAGCAGAAGGTGCTTCGAGTACTGATGTCTGAAGCTATCGTAATTCTTGACCTTAGAGAAGTTAAAAACCGGAATGAGCTTGTACGCTCGGACGACTGCCGTTCGATTTTTCACACATTGCACTGGACGCAGGTTCCCTTGGGACCATATCAATACCAACCGCGATGGGAACCGGGGTATGAAGAAGTCGCCCAGTATTATGAGGATCTCCTGAAGTATATTGAATCGAACTATGCTGGATAATAATGGCATGCCTTGCTGAGAGACCTTGCACTCTGCATACGGAACAATGAAATAATCGGCACTCAACGGGACGGCGCCAGGAAGATATCATCAAATACATGATCGCGGTTATTGTCAGGAATCATCAGAAGCGGGTTGTGGAAGAGTTTTTTGAACTCTTCAAAGTTCCGTGGGAGTTCTATCAGGCCGGTAAGGCATATGAAGTAATTATTGCAACCGACAGCAAATCCGCTGGTGAAATCCTCGCAAAGTTGAAGATTATTTTCAGTCCGGAAGCCACTTCTTGTGATATCAATGAAGGAAGGCAAATCATATCGCGCTCCGGCCCCGTCGTGTTGCATCACGATAGATACGAATTTCCGATTTATGGTGGTTTTGGGACATTTGATGTCGGTGGTGAGTCTTGTATCACGTCCAAAGACGGGGAGTTGAGGGTCGGTTTTCTTGAAGATCGGAACGGTCTACTGACCATACGAGTCGGGTATGATCTCTTTGATGAAATTGATTCTCTTTTATCACGAGGGCAAAACATAGAGTATGCCCACATTCCCGCGGTTGATGTTCATATCTCGATTCTTCGTAAATGGATAGCGGAAGCTGGAATATGCTTTGTTGAAATTCCGCCGGTTCCGCATGGATACCAATTTATAACCTGCCTGACACACGATGTAGATTTCATAAACATTCGGGACCATGGATTTGACTGGTCCGTCGCAGGATTCATCAAAAGAGCGTTGCTACCCCGCTCTGTCCGCGATACCTGCGGACATATAGCATGGTCGCGCATAATGCGGAACTGGAAGGCGCTTCTTTCACTTCCCGGAGTATATTGGGGCTGGTTCAAGGATACGTGGTTTGATATCGATCGATATCTGGAGATCGAAAACGGCCTTGGGACTACGTATTTCTTTATTCCCTTTAAAAACAGGCCCGGACAGACAATCGCGGGACAAGCTCCGAAAATCAGAGCTGCAAAATATGATATTACTGAATATCGTGATCTGATTGATAAATTAGCGGCGGCAGGAAGCGAAATCGAGCTTCATGGTATTGATGCATGGCTTGATGCTAAGAAAGGTCATCAAGAGCGGGCTGTCATACGGCAAATGACCGGCAAGAAATGCGCAGGCGTGCGAATGCATTGGCTCTATTTTTCAGATCAAACTCCGCGGGTGCTCGAAGAAGCGGGTTTTTATTATGACTCTACGCTGGGATTTAACGAAGTTATTGGATTCCGGTCCGGGACAACACAGGTTTTCCGTTTTTCCGATAAACAGACACTTTATGAACTGCCCCTGAATGTAATGGACACAACGCTATTTTATCCTGACAGAATGGATTTGTCTGAGATCGAAGCCGCTGAGCATTGTAAAAATTTGATTCAACAATTCCGTACACACGGTGGAGTTTTGACTATCAACTGGCACACAAGAAGTCTGAGCCCGGAAAGGAACTGGGATATTTTTTACCGGCAGCTACTGGGAACGCTTAGAAATGAAAACACGTTGTTTGCAACGGCTGCGGAGGCGGTACATTGGTTTTCGCGAAGAAGATCAATTCATTTTGAGGATGTTGAAATAAGAGAAAGCGCTATACGTATTCGCCTAAGATCGGACGTATTAGATAACGGAACTCCTTATGTCCTTCGATGCTATCTGCCCAAAAAAGGCAATGACGTGGTTGCCTATGAAGACAAGTTTCATAGTCGCTTTGTCGATGTCAAATACAACGGGCAGCATGAGATTTTAATCAAATATTAGTGTCATATCAACCTTGTAATGTCGTAAAGAATAAGGTCTTGATGTTGCTCTTAATGGCAGAAAAGGAAGTCGCATCTATGCTAAAAAGGCAGACGGAGATTTCGAAGCCCGTTTGATTGCATTGAGTTGCAGTAAGCCACCCGAGGGTTTCGCGCGGTGGTCTCTGAGGTTATTAGCCGACAAGGTTGTCGAGCTTGACTACATAGGCAGCATCTCTCATGAGGCGATACGCCGCGTTTTAAAAAAAACGAAATCAAACCTTGGCAACACAAGGGGTGGGTAATTCCACCGGAGCAAAACGGCAGGTTTGTTGCGAACATGGAAATGGTGCTGGATGTTTACAAGCGTCCGATCGATCCAATTTATCCAGTTATGTGCATGGACGAATCTCCAAAGCAGTTGATTGCGGAGACAAAGGTTCCAATCCCTGCATCACCAGGGGAGGTGGCCAAACACGACTATGAATACAGGCGTTGCGGCGTATGCAATATTTTCCTTGCCTGTGAGCCATTGGCAGGAAAACGCATGGTCAAAATCACAGAAAGAAAAACCAAGTTGGACTGGGCTTGTTTTATAGAAGAGATCGCCGGCCAATACGAAAGTGCAGAAAAGATAACGTTGGTGATGGATAACCTGAACACGCACAACCCTGGATCGCTTTATGAAGTGTTTCCGCCAGATAAGGCAAAGGCGTTGTGGGACAGGTTTGAGTTTGTGTATACCCCGAAGCACGGAAGCTGGTTGAATATGGCCGAGATAGAATTGAACGTGCTTACGGGCCAGTGCCTGAAAAGAAGAATCGACGATATCGAAATTGTTAGGAAGGAGGTAGCGGCATGGCAGAAATTCAGAAACAACAAAAATGCGAAGGTTAATTGGCAATTCACTGCCGAGGATGCCAGGACAAAACTATCTCGTCTCTATCCGACGCTTGAGACTTGAAGAGATATTAGTATCTGTAGCGTGATGGAATGGCGTCTTCTCGGTTTCTATGAACCATCTAATATCAAAAGGGGGAATAATGGTTAATATATCGCAAATAGGCGTGGGATACTGGGGGCCGAACCTGTTGCGGAACCTGGTGGTGAATAAACGATGCACAGTGTCGATGGTTGTCGATCTCTCGGCAGAACGACGAGACTATGTTCAGGGGCTATATCCTGCAGTAAAAACCACCGACAAGGTTGAGGACGCGCTGAGCGACCCAACAATCGACGCCGTTGTCATCGCCACGCCAGTTGCGACCCACTATGATCTTGCCATGAGGGCGCTTGAAGTGGGTAAGCATATATTTGTGGAAAAGCCCATGGCACGAAGTGTTGCGGAGGTTGAGCAAATCGGGGAGTTGGCGGTGAAGAAGGGCAAGGTGGCGATGGTCGGCCACACCTTCCTCTTCAACAACGCGGTACGGTACGTAAAAAAAATGATCGATTCCGGAGAATTGGGAGATATCCGGTATATTTACAGTCAGCGTTTGAATCTTGGAAGGATAAGGTCGGATGTGGATGCACTTTGGAATTTCGCGCCTCATGATGTCAGCATCATCCAGTACTGGCTCGGAGACCCAGTGCCGATATCGGTTGTCAGGCGAGGAGTGGGATACATTCAGGAGAATGTCGACGATGTTGTATTCTTGAATATCATCTATCAGAACAAAGTCATGGCAAACATTCACGTGAGCTGGCTTGATCCGCACAAGGTGCGCTCCATGGTTGTCGTTGGTTCCAAGCAAATGGTAGTATATGACGACATGGCGGAAAATAAAATAGCTATTTATGATAAAGGTATAGACCGGAAGGCGATCCTTGGGCAAAACATGGACTATGATAACCTGAATTTTCCCACCTTTAACCATCGGTCCGGCGATGTGCTTATGCCCAAGATCGACTTCAAGGAGCCGCTGAAGGTGGAGATCGATCATTTTATTGACTGCATTGAAAAAGGCCTTGAGTGCATTACCGGAATAGATCATGCAAAGAAAGTAGTACAGATACTGGAAGGGACGGTTGCTCAGACGTAGCAGGGCGCCAATAATATCAGCAGCGGACATATACTGAGCACGCTGTACAATGCCTGTTTACTCAATAGGGAATTGCGCGATGAAGGACGTTATAGGAAAAGAGCTGAGTATGAAATTTAGTGCCAAGCTACCGCAGAAATTTGCTGCCGTCTGGTCTCTTCTGGATGAACGGACGCGACGCATTGTGGTGGCCAATGAAGCAATGATCTTGGGCTATGGAGGAATTTCAACCGTTAGCAAAGCCAGTGGATTGTCACGAAAGGCCATTGCCCATGGTATTCAGGATATCAAAAACGGTTTTTGCCCTCCGGAGGGACGTCTCTGCCGTGTTGGCGCGGGGAGAAAGAAAATTGGAACAAACGATCCCCAGCTTATGGATGTATTGAACCACTTGATCGAACCCGAAACGCGGGGCGATCCTGAATCCCCCTTGCGCTGGATATGTAAAAGCACGCGGACACCGGCTGCGCAACTGACAAAGCAAAAGCATCCGATTAGCCATGTGAAGGTCGCCCAACTTCTACACGAGCAGAACTACAGCCTGCAAAGCAACCGCAAGACCGAGGAAGGTGAAGACCATCCTGATCGAGACGCGCAGTTCCGTTATATCAACAATCAGGTAAAAAAAATAAGATTGAACATCGGATGTTTTCATTCATCTCTTCGAATTGGAGAGTGGAGCCATTGCGGGATTATGAAACGATCTTGAACTTGATTTCAAGAACGACCACGGCGAAGGGCTTGAAAGTACTCTGTCGCTTAGATCGTCAAAAATATCCAACCGGACGAAAGGTTTCGGACGAGGAAATGAAGAGGGTAAATGTGGAGCGCAACAAGTTTCATGGCGACTGGAATTATATCATTCGACCAAATTCGACACATTGAGATGATACCTTTATTTATTAACGCCGCCTTAGCTTGATCAATCTCTGAGCGGAGTCTTTTGGGAAAATAATATGATTTTTTACTCGATAATCGGAACAAGACCGAATTTTGTCAAAGAATTTCTTATAAACAGAGAATGCAGAAAACGTGGAATAGTCGAAAAGGTTGTGCATACCGGCCAGCATTACGACTATGAAATGTCACAGATTTTCTTTGACGGGTTTAATTTGCCAAAGCCCGACCAATATCTTGGCGTGGAGAACATCAATAGCGCACAATTTTCAGGGGAAGTTATCATCCGTTTGGATAAGCTGTTTCGACAAAATCGACCTGATTTTGTCTTGAGTTATGGAGACGTGAATTCGACATTATCGGCGGCCGTGGCTGCGACCAAGAATCATATTCCCTTTGTTCATGTCGAAGGCGGAGTACGCGGAAATAATCTATATAATCCCGAGGAGATTAATCGTCGTGTTGCGGATGTGCTGGCCGCGGTTAATTACTGCTGCACTAAAACAGACGTAACAAATCTCGAGCGTGAAAATTATGATCCTTCGAGAATCTGTCTTACGGGCGATCTGATGTATGATGCTCTTAAATATACGATGGAGCACTACAAGGTAAACATTACCCGCGGTGACTATATGGTCCTTACACTTCACAGAGCGGAAAATATTCTTGACGGCCAGAAGCTGACCGCAATCTTTAAAGGATTGATGAAATCGAACAAGCGGATTGTTTTTCCCGCGCATCCACGTACACTTAAGCAGATTCAAACGAATGGAATTGCAAATCGATTGGCAAACTCAAAAATTGAAATAGTGAAACCGATGGGCTATCTGGAGTTCCTTCGGCTGTTAGCCGGATCGGATAAAGTGCTGACTGACTCCGGAGGAGTTCGCCGAGAGGCATATCTACTGAAAAAACCATGTATCGTATTGATTGAGCTGTCATGGTTCCCCGAGATTTCTGAAGCTGGGTGGAAGGTCTTGACAGGTCCAGATGCCGAGAGAATCGCCCACCTCGTCAGCACGTTTGAACCGCATGGTGAGTATCGGAATATTTTCGGAGATGGCAATGCCTATCTAAACATTATCAATGATCTGGAGGCGCGATTTGGAAAATAGTAAAATAGCAATATGCCGCGTCGGAATGTTAGTGCACAGTTATTACTTAACAGATGCGAGGGTTCGTCGTCAGGCAGAATTTCTTGCAGCGCAGGGGTATGATGTGCATGTAATATGCTGTGCCGACTCGACCTCCTCGAAAAAAGGGAATGAACATAGATACCAGGTTGTAAATGGCGTGCATTTTTATTTACTATCACTGAAAAAAAAACGTGGAAATGTGCTGCGGTATATATTTGAGTATCTAGCCATGACAATCATGGGGGGAGTTAAGCTGGTGGCTCTTACACTTAAAAAGAAATTCGATGTGGTTCACATTCATAATATGCCAGACTTCATGGTAATCGCTGGCCTCATCCCAAAGTTGCTTGGAGCCAAACTATTACTGGATGTTCACGATCCCATGAGCGAGCTTTTTCAGGAAAATTATTACATCGGTAATAGCCATCCGTTGATACGTCTCATAAAGTTGCAGGAAAAGTTGAGCTACAGGCTGGTAGATCGTCTTCTGACCGTGAGTCATACGATGGCGGAAAATGTATCGAAAAAAAGCGGAAGGGCTCAGGATCAGATCGGAGTTATTCATAATTTCCCGGATTTGTCGCTGTTTCCGATTCGTAATGACGAAAGGAAATGGCCTGGCAATAAAAACGAGCTGATTTGTCTTTATGCCGGTACCGTCACAGAACATTATCGTCTCGATGTCGCTGTACGTGCAATTGCCATCGTAGCCCGCACAATACCCGGTATTAAATTACAAATACTGGGAATCGGAAACCGGCTTCAGAAAGTGCTGGATCTTGCGCGGCAGTTGCATATCGAGGATAAGGTGGAGCATCTAAAACTTGTTCCACTGGACAAGGTGAAGAGCATTATGGCAAATGCAGACGTGGGAATTTCTCCCCATCAGTCGGGAGTGTTCGGAGATCTGTATTTTTCTACTAAAATAATTGAATTCATGACACAAGGCTTGCCGGTTATCTCTAGCCGAACAAAGACCATCGAACAGCATTTAAGCGATGAGTGTGTCTTCTATTTCAACTCGGGTGACGAAGAGGATTTAGCCAAGCAGATTATTCTCCTTTATAACAATAAAGACCTTGTAGCGAAAAAAATCAACAATGCAAAAAAAATACTTCCACGATTAAGCTGGCAAGCAGAATGCCAGCACCTGTCATCGTTTTATTCAGAATTGCGCAGATGGGGAGGGTAAAAAAATGAAAGAGATGATCGAAAGCAGCATCCGGAAGGTAGAGGACTGGGTAGAGGAGCACGATTATAAAGGATATGATCCTTTCGATGGCTTAACTTCATTTCTCAAGCCATTGACATCTGGGAATTTGCTGTTGGAAAGATTGCTGATGCAATTGATTAGACAGAGCCCCGTAAACATAAGACCTCTCCTCGGCGTAAAACCGTTGGATTCGACAATAGGGAGAGGTTACATGGCTTGGGGCTATATTGCCATGTTTAAGAGGACCGGTGAGAAAAAATACGAAGATAAAGCCAAGGCATGCCTTCGATGGTTGATGGGAAATAAGGCTCCGGATTCTGCAGATTACAGCTGGGGAAAGCATTTTGATTATGCCAGCCGCGGAGGTCGCTACTACAGATTAGAGCCCATAACTATTTGGACCAGTATAATTGGTGAAGTATTTCTTGATGCTTATGAAACTTATCATGATAAAAAGTTCCTGGATATTGCCGTGAGCATATGTAACTGGATACTGAAACTACCAAGAAATCAACTTAAAGCGGGAATATGTTTAAATTACACAGCTGCGGGTCTTTCAGACTGTCGTATTCACAACCAAAGCATGATTGCCGCCAGCGTCCTTGCACACACCGCTAAGCATACGGGATCTGAAGAATATCTTGCCGTTGCGAGGCAAACTATACAATTTCATTGCGCCAGTCAACTCGCAAATGGTGGATGGTATTATGGAGAAGCGGAGAATCAGCACTGGATTGACAATTTTCATACAGGATACAATTTAAACGGGTTGAAATGTTATATTGAGAACTCTGCCGTCACAACATTCACTGAAAATCTCGATCGCGGCTACAGATATTTCAAACAAGTGTTTATTGAAAAAAACGGCAGGCCGAAATATTATCATAATCGCGCATATCCCATTGACATTCAATGTGCAGCGCAAGCGATAGAAACATTGGCCGTATTCTCGGACCGCGATAAAGAGGCTATTGCATTAGCTCTGAAAGTGGCAAAATGGACTATCGAGAATATGCAGGATAAATCGGGGTATTTTATCTATAGGATATACCCGTACATGAATGCCAAGATTCCAATGATTCACTGGGGTCAGGCTACTATGTATAGAGCGCTTGCGCTGTTATTATTAAAAATGAAAGAACATTCTGCATAGCTTTTCGAATTGCCGTAAATGTCGGAAAAGCACCGATGGCGGGAAAATAACAAATTCGAGATATGAGAGGCATAATGGGAAAAAACTATAAGATTCTTAATAATGTCCAACTTACGGATGACTCTCTTGTAGAAGATTACTGTATAATCGGTGCACCACCTCGGGGTTATAAGGATGGTGATCTTGAGACGGTGATTGGTGCCAATGCCTGTATTCGGTCTCATACCGTCATATATGCAGGCAACAAGATTGGCAGTAACTTTCAGACAGGCAATAAGGTTAACATCCGGGAACTGAACGAAATCGGGGATGACGTTAGCATTGGCACCCTCTCTGTCATAGAACATCACGTTGTCATCGGCAACCGTGTTCGAATCCACAGTCAGGCATTCGTGCCTGAATTCTCGATTCTTGAAGACGGTATATCACTGGGGCCTCATGTAGTGCTGACAAATACAAGGTATCCATTCTCCCCCGAAGCAAAAAGAAGTATGAAGGGTCCCATAATTAAGAAGGGTGCAAAGATAGGAGCTAATGCAACGATCCTTCCCGGAGTCGTTATCGGAGAGAATGCCCTCGTTGGTGCTGGCTCAGTAGTCGTTCATGATGTTCCGGGTGGTGCAGTTGTTGTAGGCAATCCCGCCAAAATAATTAAATATATTTCAGATTTACCCTATTAAAGAGAAGTGCCTAAAATGAACTAAAATGCCTGAAATGCCTAAAGTGAAAGTAAACTCATATATTAATTTTAGCTCACTTCAAACTTAGCTATGATTATAGTACTCATATCTGACACCTATATCGTATAATGAGAATACTAAGGAGGTAGTTATTATGTCAGTAGCATTAAGACTTGATATGCCGGAGGGGGCATTTTCTGCACTTCGCAAGGATCCGAATGAGTTTACTAAAGAGCCGCGCCTTGCTACAGCGGTCAAGTGGTATGAACTCGGAATGATATCACAGGAGAAGGCCGCCGAGATAGCAGGATTATCCAGAAAGGACTTTATATTTTCTCTCGGGAGATTTGGTGTTTCTCCTTTTCAATACATCACGGAGGAAATAAAAGAGGAACTGGCGCGTGAGTAAGCGGTGGGTTATCGATGCCTCACCTCTCATCTTGCTGCAAAAGATCAACCGCGTCAACCTCCTTTCCGAACTCAGCGAAGAACTTGTTATTCCGAAGGCTGTATCCAATGAGCTTTTATCATATGAAGAAGACAGAACAGTTCGGAGTACATTTTTCCGCTCCTCAACGAAAATAAGAGACCTTAAAGACCATGTTCAAATATGCCCCGATATCACAGGCTGGGGTTGGGGAAATGGCGAATCGGAATAATCAGCAGCGTCAAAACGAGAAATACTTAACATATGACCGATATGCCGTAACCTTGTATTCTCGATGCTGAGAAAGTGAAACATTTTAATGAAAAAAATATTACTGATATCTAATAGAGTAATGCACTATCGCGTATCGGTTTATAATTATTTTGCAAGAAGGCTCAAAAATATCGGATGGGAGTTCATTGTCAGAAGCAATGCCTTGCAGAAGGAAAATCCCCATTCGATTGAGTTCGATTTTAAAGAAGTTCCTTTTACGTTCAGTAAGTACAAAGAAGAAATTAATGAACTTAATCCGGACGTCGTTATATTTTTTTTGCATCTCAAGGACACCGTAATCTGGCCGCTGCTGCACTGGCTAAAGTTGAAAAAAATACCGGTAATTAATTGGAATAAAGGTGCAAATCTCGACAACCCCGACAGTAAGTTAAGATACATCCTATTTAACTATATTCACGGAATGTGCGATGGTCTTATTTTATACTCTCAACATGAAATGAAATATGTCAGACCGAAGTACCATTCGAAAACATTTTTCGCGAATAATACGGTCAATTTCAGTGATTTCCCGGAAATAAAGGAAACAAAAAAGCAGATAAAAGACGAATTCAATATTCCTTTCGAGAAGGTCGTTCTTTCAGTAGGAAGGATGGGAGTTAGCGGCGGACGGAAAAAAATTGATCATTTGATCGAAGTGTTTAATGATATCAAGAATGATCAATACGGACTTGTAATCGTAGGTTCCGGCGTAAATGACGGATTATTAAAAAACAGCAACAATAAAAACGTTCTCTACCTTGGCGAAATATATGATGCAAAAAATATCCAGATCAGCAAGTTGTTCAAAATGGCCGACCTTTTTTCAATCCCCGGGCATGTCGGTCTGGGCTTAGTCCAGGCATTTTATTGGGGATTGCCGATGGTTACGGAAGACGGACTACAGCCTCCGGAAATTCATTATCTCATTAATGGCAGAAATGGTTTTATCGTACCGAATAACGACATCGGTGAATTGAAGAACAAAATCATTTATTTACTCGAAAACGACAAGGTGCGCAGTGAGTTTTCGAAAAATGCGAGAACTGATATATTGAAAAACGCATCGATCGAAAATATGTTTATGGGATTTAAAAACTGCATTGAATCTATACCCCAGCTCGCACAAAATCAAAAGACAAGGAGCAATACATGAAAATCTCTGTTATTGGACTTGGCTATGTCGCTGAGTGACCAGCGCGTATCTTGCTGAGTTAGGACATACGGTTATCGGGGTCAATTAGAATAGGGTGAAAGTCGATATGATTAATAACGGCATCCGCCAATTTTAGAAGAACGACTATATGAAGCTTTCCTAAAGGCGGTAAAAGAGAAAAAAACTTTACCGCCACCAACGATTTACGAAAGGCGATCCAGAAAACAGACATTGCCCTTGTTTGCGTCGTGAGGCAAAGCCGCTCAAACAGCAGTTTTGACCTGATATCTGTGCAAAGGGTGCCTGAACACATCGGCAGCGTAAAAGAGAAAAAGAGTTATTTTGTTGTCGGTGTGCGAAGCACTGTTTTCCCAGAAACACTTGACGATGTCGTTATCCCTGCACTGGCAGAACATTCAGGAAAAACACCAGGGAAAGGCTTTGGAATTTGTATGGTTCCAGAAATTCTGTGCGAAGGCAGCTCAGTATACGATTATTACTACCTGCTGAAGACTGTGCTACTCAGACACTGTCATTTGTAATCGATCAAGAAACTATACCGTGACATCTAACCGAGAACACATTACGGTCTGCATTTGCACGTATAAAAGACCGATGCTCTTGAGACGTTTGCTGGAAGACTTGCAGCATCAGATAACAAACCAGGCGTTTACTTATGCCGTTGTCATTGTCGACAATGACAACGAACAGTCTGCGAAAATCGTCGTGGACTCATTTCGTAATCGCTCGCAGATGTCAGTTGACTATTACAACGTGCCGGAGCAAAATATCGCACTTGCAAGAAATAAGGCAATCCAAAACTCAAGAGGCGAATTTGTCGCTTTTTTGGACGATGATGAATTCCCCATCAATACCTGGCTTTATTCACTTTATATGACATACAAACAATATAAAGCCAACGGCGTCTTGGGACCGGTGAAACCGCATTTTGAAACAGACCCGCCTGATTGGATCGTAAAAGGTAAAATCTGTGAAAGGAAATCCTTTGCAACAGGAACTATTATAAAAAAATACAGCGATACGCGTACGGGGAATGTGTTGTTTGAAAAAACTATATTCAATGCTAAGAAACAGCCCTTCAATCCCAGCTTTGGAAAGACCGGGGGCGAGGATGTTGATTTCTTCAGAAGGATGATGGAAAAAGGATTTTCCTTTGTCTGGTGTGATGAAGCGGTCGCTTATGAAACTGTTCCTTCGGAACGTCTGACCAGAAAATACTATTTAAAAAGGGCACTCATGCGAGGAAGAGTGGCCTTTCTGCATCCACCGTTGAAAATAAAGCTTCTCGGCGTCACAAAATCAACGGCAGCGATCATCATATATTCATGCATGTTGCCGTTCTGTTTTATTGCAGGCCAACATGTATTTATGAAATATCTCATCAGATATTGCGATCACCTCGGAAAAGTAGCGACAGCAATCGGCATAGAAGTCGTTCGAGAAGGGAACAGCTACAATGCTACGCCGGAAAGCTGAAAAATCAGTATGAACCGCAACAGAATGCCATGAAGAAAATATTGTTGATATCCAATAAGGTCATGCACTACCGGGTATCGATCTATAATTACTTCCACCGACGATTTCGCGAACAGGGATGGGAATTCATTGTCCGCAGCAACAAACTGCAGAACGAGAATCCTCATCCTCTGGAATTCGATTTCAAAGAAATCGAATTCTCATTTGGCAGCTATAGAGGCGAAATTACGAAAATTAACTCAGACGTAGTCATTCTGTTCCTTCACCTCAAGGACCTGATTCTATGGCCCCTTATTCACTGGCTCTGGTATAATAATATACCGACGGTGATTTGGACCAAAGCTATTAATCTGGACGATGCGGACAATAAGGTAAAAAACCTTCTTTTCAACTACGTCCACACCCCGTGCGACCGGTTGATTCTCTATTCCCCGAACGAGCGGAAGCATCTTACGAAAAACAACAGACGCAAGGTCTTTGTCGCAAACAATACGACCAATTTTGAAGATTTTCCCGCTGTGGCAGAATCAAAGGAGGAGATCAAGAGAGCGCTCCGGATCCCTTTTGAAAAGATCGTTCTTTTAGTGGGAAGGATGGATGTGGGAGGGCAGAGAAAAAAGATCCATCATTTGATAGAGGTGTTGCGATATTGATATGAAGGAAGCAGGACTTGTCATCGTAGGCGCGGGAGTGAGCAATGAGCTCCAGCAGACAATGAACAAAAAAAATACGGTATATCTCGGAGAGGTTTATGACGCGAAAAACTATCAGATAAGCAGGATATTCAAGATGGCTGACCTATTTTCAATATCGGGGTATGTGGGGCTTGGGCTAGTCCAGGCTTTTTATTTTGGTTTGCCAGTAATTACCGATGAGGGACTTCAGCCACCTGAAATCCATTATCTGATAAATGGCCGGAACGGTTTCATCGTGACCGAGAATGACCAGAACGAATTAAAGAAAAAGATTCTTTTTTTGCTGGAAAATGATATTGAACGACAGACCTTTTCAGAGAATGCTAAAAATGGTATTCTTACGCAAGGGTCTATTCAGAATATGTATGAGGGATTTAAAAGCTGTGCAGACTCCTTCGGTTGATAATTGCACAGCACCAGTAAGCTCATAATTCCAGGTGGAAAATAAATTATGCAAGAACATACTGAAGAAATAACTATAAAAGGAAAAGCACTGAACGTTAAGGCAGCAATAATCAGCGGTAAGGAAATTGTTGTTACTGGTAAATTTGTAACACTTGGCAGGATTAAAGAAGAGTGGGATGTTGATGTTGATAATCCAGCGCTTATTATTGAACAATTAAAAAAGAGTGGACTCAAAGTGGATCTATTCACTTTTATTCAGAGATTGCCGGAATCAAAACCAATGTACAGCTATCCAATGGAATGGGATAATGTAGCGGCATTGCCGATTACCTCCTACGAAAATTGGTGGAAAAATCAAATAACGCAGGAAACAAGAAACAAGATAAGGAAGTCTCAAAAAAGAGGCGTAGAGGTTCGAATGCTGGATTTTAACGATGACCTGGTACAGGGGATATCTGAAATATATAATGAAACTCCGATAAGGCAGGGCAAGCCTTTCTGGGACTATGGGAAGGATATTGATAAGGTAAAAAAAGAAAATGCGACGTTTCTTCAACGTGCAGATTTTGCAGGCGCCTATTTTGAAAACCAACTGATTGGATATATAAAAATAGTAGCAACTAACAAATATGCGAGAACGATGGGAATTCTTTCCAAGGTTGAACACAGAGATAAATCACCAACCAATTTACTCATTGCTAAGGCAGTGGAGATATGTGCCAAGAAAAAAACACCCTATCTTGTTTATGCAAAATATAAATATGGTAAGGTTGGAAGCGATTCTCTCAAGGGCTTCAAGCGTGACAATGGATTTGAAAGTATTGATCTCCCGAGATATTATGTTCCTCTTACTCCATGGGGTAAAATCGTGCTGAAGTTAAATCTCCACTTGGGTATTGTAGGACTGCTTCCTATAAGAATAATTGCTATTATGTTGAAGCTGAGGAAAAAATGGTATAGCAGGTAGCTTTTTAGATTGAAATACCATTATATTATTCAAAATTGAAAACCACTTTCTTTCTGCAGTCAACACTATTTATGCTTATTTTCTATATGAACATGAAAATTACGATCATTGAGCTCTTTGACGAGATGCAAAAAAAACAAGAATCAGAAGGAGGAGCTAATGTTCACGACAAGTCATGCAGCGGGTGCAATTGCTAAATGTTTATTGGTAACGTTGTTTGTAACAGTAGTCCTTGTCGGTCTACCGGGAATATCGTCAGCATCATTAATCATAGAAGGCAACTTCGTGCGAGATACCCTTGGAACGAGTACCATAACCGACGATATGTATTGGTATCGAGATTTGACGTTTTTTACGGGCAAAACTTATGCCGAGAAGATCGCAGCCATCCCATTATATCCGGGATATTCGGAGGTCAGTAATTATCATCTGGCCTCATGGGATGAACACAATATGCTTCATCAAAACGGCTATCTTGCAATAGAGGAAGTATTCATACCTACCGATACAGGGACATATGAAAACCTTCCGCAAGTACGCTGGGGCGGCATATTCGGTGAAGGTTTTATAGACGGCGGCATAGCCTATCATTACTATAGAGAATATGTGCTGCAACCGGTGTTTGGGGAAGAGTGGTATACAATAGAGGCACTTCAGACAGATGATTATCTTGGATATATCCCCTGCGGAGCATGGATAGTAGGGCGGGCACCTGCAGTGCCCGTTTCCGAACCATCCACTCTTATCTTATTAGGCACAGGTCTAGTGGGGATAGCAACTATAAGGAGAAGATTCAGTAAGAATTGAAAACATCAATGAAACACGATATAAAATCACAAAAATACCATGTTGAAATAGATAATATTGATCAGACATTATGGGATGAGCTGCTGAAGCAGTTCAATGATGCGACGATTTATCAGACATGGTCCGCTGGGAAAATTAGCAAAGGTGAGAAGAATATAAGTCATCTAGTTTTAAAAGAACAAGATGAAATTGTCGGCCTATGCCAGATCACGATAACCTACTTGCCTATAACGAAAATTGGGATCGCGGATGTGCACAGGGGGCCTCTTTGGAGAAAGAAGCTGTTAGAACCAAAGATAGAACATTTTGAACAATTAATCCAAGCATTAAAAATAGAGTATGCAGTCAAGAGAGGCCTCCTACTGAGAGTTTGGCCGAATGAGTTTGAGGTTGATGAAACAATAACGAACCTCATGGAGCGCAATGGTTTTGCGAGGAACACTGCAGCAGAGCGATATCGTACTCTTTTGTTGGACATATCGTTACCATTGGAAACATTGCGAAAAAATCTTGGGCAAACATGGCGATTACATTTGAACAGAGCCGATAAAAACAAATTGACAATCTCAGAAGGGCAAAGTGATGAGCTTTATGTCAAGTTTTTAATGTTGCTGGAGGAGATGATCGATAGAAAACAGTTTGTGCCTCGTGTTGATTATAACGCGTATCGAAAAATACAAAATGATCTGCCGGAACGCCTAAAACCAAAAATCATGACTTGCTCGCATGCGGACGAACGTGATCCAGTAAGTACTATCATCGGCACAGGCATAGGAGATACTGGATTATACCTTTTTGGCGCCACCGGCAATAGTGGAATGAAGTATTATGGATCTCATCTGTTGCACTGGAACATGATCAAGTGGCTAAAAGAAAGTGGGTGCAGGTGGTATGATCTCGGCGGTATTAATCCGGATAAAAATCCCGGTACCTATCAGTTTAAGCGCGGGCTTGCTGGTAAGATGGGAGAAGATAGAACATTGGTTGGGCAATTCGAGTGTAGTGAAAACCTTTATGCAACTTCTTTGCGCGTGGCGATAAAGACCTTAAGTATCATGAAAAGAAAAGTGCACGATTTGAGGCAATCGTTGGCAACCTATATGTTAAAAAGAAAGAAAGCTAGAAACGCGATGAATGAATAAAGTTATTGCGTAGCATCTATCAATGCAGTTGTATTAATTCCGCATTGGTACGCAAAATCATCAAAAAGTAATGCGCCGCGATAATTGTAATTAATCATATATTATTCCCATCTACGAATTGTCAATATTCATTTATAACTATATGATATGTTCAAACAAGATTATCTGAAACGAGTTTAGAGGGGGATAGTGTGCCTGGAATCTGTGGAATAATAAGAAAAAAACTGCGAGGGGGAATAAGTAACGAGCTTGCGTTGATGGTCGAAAGCATGAGGCATGAACCATTCTATTCCTCAGGTACCTATGCGGATGAAAAGCTGGGTATTGAGGTAGGCTGGGCATGTCCAGAGGGTGCGTTCTCGGACTGCATGCCTGTTCTCAATGAAAAGAAAACTATAGCTTTGATTTATTTTGGAGAAAATTATGCCGATTTGGACCTATTCACTGGACTGAAAGCAAAGCATCATGTGTTTGATCAAAGCAATGCGAGTTACCTGGTACATCTTTATGAAGAATTGGGAGAGGATTTTTATCTCGCTCTGAATGGGTCGTTTCATGGTATTATTATGGATTTACAAAAAGGGTGCTGCCAATTATTTAATGACCGGTTCGGTCTGCAAAGGATCTATTACTACGAAAGCAATGCGGCATTTTATTTTGCCGCTGAAGCGAAATCGCTTTTAAAAGTTTGTCCGGAACTGCGACAGCTCGATATGGCCGGTTTGGCTGAATTCTTGTCTTATAATTGCGTTCTTGAAAACAGGACATTGTTCAGAGGAGTGTCGCTATTGCCAGGGGGGTCGGTTTGGACGATACGGAACAACGAAATCGGGAAACAAGAATATTTTACTCATGCTGAGTGGGAAAATCAATCTTGGCTCGAAAAGGACTTTTTTTATGAAAAAGTACAAGAAACAATAATAAAAATATTACCGAGATATTTCCGGTCCGCGCAACGGATAGGGGTGTCTTTAACCGGTGGATTGGATACTCGTATCATCATGTCATATGCTGATATGGCTCCAGGGAAAGTACCTTGCTATACTTTCGCCGGTCCGTATCGCGACTGTGCCGATGTTAGGATTGCTAAAAATGTGGCGAAATTGTGCAAGCAGGAGCATCAAGTAATCCGGCTCGACAAAGACTTTCTTAACGATTTTGCGAAGTATGCGGAAAATACAGTTTATTGTTCCGACGGGTATCTTGACGTGAGCGGAGCACCTGAGATATATGTAAACCGAATAGCACGTGAGATTGCACCAGTTCGCATGACCGGTAATTATGGAAGCGAGGTTCTCAGGAGCATACGCTGGATAAGGCCGTCACAACCGAATATAGAGTTGTATGATCCAAATTTAATCGTATTACAACAGAATGCAAAAAGTACGCTCGATCGACACAATGGAGGGCATCCTTTAACATACTTTCTTTTCAAGGAAGCACCATGGCATGAGTATAATCGTAGATCAATAGAACTGTCCCAACTAACGATTAGAACGCCGTATCTTGATAATGACCTTGTAGGATTAATGTATAGAGCTCCATTGGGCGTGCGAGATACAAAGGAATTATCATTGCGTTTGGTTGATGATGGTAAACAGGAATTGCGGCGAATAAAGACTGATCGCGGGTACGGTGGGTCCGCCAGCCTCATAAACGGGGCTTCAGCGCATCTGTATCACGAATTTTTCTTTAAAGCGGAGTACTTTTACAATTATGGCATGCCGCAATGGCTGGCCAGTATTGACTACTCACTTAAACCGTTACATATCGAGAGAATATTTCTTGGTCGGCATAAATTTTACCACTTCAGGTTATGGTATCGTGACGAACTATCCAATTACGTTAAACAAATATTGCTTGATGATCGAACATTATCGCGACCCTATATTAACAGAACACATCTCAGAAAAATTGTTGACAGTCATACCAAAGGATATCGAAATTATACTAATGAAATTACGAAACTACTGACAGTCGAGCTGATTGAGAGATTATTGATAGAACAGAAATAGTCTGCTCAAGTAGTGTCAGCTAACAGCTCTCCAAATCTATCCGCGAGGATCACCTCTAATTAGAATTTTAATCAGCATTATCGTAATGCGGGCCTTGATCCTGTATCCAGAACGTTATTTAAAGAAGGGATTACGACTTCGCTGGAATGATGAAATTGTGCTTATGTGCGAATATATAAATCTATTATAATTAATGTATTGTAACGAAAATGCCTAAAATAGCTCTCTTCAGCTGCATTATATTTATCCTGTACTTATTCATAATTGATATAAGAAATAAGCCGGCTGTGTCATCGGCATTATGGATACCTCTGATATGGATTGGGCTTGTTGGTTCACGAGTGGCTACTCAGTGGTTAGCGATAGGGAAATCGACATCAGAACTTGAGGTGACTACGGCAATGGTCGGTGATGTTTCTGAGGGAAGCCCATTTGACGCTGCAGTATTTTTATTACTAATCGTGGCTGGCATAATAACATTGGCCAGCAGAAAGATAAATTGGCAGGCAACGCTTAAAACTAATAAATGGATATTTCTTTTCTATCTCTATATTGGCATCAGTACGCTCTGGTCATTCGATACATTTATTTCATTTAAACGTTGGGTAAAAGACTTCGGAAATCTGGTGATGGTTTTAATCGTATTAAGCGAAATAAATTACGTTGTAGCTATTAAGACACTATTTAGACGATTGATGTATGCGCTCATACCACTTTCAGTTGTATTTATAAAATATTACCCTAATATTGGAAGAACGTTTTCTCGAAGCGGTGTGGCCCAGTATACAGGCGTAACATTACATAAAAATTCACTTGGCGCTTTGTGTATAGTCGTTATGATAATGCTTATATGGCAATTTGTACATCAATTAAAGAAAAGAACGACGGTGACTGAAAAGCGAGAAAGAATAGTATCTATCTTGTTTATATTTATGATTGTATATATTTTGAATATGGCAGATAGTGCTACCGCAGTAATGGGCTGCATAATAGGAGTGGCAATTTTGATAGGAGTGCAATTCCCTATTATTAAAAAGAATCTTAAGTACATCGGCGCTTATGTTATTCTTATTGTAATATTATCGTTGACTTTGCAATATTTGTTCAATATTAAAGAACTTGTTATATCTGATTTGGGTAGGGATGAAACCCTGACAGGAAGAACAATAATATGGGAAGAAGCACTTGCATTTGCAGGGAATCCAATCATTGGAGCTGGTTATGAGGGATTCTGGACAGGTGATAGAGCCTCCTATTTTTTAGAGAAATATTGGTGGCACCCCAATCAATCGCATAATGGTTACCTTGAGACTTATCTCAGTGTAGGATCAATTGGCCTATTTATTATTTGCATGGTAATCTTGTCTGCTTACAAGAGAATTACCAATAATATGCCGCATGATTTTGAATTTCAGAAGTTGCGATTAGCGCTGCTAGTCGTAGCTTTGCTAGTAAACGTTACAGAATCAGCGTTTAAAGGTTTGAGCTTGACCTGGATTGTTTTTCTACTCATTACAACCGAGAGTCCTATGCTTCTTAATGTAAGGATCGCAAATAAGAACTAAGGAGTAATATAATAGCTTAAACAAAAGAAATGTATGCAAGAAGTTGCGTAAATTGATGTGAATAGAAAATATCTATCATGAATACTTCTCAGATATAACAGCAAAATAAGTCGAGACAGGTAACCTTGTCATAATGGCAAAGCTCTAAAATATGAATAATTCACTACACATGAGATATGATACTAATTTATTAAGATCCATTGCCATCATTATGATAGTTAATTCTCATATGGACTTTTTATATCCTATCCCTTACTTAGGAACAGGAGGTGCGATTGGGAATGCGCTGTTTTTTATGTTGTCATCCTTTGGACTCTTCATCAGTTATCAGAAAAAACCATATTTGTTTGCGACATATTTTATCAATAGAATAAATCGAGTTTACCCGGTTGTTTGGGGTGAATTACTGACAATCTATATTCCGTTCACGATATTCATCGACAAGCATGGACAAAATATTGGCATCAATGAGATTATATATTATCTGGGATGTTTTATATTCCCGATGCATCATTGGTTTCTATGTGCGTTAATGATTTATTATGCTCTTATATATCCGATAATGAACAACATCAATGATAAAAAAATATATTTAGCTATATTATTATCGGCAGTTTGTTATATCTATGTCTATTCAAATCTTGTTGATTTGACAAAATGGGTTGTTGAGGCTGAACCTACCAAATATTTATCATACTTTATGATATTTCTATCCGGTCTCATTATTGCCCGAAGAAACGATAGGATGATATATTGTGGAAAGATTGATTGGGCCATTCTAATGTTTTGTCTCGGAATCAGCTATGCTCACAAATATCTAATGACAAAACAATTGTTGCTATCTATGCAGTTTATCCAGCAGATTATACTCTTTCCAATCGTTTACTATTCACTAAAAATAGTACGTTCACCAGCTATACAAAGATTTATGTTTAATAAAGCTGGCTTCGCTGGCATGGTGAAATACATAAGTGACAGAACGCTAGAAATATATATTATACATGGTTATTTTATTGTTGTCGTTATTAATTACAGGATTGCATTTCCCTACAATGCAATATTCGTCATCATTTTAACGTTAATAACAGCAGAAGTGCTGAATATAATATCAAAACGGTTCATACAGGTGCTGATTCCAAATAAATATATTCAGATAAAGCGGACTAAACCGTAGGTTATATATATTAATGGCTAAAGACAAATTATCATCGGTTGCAAATGAACATTATTTCAAAGTTGATCATTTGCAGAATGATATAAAGAAGCGTGCTGTGAGAGGTGCGGGCGCAACAATTGGTGCGCAAGTTGCTGCATTTATGTTACATCTTTTAAGTACTGTCATTTTGGCTAGGTTATTGACTCCCAGAGATTTTGGATTGGTCACCATGGTTACAACCTTCAGTCTGCTTCTTCAGAATTTTGGAATGAACGGATTTACCGAGGCGATTATCCAAAAAGAAGAAGTCGATCATAATACTGTAAGTACGCTTTTCTGGATTAATGCCTCTATCAGTCTGATATTAACGGTAATTTTCGCAGCCTTTTCTCAACTTGTCGCAAGGTTCTATCATGACCCAGACCTCACGTCCGTCGCGATTGCGATATCATTTTCTATTTTAGCAAGCGGACTTTCCACGATTCATCTTGCAGTACTGAAGCGCAATATGAAATTTTCAGTTCTATCTGCAATAACGATGTCAGGAATGGCCATAAGTGTTACCATTGCAATTATATTGGCGTGGTGGGGTTTGGGATACTGGGCGCTTGTTGCTAATACGGTCGCCTTACCATTAACATCGGCAGTTGGTGCATGGTTGGTATGCAGATGGCGACCCGGTCCGCCAGTATCGGGAACCAATATTATGCCGATTATCAAGTTTGCTGTTAACACCTATGGAAATTTTACAATGAATTATCTTTCGAGAAATTTGGACAACCTTCTGGTTGGTAAATATTTCGGATCTCAATCCTTAGGTTTCTATAAAAAAGCCTACGATATATTTGCTTTACCAGTCAATAATTTGTCGGCACCTCTCACAAACGTTGCGCTTTCTGCGTTGAGTAGAATTAGCAATGATCACGAAAATTATAAAAAAAACTATCTCAATATAATCTCAGTGATTGCATTTATGGGAATGGGATTAAGCCTTTTTTTCACCTTATGTAGTTACGAGCTGATTTTGCTTATTTTAGGTGCACAGTGGGGACAGGCTGCAGAAATATTTGTTATATTTGGGCCAAGCATAGGTATTATGCTTGTATATAATACTCATGGATGGCTACATCTTTCATTAGGTCAGGCGGGCCGCTGGTTTAGATGGGGTATTTATGAGTTCATGGTAATGGCATCATCATTCATAGTCGGGGTTTTCTTCGGACCGAAAGGTGTAGCCTTAGCCTGGACAGTGACTGCCTTCGTATTGACGGTTCCGGGTATATGGTATGCAGGAAAGCCTGTAGGTTTGAGAGTGATCGATATTATTAATGCAATCTGGAAGTATTTAATGGCAGCGCTAATTTCAGGAATCCTTTGCTGGCTTCTTTTATTCTTCATTGGCAGGACAGCCGGCCTATATAATCAATTAGGAACTATCTCGAGAATTATCATTGCCTCAATCTTATGTTCATCCTTATATTTTCTGATGGTTACTGCTCTATATCAGGGAATACGGTCATTCATTCAGGTAGCTTCACTCATAAAAGAATTGCTACCAAAACTGTTACAAAAAAAACCTAAAATACTACCCGATGACAATCCGGAAAAATAAAGACTAGATGAAATAGACTGGACCGATATTGGCTTTAAAAAGGTAAAAACTAATAATGTATAAGTTGCTCGCTTTAAGAAGATTAACCTCCTTTATTTTTTCTAAATTACCACATTCATTGTTAGAAGAAATATCTAATGTAAGGTTAATAATTCCCTATTACCATCTTGTAAGTGACAATAAGGTAATTCACGTAAAACATTTATACTCATATAAGAATATAAGCCAGTTTAAAAGTGACGTGGATTATTTGTCAAAGAACTATCACTCAATAACCCTTCATGATGTTCTTGATTGTCTGAAGACAAAACAACAGCTACCCTCTCGTTCTGTTTTGCTTACATTCGATGATGGCCTCCGGGAAATGTATGATATTGTTGCTCCTATACTGTTGAAAAAAGGTGTTCATGCCACTTTTTTTATAAGCACCGAGTTTATCGACAATAAACGACTTTGCTTTCAACATAAGGCAAGTATTGTGGCAGACCATATTCTTCAATCAAAAATATATAAATATGATGAATATGTTAAAAATAAGTTAGCGACTGATCACAACGTGAAGTGCATTAATGGTGTTCAGGGAATACTTTCGATAAACTATCATCAACGCCGCGTTATTGATGCTATAGCGGAATTACTGAATATCGATTTTAATGAATATTTGTCTGTAGAAAAACCATACCTTACTACTGATAACATTAAGAAACTGATCGAATATGGTTTCACTGTTGGTGCGCATAGTACAGATCATCCGTGGTATGCTTTGCTGTCAGTGGAGGACCAATTAAGGCAAACTCTTGACAGTGTTAAGGATCTTCGGAAAAGATTTGATTTGCAGTATGGCGCCTATGCTTTTCCTCACAATGATTATAAGGTAACGAAAGAATATTTTGAAAGAGTACAACAGAGCGGTCTTGTCGACATTTCATTTGGAACGTCTGGGATGTTGCGGGACATTGTGCCTGGAAATATACAGCGAATTAGCATGGAAAAACCATTAAGGCCCGCTGCAGAGTTAATTGCATTGAAGTTTGCTATGAAGATTTATAAGCAAGTATTGGGGAAGGACGTGATTCTGCGATAGTCAATTTCTTATGCCTTTTTGTGATAAAATAGATAGTGTGACCCTCGTTGCTGAAAGAGTTGAAGATGCAGTTTGTGATTATTATCACATACAAAAAGCACAAAACAGCATATATTATATATCATAGCAATAGTAGTTTCATGAATACTTGTGCAAAGTATTGAGGATGGCGGAAATAATGCGAATCCACAGATACCATAGAAGAATAGATCATTCAAGGAGGAATATATGAGAAAAATAATATTCTTATTTTTGTTGGTAATTATTGCTGCTTACCCTTTGAAAGTAAATGCTGCTTGCGGTGGATCATTTACATCATGTGGTGTAAATTGTGTTCGAGCCTATGATTGTAGTCGGGATTGCGTAACAACGGCTCTGAGCGAATTGACCGGAACGAGCGGGACTGTCCAGGTACCGGCGGGTTCTTGTACCTGGACCTCCGCAATAACTATGCCGTCAAATAAAAGTTGGATATTGCAGGGCGATAGTTCGTTAAGTACGCATATTAAGGCAAGTGGAAACAATCTTATTACTGTTCCATCAATGCCGGGGAAAACATGGAGAATCACTGGATTAAACTTTATTGGCCCAGCAGGATCAGGTAATAACGCATGGCTGATTATCCCGACAGGCTATATCAGCGAGACTGCATGCTCAAGTTTTCAAATTGATAATAATATATTTAACGATTGCAATGCAGCTCAGACCGCAGGATGTGTCAAATTGGGCGGAGTATGCTATGGGGTGGTTGATCATAATCAATTTTTATGTGCTGGCGCAAATAAGTGTGATATTGATCTCAATGCACCCGATGTTGCAGATTGGGCGGCACCAGTCAATTTAGGTTCGGCAAACGCTGTTTACATAGAGGACAATTATTTTGAACATGCAGCAAACGCCAGATACCTTTCTGATGGTTCCGAACATAACTGGCTATTTATTGATAGTACGTCAGGCGGCAGATACGTTGCCCGTTATAACGTATTCAAAAACGGGTATGTAGCTGGTCATGGGTCGTGCTACAACGCAGGCGTCAGGGGGACCGTGCTGCATGAAGTATATAATAACTGGGTATACCATGAAACAGGCGTCGATTGCGGCGGCAGTTCTTGTGATCTTTTCAGGGGGATACATGCGCTTTCGGGAACAGGCCTTGTGGCTAATAATGTGATAGAAGGCGACGTGATGGGTGGTATATCTTTTGGTAATAACCGGTCCGAGAGCAGCTGCAATTTTGGAGCTATCTGCGATGGTAATAGCCCTCTTGATATGAACACAAAGTCTATCGATATGTATAAGGGATATCCCTGCCTTGACCAGCCGGGAGTCATAGGAGCACAGAATAACCAGACTTTGAAACCAATATATGTCTGGGGCAATAGGAAATGCGACACTGTTTCATCGGTTGTTGCTGATTGTAAGACTAATCCTAAGGGTTGTGTTGATGAAGCATACGCTAAGTGCGGAACAGCACTGTCAACCATTATTATTGACGGGTCAAACTTCGCAGCATATCACTTCAAAGAAAACAGGGATTATTATTTAACAAGCCATCCAACATGGTCACCGTACACATACCCGCATCCATTGAGTGTTGGTGGATCAATAATAATACCAATGCCTCCGAAATTGTTTTAGCACAATTACGAGGTAATGCGAAATAACTTATTCTGCCCTTGTGGAAAGTTCAAAGTACGCCGGAAAACCTAACATCAATAGCCAGTGAGCTTTGTTTGAAAAGGCTGGACAAACGTTTGTACCGGAAGGAAGGAATAAACAGAATATCTACTTGTTACGAGTGTATCAAATAAAAAAAGAGAACTGGTGAACGGGAGAAATATATCGTCGCCATAGATAAACACCTATGGCGGTTCCGCCAGTGTTCATGATAATATCCGTCAGTTGTGACGATCTTTCTGGAAGATACGCCTGAATGACCTCGATGAAAAGACTAGTGCCGGCGCCAAGGACCAGTACAATGAACACCACTGTCAGTCTATTGATGCTCTTTTCTGAAAAATACCATGCAACATAGAACCCGAACGGAAGAAATCCTAATATATTGATTCCAACATCTCTGGTATATCGCAGATTTGGACGGAAATCTTCTTGGGACATGGCGAGCATTCGGCGTCGAAGAGGTGTAAAGCGTTCTGGAATGAATAGATCGTTTCCCTGACCGGAATGATCTTTCGGGCAGGTACAGGGACGTTGGTTCTTACGTTGCATAGCTTATGACAGTGAGTAGGAAAAGCTCATACGGTCATGTCTCGGAATATCAGAATACGTACTTTGGGGAGGTTGTTTCTATCTATGCTTTCTTCTTTAATAGTGCTCTCCGTTCAAGCAAAATCCCTTCATGCCAAGACAGGCTCGCCTTAGTGCACAAAGTAAATAGGGTCTGCCCTTGAATCATGACAAATTGGCATCATATCTATAAAATAACCCCTTGGCAAGACCCTTAGGATAGAATACAAAGGAGCGGCCTGCCACATAATATCGAGGGGAAACAGGGCCGAATAGATAGAAGCAAAAAAACAAGATTGAGGTTGAGGGGAAGATAGAGCAGTAGCGCAGAAGAGCGGAAGGCATAAGGCTGAAGAATGTGCTAAAATAATTATTAGAGTAGGTTACCCGGAAATATCAGAGGCAAATTATGACTAAATTACTGGAAAAAGCGTTTACAAAAGCTTCAAAACTACCTGACATTGAACAAAATGCATTAGCAAAGTGGCTGATGGAAGAACTTGCGGCAGAAAAAAATTGGGAACAGATATTTGCTGAGTCTGAAGATATACTTGATATGCTTGCCAATGAAGCAATCGTCGCTAATAGGCAAGGCAATGCCGTTGGATATTGGCAGACTGTGAAATCGAGGACAACGGATTGATTCTGGAAGTGTTACGATGTCTTGCATGCAGATATAAAGAAACGGGCTAAAGAGGCATATAGTCATTTTCTGAAAGATCCATATTATCCAAGTTGTTATTTCAAGCGAGTTCACTCTACCAGACCCATATTTTCAGTGAGAATAACTAAGGATTATCGCGCTATTGGCGTTCTTCATGAAAATGAAATAATTTGGTTCTGGATCGGATCTCATTCTGAGTGGAGTAGAAAGGGGACGGTTCTATTTAGAGTTTGTGTAAGAGGTGGACCCCGGAAATTGGACAGTCGTATAAGGTGTAAAATACGACAAGCGTAAGGAGATCACACCGAGATGAGCAAGACGAAAAGGAACAGGTATTCGGCGGAGTTCAAGGCAAAAGTAGCACGCGAGGCGCTGAAGGAAGAATCAACAATTGCAGA
>Ga0209048_10000355_pt1 | contig 49363 bp, 48 predicted proteins | sample FrelakmetCRP12CR_FD_187146 | JGI IMG/M metagenome (GOLD analysis project Ga0209048, IMG submission 187146) | Freshwater lake sediment microbial communities from the University of Notre Dame, USA, for methane emissions studies - CRP12 CR (SPAdes)... | ecosystem: Environmental > Aquatic >...
CCCCAACTCGCCGCAGGAGTGCTTCGACCTGATGATCAAGGCGTTCAACCTGGCCGAGACGTACCGCGTGCCGGTGTTCTTCATGATGGACGAGGTCGTGGGTCACATGACCGAGCGCGTCGTCATCCCCGAGGCGTCGGAGATCGAGGTCGTCGAGCGCAAGTGGACGGCGAAGAAGCCCGGCGAGTACCGCCCGTACGAGACCGACGGCTCGATGGTCCCCGAGATGGTCAAGGCCGGCGACGGGTACCGCATCCACATCACCGGCCTCACGCACGACGAGCGCGGCTACCCGGCGATGAACCCCCAGGCTCAGGACAAGCTCGTCAGGAGGCTGGTCAACAAGATCCGGGACAATCGCGACAAGCTGGTGGACGTGCGCGCAGACGGCGTTAAGGGCGCCGACGTTGTGGTTGTCTCGTTCGGGATCACCTCGCGCGTCGCCGCAGCGGCGGTCGATGCGGCCCGCCGCAAGGGCGTTAAGGTCGGCCACCTCCGCCTGATCATCGCGTGGCCGTTCCCCGCGAAGATCATCCGCGACATCGCGCTCACGGCCAAGGCGTTCGTCGTGCCCGAGCTCAACATGGGGCAGATGGTGCTCGAGGTTGAGCGCGCGGTCTCCGGGAAGAGTGCCGTGATCTCCGTTCCGCACGCCGGGGGCACGGTCCACGAGCCTGCCACCATCCTGGACAAGATCATGGAGGCTGCGCGATGAGCGAGCTCGAAACCGCGCTCTGCGAGATCGAGAACCCGGTCACGCCATATCTGCGCGAGGACCGCCTTCCTCACATCTGGTGTCCCGGCTGCGGCATCGGTACGACCCTCAACTGCTTCGTGCGCGCCCTCACCGAGTCCGCGATGGACCTCGACAAGGTCGCGATCGTATCCGGGATCGGATGCACCGGCCGCGTGGCCGGCTACCTGAACCTCGACTCGTTCCACACCACGCACGGGCGCGCGATCCCGTTCGCGACCGGGCTGAAGCTGGCGAACCCGGACCTCAAAGTCGTCGTGTACTCCGGAGACGGCGATCTCTCGGCGATCGGCGGCAACCACCTCGTCCACGCCGCGCGCCGCAACATGGACCTCATGGTGGTGTGCGTGAACAACTTCACCTACGGCATGACGGGCGGCCAGGTGGCGCCGACCACTCCGCTCGGCGCCACCCAGACGACGATGCCGTACGGGAACTTCGAGAACCCGTTCAACCTCCCGTTCCTCGCGGACGCGTGCGGCGCGGTGTACGTCGCCCGCTGGACCGTCTACCACGTCAAGCAGCTCGCCAAGGCGATGCTCGAGGGCCTGAGGAAGAAGGGGTTCGTGTTCATCGAGGCGATGGCCCCCTGTCCCACGCTCTTCTCGCGCCGCAACCGCCTCGGGGACGGCGTGGACCAGCTCAAGTACTACAAGGAGAAGAGTAAGACCGTCAACGGCGCCGACACGAAGGACGTCGGGCTCACCTTCCAGGGCGAAATCGTCGTCGGCAAGTTCGTGGACCGCGACCGTCCGACTTGGCTCGAGGCGATGAACGAGCACTACAGCCAGCACTTCGGCGATAGTTACGTGCCGTACGGAGTCTCCCATGGACAAGACTGAAATCCGCGTCGGCGGTCTTGGCGGCCAGGGCGTCATCCTGTGCGGGATGATCATCGGGAAGGCCGCCTCGATCTTCGACGCCAAGCACGCGACCCTCATCCAGTCGTTCGGCCCGGAGGCGCGCGGGAGCGCCTGCAGCGCGCAGGTCACCGTGGCGGACGAGGCGATCGGCTACCCGTACGTCAAGAGCCCCGACGTGCTGATCGTGATGTCCCCCGACGCCTACACGCAGTTCGCCCCGCAGATCAAGCCGGGGGGGATCCTGCTCTACGAGAAGGAGCTCATCGCCCTCGACGACAAGCTTTCGGCAGGTGTGAAGGCGTTCGGGATCCCCGCCACGCGCTTCGCCGAGGAGCTCGGGCGGCGGCTCGTGCTCAATATCGTGATGACCGGGTTCTTTGCGGGCGTGACCGGGGTCGTGTCGTTCGAGGCTGTGGAGAAAGCGGTCACGAGTTCCGTTCCCAAGGGCACGGAGGACCTCAACCTGCGCGCCTTCCGCAAGGGCTATGAGTACGGCCGCGACCAGGTCGCGGGCGGGAACTAGGGAGCACGCCGTGAAGCTCGAAGGATTCCCCCAGAACGTGGCGCTCCGCGACGGGGCCTCCGTCGTCATCAAGCCGCTCGACGTGGAAGAGGCGTCGGCGGTGCTCAAGTTCTACCGCTCACTCCCGGAGGAGGATCGCCTCTTCCTCCGCGACGATGTGACCAAGCCGGAGTGGCTCAGGCGCTTCGTGGCGCGCATCGAATCGGGGGAGACCGTGAGCCTGGTCGCCGAGAGCGAAGGCAGGATCGTGGGCGAGGCGACGCTCGACCGCGCGCAGCACGGGTGGACGAGGCACGTCGCCGAGCTGCGCCTCGCCGTCGCGCCCGCGTTGCGCCGCTCGGGGCTCGGGACGACGCTCGCCCACGAGCTGGTCAGGGTCGCGACGCGTATCGGGGTCGAGAAGATGGTGATCCAGGTCGTGGAGAACCAGGTCGGCGCCCGCAAGATGTTCCGCAAGCTGGGGTTCCGCCAGGAAGCTGTGCTGCGCGGGCACGTCAAGGACATCCACGGGATGAAGCGCGACCTGGTCGTGGCGTCCAGCGACATCTCCCACATCTGGGACGCGATGGAGAGCCTGGTCGCGGACTTCTCGCCGTCGCACGAGTGAGGAATCCCGTTCCCGCTGCCGTCATTGCGAAGAGCGCAGCGACGACGCAATTCCGTCGACGTCGACGAGATCGCCACGTCGCCGCTACATGGCTCCTCGCGATGACACCGAAGATGACAACGAGAACGCTACGTTCAAGCAAAAGACGGCATCAGTCAGATCGGTTGCAGATCAGGGCGTAGCCCGCGTCCTGCCACAGCCTGACGGCGTTTGGCAGTCCTTCGCTCTCGAGCCTGCGCAGGCCGTTCGAAGTCGCAACGACGAAGACGCGCCGGCCGCCGGTCCAGGTGGCGCGGAACTGCACCGCGGTGGGGAAGCGTGCCGACAGCTCGACCTGGGAGAGGTGCGACATGCCGAACGCCAGCTCGGACGGGTAGTCCACCACGCCGATCTCGCGCTCGAGGTAGACCGGCAGCGAGGTGGGAAAGCAACCATAGGCGAAGACGAGATCGTCCGCGTGAAGCCGCGGCCGCAACTGCTCGGCAACCGACCGGCTCGAGCGGCCGCGCGCGATCAGCGGCCCCAGGCTCAAGAGCACGAGCGCGAGCGCGATCCCGGCCCCGGCGAGAGCGGCCCGCCAGCGTCGCGAGGCTCCGAGCGCCGCGACACACGCGGCGAGCGCCACGGCCACGAGCACGACGCCGCCAACGATCTGCGCCGGCAGAAACTCGCCGCGCAGGCCCTCGCGGTCCAGCCGCCCGAGACCGGCCCAGATCAACACGCCACCGATCGCGCCGACAAGCAGGCTCGCAAGCACGAGCCCGGCCTGCGTGAGCCGCCGCCGCCACCCTCGCTCTGCGACGCCCTCGTCGAGCATGAGCGCCGAGAGCACCGCGAACGGCGGCAACGCCGGCAGCACGTACGGCACCAGTTTCGACTGCGAGAGCGTGAAGAAGAGAAAAACGAACAGGAACCAGGTGAGGAGGAAGACCCAGCCGTGGCGGCGCTCGTCCGCTGGTGCGCTGCGCCTGCGCACGAGGCCGGGCAGCAACCCGCTCCACGGCAGGCAGCCGGCGACGATGATCGCGACGAAGTACCACCACGCCTCCTGCCGGTCCGCGGACGCGGTCGCGTAGCGCAGGAAGTGCTCGTGGACAAAGTAGAACTGGAGGAAGTCGGGGTTGCGCATCGCCGCGAGCACGTGCCACGGCGCCGCCACCAGCAGGAAAAGGGCGCACCCCGCGAGCCAGGGCACACGCGTGAGCACGCGCCACTGCCGCGTGAGCGCGATGTAGATGCCCGCGACAGCCGCGGGAATCACGACGCCGATCAGCCCCTTCGTCAGCGTCGCCAGCGCCGCCGCCACGAACGCCCCGTACCAGAACACCCGCTGGGAGCGCGCGTCGTCGCGGTGCGCGCGCCAGAAGCACGCGAGCGCGAGCGTGATGAAGAACGTGAGCGTCATGTCGAGCGTGACGAGACGCCCCACCGCCAGGTAAAGCGGCATCGTCGCGAGCGCGCCCGCCGCCAGCAGCCCGACCCGCGGCCCGCCGATGTCGCGGCCAAGCCGCCACACCACTGCGACGCCGAGCACCGCGAAAAGCGCCATCCAGAAACGGGCCGCGAACTCGTTCAGGCCGAAGGCGCGGATGGCGGCGGTGCCGAGCCAGTACGTGAGCGGAGGCTTCTCAAAGTAGAGCACGCCGTCGAGGCGCGGCGTGACGAAGTCGCCGCGCGCGAGCATCTCGCGCGGAACCTCGGTGTAGCGGCCCTCGTCCGGCTCCGTCAGCGGGACGGCGCCGAGCTGCCAGAAGAACAGCAGCACAACGCCCGCCGCGACCAGGGTGACCATGAGTGGCCGTGGCCGCTGACGCTCCAAAAGAGGCTCCATGACGGCGACGTTGTAGCACGACAGCGGTACCGGACGCACCGCTCTGGTCGGACTCGATGGCGCCTGCGTGCTAACATGAGTCTACTTCGCCGGGGTCGAGCTGGTTGTGCCTCGAGCGCCGGAGACGGGAGGCCAACCCGGCGGCGCCACCGGCACAAGAACCATCGGCGCCGGTCCAGGGAGCGGGACGGCATGAGGCCAGCGTTCTCCAGGCGCGAGCAGTTTCTCCCTTTCTCGCGGCCGACGATCCGACAGGTCGAGATCGACGAGGTTGTGGACAGCCTCAAATCGGGCTGGCTCACGACCGGCCCCAAGGCGGAGCGCTTCGAGAAGGACTTCGCCACCTACACCGGCTTCCCCCACGCGCTTGCGCTCTCCTCGGCCACCGCCGGCCAGCACATCGGCCTGATCGCGCTCGGTTTGAAGCCCGGCGACGAGGTCATCACCACGCCGATGACGTGGGCGTCAACGGTCAACATGGTCGAGGCGCTCGGCGGCGTGCCGGTGTTCGTGGACGTGCACCGCGACACGCTGCAGATCGACGAGCGCCAGATCGAGGGCGCCATCACGGGGCGCACCGCCGGCATCATCCCGGTGCACTACGCGGGCGCGCCGTGCGACATGGACCCGATTCTGTCGCTCGCCCACCGCGAGGGACTCTGGGTGTTCGAGGATGCCGCTCACGGCGTCGGCACGCGTTACAAGGGCCGCCACGTCGGCTGCGACGACCGCCTTGGCGTCTTTTCCATGCACCCGATCAAGAACATCACCACCGGCGAGGGCGGCGTGCTCGTCACGCGTGATGCGGAGTTGGCGCGCTGGCTGCGGGCGCTGCGTTTCCACGGTTTGGAGAAGCAGGCGTGGAACCGCTATGCCGAGGGCGGCTCGCCCCAGGTCGAGATCACGCTGCCGGGGTTCAAGTACAACTTCATGGACCTGCAGGCGGCGCTCGGCATCCACCAGCTCGCGTCGGTGGACGAGTTCAACGCCAGGCGCCGGCAGCTTGCGGCGCTCTACGACGAGCTCTTCGCCGCGGTTCCCGAGATCGAGCCGCTCGCCCTGCCCGCGTACGACCACGTCCACGCGCGCCATCTCTACGTGATCAAGGTGCTCGACGCCGCGCGCATCGGCCGCGACGCGTTCATCGCCGAGTTGAGAGCGCGCAACGTCGGCGCCGGAATTCACTTCCGCGCCGTGCACACGCAGCCGTACTACGCGGCGAAATACCCCCAGTGGGTCGGTGAGCTCCCGGCGGCGGAGTGGGCGTCCGAGCGCATATGCTCGATCCCGCTCTTCCCGCTCATGAACGAGGACGACCTGCGCTACGTAGTCGCCGCCATCAAGGACACCCTCGCGCACGCCCGGAGCGCGAGCGCCCCCGCCCGCGGTGCAGGCCCCGCCCGCGACTGAGAGTCCCCATGCCCGAACCCTACCTTTCGGTTGTCGTCCCGGTGTTCAACGAGGAAGAGAGTCTCCCCGTCCTGCTGCTCCGCCTCGAGGCAGCGCTCGCTAGCGCCGGCAAGGCATACGAGATCATCCTGATCAACGATGGCAGCCATGACGGTTCGCTCGGCTTGCTGCGCGAAGCCGCGGCGCATGATGCCCGCCTCGTCGTTATTGATTTCAACCGCAACTACGGCCAGCACGCCGCCGTCTTTGCCGGCTTCGAGGCCGCCCGCGGCGAGATCATCGTCACCATCGACGCGGACCTGCAGAATCCGCCCGAGGAGATCGGCAAGCTCGTCGCCAAGATGGAGGAGGGGTACGACGTCGTCGGCTCGGTGCGCGTGCAGCGCCGGGACACGCTCTTCCGCCGCCTCGCCTCACGCCTCGTCAACCGCGTCACCTCGATGGCCACCGGCGTGCAACTCTCCGACTACGGCTGCATGCTGCGCGCCTACCGCCGTGGCGTGGTCAAGACGCTGTGCAGTTCTCGGGAGATCTCGACCTTCATCCCGGTGCTCGCCGACATGTTCGCGGGGCGGGTCACCGAGGTCCCGGTGGCACACGTCGAGCGCCTTGCGGGCGAGAGCAAGTACAGCCTGTGGAAGCTGCTGCGGCTGCAGTTCGACCTGCTGACGAGCTTCTCGGTGTGGCCGTTGCGCTTCACGATGGGTTTCGGCGTCGTGATGGCGACGTTCTCGATGCTGGCCGCGGCCGTGCTCATCGTTGGCCGCCTCGTCGAAGGGCACGAGTGGGCCGTCAGCGGCGTGTTCACCCTGTTCGCCGTGATGTTCTTCTTCGTCGGCGTGCTTCTCTTCGCCGTCGGCCTCCTCGGCGAGTACGTGGGCCGCATTTACCTCGAGGTCCGCCACCGGCCGCGCTACGTCATCCGCGAAGTCATCCGCACCAGCCAGGAACCAGCGTGACGTTGGCGTCTCCTGCTCCTGGTCCCCGTCCCCGGTCGCTCGTCTTCGGCTACCACACCATGGGCTGCGTCGGGTTCGACGCGCTGCTGCGCCACGGCTTCGAGATCGCGGCCGTGTTCACTCACCGCGACGACCCACACGAGGAAGTGTGGTGGGAGTCGCTCGCCGAGCGTGCGCACGCCCACGCCATCCCGGTCCACGTTCCCGAAAAAGCCGAGCTCAAGAGCGCCGCGGTCGCCGAGCTGGTGTCGTCGTGCCGGCCCGACTTCGTCTTCTCGTTCTACTACCGCTTCATGATTCCCACGACGATACTGGGCCTCGCCGGCAAGGGCGCCTTCAACCTCCACGGCTCGTTGCTGCCGCGCTACCGCGGGCGCGCGCCGGTGAACTGGGTGCTCGTCAACGGCGAGAGCGAGACCGGCGTCAGCCTGCACGCCATGGTGGCGAAGCCCGACGCCGGCGGCCTCGTGGACCAGGAGCGGGTGGCAATCGCGTTCGACGACACCGCGCTCACGCTCTTCCGCAAGCTCGAAGCGGCGGCGGCCGTGCTGCTTGAGCGCGCCCTGCCCGCGCTGCGCGATGGGCGCGCAAAGGCGGTGCCGCTTGACCTTGCCGCCGGATCGTATTTCGGCGGCCGCACGCCGGAGGACGGGCATTTTGCCTGGCACTGGTCCGCGCTGCGCATCTACAACCTCGTGCGCGCCGTCACCCATCCCTACCCGGGTGCATTCACGATGCTCGGCGGCCGCAAACTGTTCGTGTGGTGGGCGACGCCGCAGCCGTACCGCGGCGCCGCGGCGCCCGGCACCGTGCTGGCGCTGGACGAGCGCGCGGCGGACATCGCCACCTCGGACGGCGCTCTGCGCTTGCTAAAGTGCCAGGTGGAGGGCGGCGAGGAGAATGACGCCGCCAGCGTGCTCCGGGCGCACGGCATCGCTGCCGGCGCCTCGCTTGCCGCGATCGGAGAACCGGCATGAGAATCCTCATCCTCGGCGTCAATGGCTTCATCGGCAACGCGCTTACGCGCCGCATCCTCGCCAGCACCGACTGGGAGGTCTACGGCATGGACCTCTCGGACAGCAAGCTCGAGCACTCGCTTGACCACGCGCGCTTTCACTTCCTCGAGGGCGACATCATGGTCAACAAGGAGTGGATCGAGTACCACGTCAAGAAGTGCGATGTGGTGCTGCCGCTGGTCGCGATCGCCACGCCGGCGACGTACGTCAAGGAGCCGCTGCGCGTGTTCGAGCTCGACTTCGAGGAGAACCTGCGCGTCATCCGCCAGTGCGTCAAGTACCGCAAGCGCGTCGTCTTCCCCTCGACCTCCGAGGTTTACGGCATGTGCGGCGACGCCGAGTTCGACGAGGACGCCAGCCCGCTTGTGCTCGGGCCGATCAACAAGCCGCGCTGGATCTACTCGTGCTCGAAGCAGCTCCTCGACCGCGTGATCGCCGCCTACGGGCAGCAGGAGGGGCTCCGCTACACGCTCTTCCGGCCCTTCAACTGGATCGGCCCCAAGCTCGACGACATCGACGCCGCGAAAGAGGGTTCGTCGCGCGTGGTGACGCAGTTCATCATCAACCTGTTCCGCGGCGAGCCGATTCGTCTCGTGGACGGCGGCGAGCAGAAGCGCGCCTTCACCTGGGTCGAGGACGGCATCGACGCCCTCATGGCGATCATCGCGAACGCGCGCGGCGCCTGCGACGGGCAGATTTTCAACATCGGCACCCCTGCCAACGAGTGCTCCGTCAAGGAACTCGCCGAGAAGCTGGCGCGCTTGTATGAGGCGCGGCGCAGCGAGATCCCGAGCTGGACGCCGCCGCGCATCGAGGAGGTCAGCTCGGCCAGCTATTACGGGAAGGGCTACCAGGACATCCTCACGCGCAAGCCCTCCATCGCCAAGGCGAAGAAGCTGCTCGGCTGGGCGCCCAAGGTTTCCCTGGACGAGGCGCTCGAGATGACGTTCGACGCGTTCCTGAAGGACTGGCTGGCGCAGGTGCCCGGGGTCGAGGGATGAGCGAAGCTGCGCCCGCGCCTGCCACCAAGCTGCTCGGCATGCGCGTGGATGTGGACACGCACGACGGCATGAGGGATGGCGTGCCGCGCCTGCTCGAAGCCTTCCGCGAGGTCGGCATCAAGGGCACCTTCTACCTCTCGATGGGGCCCGATCATTCGGGGCGCGCGATTTTCAACCTCCTTCGTCCCGGGTTCCTCGCCAAGATGCGCCGCACCGGCGCCGCGCGCGTCTACGGCTGGCGCACCGTGCTCTCGGGCACGCTGCTGCCGGCGCGCATGATTGCGCTCGCCCTGCCTGAGCTCGCGCGCCGCGTCCGCGCCGAAGGCCACGAAGCGGGCGTGCACGCGTGGGACCACAGACGGTGGCAGGACAAGCTCCTGAGCCTCCCGGACGACGAGGTTGCGTCGCAGCTCGGCCGCGCGCGGCAGGCGTTCATCGAGATCTTCGGCGAGGCGCCGCGCACGTTCGCTGCGCCGGCGTGGCTCGGGGACGAGCGCGCACTGCTGGTCGAGGAGGGCTACGCCCTCGACTATGCCAGTGACTGCCGGGGCACGGAGCCGTTCCTGCCGGTGGTGCGGGGCACGACGCTCACGACACCGCAGCTTCCGACAACGCTCCCGACCCTCGATGAAGCTCTCGGCGATACCCACACCGAGGCGCGCGCCTTCTTCGCCTCGATGCTCGACGCCGCCGCCTCTGCCGCGTGGCCGGTGCTGACCATACACGCCGAGCTCGAAGGCCGTCCCTACGCCGCCGAGCTGCGCTGGTTCCTCGAGCGCGCGCGCGAGCGCGGCATCCGGCCGGCGCCGCTGGGCGAGCTGCTCGCCGCCCGCCGCGCCACCGGCGTCCCGCTCCCCCAGCGCACGATGGGCTACGGCGCCGTCCCCGGCCGCCACGGTCGCCTCTTCATGCCGGTGCAAGGGAACGCAGGCAGCAGCGGGACGGACCCGCGCGAGGCGAAAGAATGAGCGTGATGCGGAGGCATCAGCGGAAAAGGAAGCCCTGGTTCTTCAAGCTCTTCAGCCTGTATCCACCCTACCTCGGCGCCGGCATCCGCCTCGAACGCGTCGCCCCGGACTTGCGCACCTTCACGGTGCGCATGAGGCTGACGTGGCGCAACCGCAACTACGTCGGTACCCACTTCGGCGGCTCGCTCTATGCGATGTGCGACCCGTTCTTCATGCTCATCCTGATTGAGAACCTCGGACTCGACTACGTCGTGTGGGACAAGGCGGCGACGATCCGGTTCCGCCGCCCGGGACGCGGCACCGTGCGGGCGACGTTCCACATCTCCGAGGAGCAGATCGAGGAGATCCGTCGCGCCGCCGACGCGGGCGAGACGGTCGAGCGCACCTTCTCCGCCGAGGTCGTGGCCGAGGACGGCACCACCGTCGCCGAGGTCGACAAGCTCCTCTACGTCCGCCGCAAGCCCCCCGACCCGCGCCCCGCGTGACGACTCCTGCCGTTGCGCTGCCCACGCCGGGACTCTTCCCGCTGTGCCGGCATGGAGCCGTCATGTATGCCCCGCGGTGTTTCAGAGAAGCCCTGAACTTTGGACGACTCCAGTCCGCTGCCGCTGGGTGAGCTGCTCGCCGCCCGCCGAGATCGTTCGCACCAGCTCGGAGGCTTTGGAAAGTTCGCTGTTCTAGCTTGGCGCCATGGTCGGTAATTCCTACCACAACCACGTGACGGTGGTGGATGCCATCGCGGCGCGAGACGCAGGCGCGGCAGAGGAAGCCATGGTCGTGCACCTCGACGAGCTGATTCACGACATCGACGTATGGCTCGGGAAGCTCGTCGGCGTGCGGAGGGCGCGGCATCGCGAGGCTTGAGGCGGGCTGGGGAACAAGGCGAGGCGGGAGGGCCCGGACCGGGACGGCTCCGGGTCTCCCGTCCTCTTGCTTCTTACCGCATCCATTCGGGGATGAACTTCAGGCTCTGCTCGTCAAGCGGCGTGGCTAGGCTCCAGCGGGCGTTCGCCGCCACGATCGGATCACCGGCAGACGCCAGAGACTGGAGCACTTCGCGAGCCTGGTCCCGGATCGGCCCGCCCGCGAGGGCGGCGACAAACCGGAGGTTGAAAATCGCCTCGTCGCGGAAGCGGCGGTCCGGGCAAGATGTGGCCGTCTCGCTGATCGCCTTGAACCTCTCCGCTGGCAGTTCGAGCACGTACGCGCCGGTGGCATCCTTGTGCAGGTATGGCGCGACCTCAAGCGCCGTCATGCGTGCCGCCGAGAGCCACCTCTGCGGAGGCCCCTCACCTTCGACCACGGCCGCGAGCAGCGCCAACTCCGTCTTGCCTTCCTTGATCGCGCGCTCGTAGATCGCCTCGGCGCCCCACCGGATGCACGAGAGACCGAGCACGTCGTTGATGAGCACGACGTCGTCCTGGCGCCACAGACGCCCGAGCCGGATGACGCGGCGGAAGTCGGCCATGGCACCCTCGAAGCTGGCCGCGTCGTGCCCGCGGGCCATCCACGCGCGTGCGAGGGTGATCATGAAGAGCCCATTGGGAAGCTGCGTGTCGCCCCCCTGCACGGGGAAAACATCCGGGTAGAAACGCATCTCGGCCTGGTCGCACCAGGGCGCGGCCTCCGCGAGGAGCGGGTCGCTGGGGGGGAGCACCTTGATCCCGTTCGGCGCGATCGCCAGCGGGCCGTGATCGACGAGGTGCCCCATGGCAGCCTCAGCTTCGGAGAGGCGCGAGCCGTGCGGCTTCGCGAACGCCGCGAACCAATGGGCGGCGTTGGCCGTCCCGGTTCCCAGAGGCGCCAGCATGTCGAGGTCGGTCACGTAGCGCAGCGGCCACTTTTCCGCCCAGAGACACCCCCAGCACGGGATCGCCAGCGTCGAGACGTTCCAGGAACGCGGCGCCGGAACGGTGGCGGGGGGCGGCGCCGGCATCGCATAGGCGGCCCTAGTTGAGCGGCCCAGCACCGCCGCGACCAGCATCCCCGCCAGAACGACGACGAGGCTCACGGCCGCGACGACGCCCAACGGAAGCCAACGGCTGCAGAAGGCACTCATGACTTGTCCTCCATGTCGTGATGCTGAGTCGTGAGGTTTGAGCTGCGTGGGCGGGTCGCGCGCCCCCAGGGCGCGTCGATGCCGGCGTACTCCGGCCGCACGCGGGGCAGCTCGACGATGGCCTGCAGCTCCTTGAAACCGGCCTGATCTCGCGAGGCGGGGGCGGACGCAACTGTCCGTGGGCGAGTCTGCGGCCCGACGCGGAGGGCGACGTTGGCAGCCACCAGAACGACAACCGTTGCCGCCCAGGCGAGTTGCAGGGACCGGCTGTGCCACAGGCGGCTCCAACGGTCAGCGGCCGGAGGCCGTGCCCACACCGCCTGGGCCTGCGCCAGCGAGCGCTCGCGCAACTGCCGTGGCGGTTCTGGCTCCTCGAGCGTAGCGAGGAGGCGGGTGACGGGGTCATGAGGTTCGGTCATGTTGTGCTCCCAAGCAGCGCACGCAGCGCCTTGAGCGCGAGGCGGTAGCGGCTCGCGGCTGTGAAGGTTGGAACACCCAGGCAGCGCCCGATTTCGGCGTGGCTCATTCCGGCCGCGTCGTGAAGGTAGACGACCTCCCGTTGCTTGGCGGAGAGCTTCCCCAGGAGGGTCCAGGCGCGGCGCGCGTCCACCGCGCGTCCGTCGTCCTCCGGCCCCTCCGCCAGGTCCGCGTGTTCGTCGAGCGGCTCCGCGTGCCGTCGCAGCGCCCGTCGGACCGCATCGACCGCCAAGCGGTGGGTGACCGACAGCAGCCACCAGCGCGGGTCACGGACCTCGCCGAGTTGCTCGCGGCGCTCCGCGATGCGGACGAACACCTCCTGCACAACGTCGGCGGCCAGTTCGCGGCTGCCGGTTCGCCAGAGCGCGAGCCCGTACAGCCGCCGGCTCGCCAAGTCGTAGAGCTGTCCGAGCTTCTCGGGGTCACCGGCGGCCAGCTCGCCGAACAGTTCCAGCCAGCCCGACGCGTCGTCCCACACGTCGGCGCGCGCCGCGGCGGGCGCTCGGGGCACCGCTTCCGTCATCAGAGGGCCACCGCCTCCATGCTAGGAGAGACGCACCGCTTCCGCCACCTTGTCACCGACAGACGGCAGGTTGGCGTCACCGATCCCGTTCACAGTTGGCAGTTCCCCCACCGGCGGAGACAGCGGACAGCTTTCCATCGACCCCCCGCCCAGGTCAAAGCTGGCAGTTCCACACCTACCAAACGATAGGCCCTGGGGAGACGTGGCTGTGAGCTGTGAGCTTCTGACTGTCGACTGACAACTGCCGACTGTCAACTCTCGTCTTCGGCGGCCTTCTCGAGCTCCGCGATGCGCCGCTTCACCAGCATCTCGGCGATGTCGGGGATGATCTCCCACGCGATGCGCTCGAGCTGCGGCGTGTAGAGCTCCACCACCTTCTGCGCCACCTTTTCGACGTCCGCGGCGGAGAGAGCGTGCGCTCCGGCCAGAGCTCCGTCGGCAGTGACCGGCTGCCAGGTAAACGCCTCGCGCATCCGCGCCCCGATGTGCTCGAGCGCCTCCCTGGGCAGCTCGGCAGGCGAAACGCTGGCGGCCGACGCTGCGAGCGGCTCAGCGGGCGGCGCGGCCGCCTCCGGCCGGATCGGTTCCGGCTCCGAAGTCTCCGGCGCGGAGGCGAGGAAGACCTCCTCGTCGCCCTTGGAGGTATCCGCTTTTTCCGCCGGCGACGGCGGGACGGGGGTGGCCGTGCTGGCGAAGACATCCTTCTCCTCCCCCGGAGCGGCCGCTGGCAGAGGCGGCGTGACGGGAGTGGCCGTCGCACGTGCGGACACCGCGCTGCTGTACGGCGGCACGAAGATGAAGTCATCGGTTTCGGGGGTCGGCATCGGCTCGCGAAACTCTGGCGGCACCGGCATCGGCGTGCCCGGGTGCGAGTCGCCGAGGTCGATCGCGCTGATCGCCATGTCCTCGCGGGGAGGCGGCGATGGTGCCTTTGTTTCCTTTCCCGCGGAGTCGAACTCGGCGGTGGTGAATTCGATCGCCTCGACGCCCTCCGGAATGCCACTGCTGGGGGCGCTCTCGGTGCTCGGCGCCTGGGCGGCAGAGCCAAACGCCTTCGCCCGCGCGAGCAGATCCTCGACCACGCCGACGAGCTCGCGTGACTCGAACGGCTTGGTGACGATGGCGTCGCACCCGGACGCGAGGGCGCGATCGCGATCGAACGGCTCGAACGTCCCGGTCAGTAGCACCACGGGGATGTGCAGCGTCGCCGGATCGCTCTTGATGGTCTGGCACACATCGTAGCCGCTCATGTCCGGCATGATGACGTCGCAGAGCACGCAGTCGGGCTTGACCTCCGCGATGCGGCGCATCAGCTCGCGTCCACCGCCGACGGCGATGACACGATGCGCGGTCTCGGCGAAGGTGAGTTCCACGACCTTCTGAATCGTGATGCTGTCGTCAGCGAGGAGTAGTTTGGCACCCATGGCCTAGCTCGCCTCCAGCGGGCTCCTGTGTGTGTGGTACCACGACGGGTCGGTACTGTCAACGACGTTCATCGCATAGGCGGGCTCGAAGAGCTGCCTGCCGTCGTCGCCGAGCCACAAAACGGCGCCGGTCTCGGCCCAGGCCGGAACGATAAGCGCCTCCCGGCCGCCTTCAGCGAGCCGCCACGCGCGGTGGAAGTGCCCCCACATAACCACGTCCACGCCGGCGGCGAAGTGGCGGCGTGCCGCAGCCGTGAGGTCCTCGACGGGCAGCTCGATGCGGTAGGAGAAGTTGGTCTTGGCCAGCCGCGCTTCGGTGCCGAGCACGATCCGGCGCGCGAGGCGGCGTGGGAGCAGGCGCGCCAATAGACGCGCTGGCGCGCTCTTCGACACGGCGCGCCAGGTGCGGTAGGCGCGGTCGTGGCGGTTGATCAGGTCACCGTGCTCGAGCAGGAAGCGCCGGCCACCGGCGGCGAATGAGTGCGCCCGTACGCCCGCGTCGCGGTAGCCGTCGAGATCGCGGGCATCAAGGTAGAAGTCGCGGTTGCCCTCGACCATGATCACGCGCGCGCCACCGCGCCGCAGCGCCGCGAGCTCTGCGAGGCCGGCGCGCACGGTGTCGTCCCAGTAGCGTGAGAAGCCCACCAACGCGCGAAACACGTCACCCAGGAACACAATCTCGTCGGGGCGGCGGTCGCGCAGGGTTGCGGTCGTCGCCAGAAAACGCTCGAGATCGCCCCGGCTCTGGCCGACGTGCAAATCTGCGAGGACAGCACGAACCATGTGCCATGCTAGCATTCAGGCACTCGGAGGCGAGCGTTGGGACCAGGCTATTCGGCGACCGGCAACCTCTTCTCGAACGAGGTTTGGTCGCCGGTTTCGGGCACGCGGCGTGTGATCCTCACCGGCGCTCGCGGCTTCGTCGGCCGCGAGGTGCAGCGTCAACTTCTGGCGCGCGGCTGCGAGGTGGTCGCGGTGTCGCGCAACCTGCGCGCTGAGAGCGTCCTGCCGGGCGTGATCCAGGTGGCGGCGGACGTCGCCGGAAGCGGCTGGCAGCGCTGGTGCGAGGGGTGCAGCGCCGCGATTCACCTCGTCGGCATCATCCGCGAGGTACACCGGACAGGTGCGACGTTCGACCACGCCCACCGCGTCGCTACCGAGCGCGTCGTCCAGGCTTGCCGCGACCTCGGCATTCAGCGCCTCGTTCACATGTCTGCGCTCGGCGCGCGCAAGGACGCCGCCACTCCCTACCACGCCAGCAAGTGGCAGGCGGAGCAGCTCGTGCGCGCCTCGGGGCTGTCGTGGACGATCTTCCGTCCGGCGTTGCTCTTCGGCCCTGGCGACGGGTTCTCGAACGTGATTGCGCCTGCAATGCGTCGCATGCCGCTCTTCCCGGTCTTCGGCGACGGCGACTATCTCGTGCAGCCGGTCGCGGTGGAGGAGGTGGCGCACTGCCTCGTCGCGGCGTTGGATCTCAACGGCACCGTCGGCGAGACCTACGCGCTCGGCGGACCGGAGGCGCTCACGTTCAACGAGGTGCTGCGCCGCACCGCCGCCGCGGTCGGAATCAGGCGCGTCCTCGTGCACATCCCCCTCGGCCTGGCGAAGTTCCTGATCTCGGTGATCCAGCACCTGCCCGGCGCGCCGATCACGCGCGACCAATTCACCATGCTGCTCGAGGGTTCGACGTGCGACACGAGCGCTTCGAGCGTCGCGTTCGGCGTCCCGGTCAAGCGCTACCAAGGACCCGTCTGGCTGAAAAGACGGGGGCAAACGCACCCTGATTCGTCCGAAGGAAACTAGCCCGAGCTGCTCACGAGGGTTCTGCAAGCGCGCGCGGCGCGCGCGCTCACCCTTCTGCGCCGGGCGCCTGCCCTTCGTCCCCGCGCGTCTGTTGCGGCAGCTCGCTGACCTCGAGCCGGATCGTGCGGTAGGCGCGAATCACGTCCAAGCCCTCATAGACCACGCCCGCAAAAAGGACGGCCATCCCGAACACAAACACCGGGAGCGGGTGCACGAGCTTGAGCCACTCCGGCCCCGCCACGCGCAGCCCGATGAGCAGCGAACTGAACACGAAGCAGCCCACGGCGACGACCTGACAAACCACGGCATTGCGCAACAGGCGCACACGCTCGACGAAGTCCTGTAGCTGCCGCAGCACGCTTGCCAGGCGCACGGCATCGGACGCCGACGCCGCGTCGCCCGACACGGTCGCGCGCAGCAGCCGCCGCCGCTCCTCGCTCAACGCCCGGATGCGGCTCATGATCATGGTGTAACGGTTGAGGAGGCCAAGCAGCAGCAAACCCGAGGCGGAAACCATGATCGCGGGCGCCAGGATTGCCTGAATCGCCGTCACCGCATACGAGAACTCCTGCGTCATGACGTCTCCCATGCCGCGCCGATGCGCGGTCCGGCCACGCGCACCGCGTCCTTGACTGCCGCGACGCTTGTGCCCGCGGCCCGAGCCGCCGCAACGCAAGCGTCGTGCTCGGGCTTGGCCGATACCACATGCCCCTCGAAGACGCCGACCTTGACCGGGATCGCACCGAAACTCGTCGCGACTCCGACCTCGTAGCGCGCGATCTCAGGACGTGCGCACTCGATGAGGCGCACGCCGAGCGTTGCCCCCTCAGCGAATATGCTCGTGACCACCGCACCGGCGAGCTGCGGCTCGACGAGCGCACGCAGCTCGACCAGCGGCCGGCCCTTGCGTCCCGTGCCCGGCACGCACCAGGCGTCGGTCGCCCCCGCCTCGCAGACGCAGTCGAGCAGCGCGCGCAACGTCTCGCCGGTGATGTCGTCGAGCGTGCTCTCGATAATCACCATCGGCCGGCCGGCGACGCGCGGTTGCTCCTCGATCAGGAAGGCGCGCAGCAGGTTGGGCATGCCGGGGAAGTGCCGGCTGCCGAGGCCGACGCCGACGCGCAGCAAGCGGCCGGCCGGCAGCGCGCCGAACGACTCCGCCAGGGTCGCGAGCAGTGTCGCCCCCGTTGGCGTGGTCATCTCACCGGCTGCGGCGTGGCCCGCGAGGGGCACGCCTTTCAGCAGCAGGCTTACCGCCGGCGGCGGCACCGGCAGCACGCCGTGCGCGGTCGCGACCGTGCCGCTCCCCACCGGCACCGGACCGCAGGTGACGCGCGTGATTCCAAGCAGCTCGATGGCCGCGCACACGCCGACGATGTCCACGACCGCGTCCACTGCCGCCAGCTCGTGCAGGTGCACCTCCGCCGGCGGGACGCCATGCGCCTCGGCCTCGGCCGCGAAGAGGCGCCGGAACGCCGCCAGGCTCCTCGTGCGCACCGGCTCGGAGAGCGTTGCGGCGGCAAGCAGCGCCTCCACGTCAGCGAGCCGGCGCGCAGGGTGCGTTTCCTCGGCGACCACGATGTTCACCAATGTGCCGGCGAAGCCGGACTCGCGAGCGCGCTTCGCTTCCAGGCGCCAGCCAAGCAGGCGCAGGCCGGCGAGCGCCTCCTCCAGGCGCGCGACCGGCACACCCAGGTCGAGCAGCGCGCCGAGCAGCATGTTGCCGGCCGCGCCGCCGAAAGGATCAATGTGCAGCACCGTGCTCATCGCCACCTCACCGCCTCCGGCAGGCAAATCGGTGTACCGGACGCGCCTCGCGCGCGTACTTGATCTCGAAGTGGGTGGGCGGTATGCCGGCAAATGCCTGCTCCACTGCGACCGATTCGAAACGCGGCTCGGCGGCAAGCACCTCGCCGATCATAGCCGCGTAGCCGTCATGGTCGGTCTTCACGCGCAGCATTCCGCCCGCTCGCAGCACTTCGGCCAGGCGAGCGACGTTCGCTGGCGTGAAGAAGCGCCGCTTGTGATGCCGCTTCTTGGGCCAGGGATCGGGGAAGTACACGTGCGCGGCGGCAACGCTTGCGACCGTGAGGCAGCGGAAGAGCAAGTCCTCGGCGGTGGAGTGGAGGAGCCGCACGTTGGCCAGGCCGCGCCTGGCCGCGCGCGTCGCGGCGAGCTGGAGATACGTGTGCGCACGCTCGACCCCAATGAGCCCGAGCTCGGGGTGCGCCGCCGCCCACTCGAGCAGGAAGGCTCCCTTGCCGACACCGATCTCCACCTCAAGCGGCCGCTCGGCGCCGAAAACGCCTGGCGCCGAGAGCGGCACCGCCACGTAATTCAAGTCGAGGATCACATCCACGCCTGGCGTCACCCCTCGGAGTGCTCGACGTCCTCGGGATCTTCGTCCCCGAAGATGATGCCCACGGCGCGCGCGCAGCGCACGAACTGCCCCTTCGGGTCCACGCGCTTCAGGCGCCCGATCGCGTCGGCAAGCGGCACTGAGATGATCTTGTCGCAGCGCAACGCCACCATGTGGCCGAACTTCCCCTCGACCGCGAGGCGCGCCGCCTCGACGCCGAAGCGCGTCGCCAGAATGCGATCCACAGGCACCGCCGTGCCACCGCGCTGGATGTGGCCGAGCACGGTTGTGCGCACCTCATAACCACCGGTGCGCTCGATCTCACGCGCGATCGAAAAGGAAACACCGCCAAGCCGCTTCCATCCCGTTACCGCGTCCTCTCCCGAGAACACCTGGCCGCCGCCGACCGGCGCGGCGCCCTCGGCAACGACCACGAGCGAGAATTTGCGCTGCCGGCGCTCGCGCGCGCGGAACTTGGCCAGCAACGGCTCAAAGCGGAACGGGATCTCAGGGATGAGCACCGCGTCGGCGCCGCCGGCGAGACCGGCGTGCAGGGCGATCCAGCCGGCCTCGCGTCCCATCACCTCGAGCAGCATGACGCGGTGGTGGCTCTCGGCGGTGGTGTGGAGGCGGTCGAGCGCCGACGTTGCCACCTCAAGCGCGGTGTAGAAGCCGAACGTGTACTCGGTGGCCGAGAGGTCGTTGTCGATCGTCTTCGGCACGCCGATGACGGGCACGCCAAGCTCACGGTTGAGGCGCTCGCCGATCGCAAGCGAACCGTCGCCGCCGATCACGATCAGACAATCCAGGCCGAGCCGCTCGACGTTCTTCTTGACCGTGGCCGAGGCGTCTATCAACTCCTCGACACCGTCCGGGCGATGGTACGCGTACGAGAACGGGTTACCGCGATTGGTGGTGCCGAGGATCGTGCCGCCCCGCACCAGCAGCCCGGCAACATCGTTCAGGTCAAGCTCCTGCGCCTTCATCTCGACCAGGCCGGTGAAGCCATCGGAGATGCCGGTGACCGCGACGCCATGAATCATCTTGCACGACCTGACCACGGCGCGGATCACGGCATTGAGGCCGGGAGCATCACCACCACCGGTGAGGACGCCGATACGTCTCACGCCACTCATGCCCCCTCCTCCAGACCGAGATCCACGAGCACGACCCCCGCTGCCAGGGCGAACTCCTGGAGCCGCTCATCGCGGTAGAACTCGCCGTAGAGAATGCGGGCGACCCCCGCGTTGACGCTGAGCTTGAAACAGTCCCAACACGGCGAGGCGGTGACGTAGATGTCTGCCGCCTCGATGCGCACCCCATGGCGCGCCGCCTGCAGAATCGCGTTCGCCTCCGCGTGCACGGTGCGCACGCAGTGGCCGTTCTCGACCAGGCACCCGACCTCAGTGCAGTGGGGCAGGCCGCGGATCGAGCCGTTGTAGCCGGTCGCAAGCACCGCCTTGTCGCGCACGATCACGGCGCCAACCGACTTGCGCGGGCAGGTCGAGCGCGTCGCCGCCTGCACCGCCAAGTTCATAAAGTAGCGGTCCCATGAAAGCCTGCTCACGCCGTAAGTGTAGCCGCAATCAAACGCCGCGTCGGGCGCCGTGCACAGCCGCGCAGCGGCTATCGGGGTGCACGCGGCGGTGCTAGCCAGGGCTAGCGGCCCAGCCGAGCGAAACGCTCGGTCAGGACCCTGCCATCGGCGAAGACCAACCCTTTGTCGCCGAGCTCCTTGAGCCGGTCCGCCGGGCTCGGGTGCGTCTTGGACAGGTTCGCGAGGGCGCCCCCGCTCTCGCCCGCGAGCCGCTGCTGGAGTCGGCGCAGGAACTCCGCGTACGGGGTCGTGGCATAGCCGGCGCCGTGCGCGATCCGGCAGCCGCGCGCGTCGGCGTCGAACTCGTCCTTGCGATCAAGACCACGACTGATCAGCGCGTCGAAGCCGGCCTCGCCGATCTTGCGCATCAGGTCAGCGCTGAGACCGCCGCCGCCGGCGTGGTCGGACACGATCGAGATGCCCGCTCCCACCAGGTTGGCACGCTTGATTGCGGAGAGCACGTGCGCACCGGCCACGTGTCCGCACTCGTGCCCGAGCACGGCGGCAAGCTCGGCTTCGCTGCGACAGGATTGGAGCAAGCCGCGCGTCACGAACACGTAGCCGCCGGGACAGGAGTAGGCGTTCACGCTCTCGGTATCGAGCAGCGCGAAGCGCCACACCGTTCCCGCGCGGCCGACCTGACGCGCCACTGTCTGCCCGACCAGGTTGAGGTAGCGCGTGCGCACATTGTCCTCCCAGAGGGGGTATGTGCCGAGCATGCGTGCCGCCACCACGCGGCCGACCGCGCGCTCCTCGTCGGGTGTGAACTCGCGCTGGCTCTGCACCACGGCAGACCCGGCTTTGAGCACGTCGGCCGTCGAGATGCCGCCCAGGCTGAACCCGCCGCACGCGGGCAGCACAACCACGACAGCCAGGATGGCAAGCCGTTTCACGAGCCACCTCCCAGCTTGCCGGTGCGTATGAACGCGTCCACCTCCGCATCGTCCACCCGCGTCCGTTCGACTTTCTCCACGGCGGCGAAGTTATAGGTGTTGCCGAGTTTCTTCTCCTCCTCGGAGACTCCGCGTGCGCCCGCCGTCGAGGACACCTTGGGCTGGTCGGACGCCACCAGCCCCTTGGTCGCGTCGGCGAGCTTGGCGAGCCCTGACCTCTGCCGGTTCGGGGTCGCGAAGGCGTCGGGCGCCAGCCCGGGCAGGGCGCCGACCTCGGTCCTGCGTACCTCGACGCCCGCTACCGTATAGCCGGAGACGCCCTTGGCGTCGCGCCGGTAGTCGACGCGCGACAGCTTGGGCTTGAACGAGGCCACCGGCTCGTACGCGGTTGCGATGCCCTTCTCGCTCCGCACGCCGGTCGCCTGCCGGTCGAGCACCACGAGCAGCGCTGCAATCCACTCGTCGTCCTCCGACCAGCGCGTCTCTCGCCAAGGCACCGAGCCCACGCTCGAAACCGACCAGACGCCGTCGGCGTCCGCGACGAAGACACGCTTCTTGCCGCTGACCGTCGCCTCGACCCGGGTCGCCGCTTCAGCCTGATAGACGACCATCTTTTCGCCTTCGAGAGCGAAGACGGCCCGCCCCGGGCTGACCAGCAACTGCGCCGCCTCGCTCGCAGCCGCTGCGAAGGCGACCGCTGCGGCGATTGCTATTGCCTGGGTTCTCATGGGCCGATTCTAGCCCGGATTATTCATGAGGGGCCGTAGCGAGGGTGCGGAGGTGGCTGTCATGGTGGGCGACAACACGCTGCGGGGGGCACGGCGCCGCCCCAACCACGCAACCGGCGCCTCACCCCCCCGCGCCCCCGAGCTCCCGAGGCAGAGCCTCGCTCGCTCCAGGCTGAGAATCCGAGGCGTACCGTGCCGTACGCCGCAGGAGGCGAAGCCCGAGTACGCCCGCCAGGGCGGCCACATCCGCAGCCGCAGTAGGCACCTTCGGGAATAGTCCGGGCTAGCCGGTTGCGGCTGCCCCGCGCCGCCACAGCCACGCCAGGCTTGCTGCCGCCGCCAGCACGAGGAAGAAAACGCCTTCGGTCACATACGAGGCGCCGGGCTGGCTGACGAGCTGGATACCCGCGCCGGCCATGGTGAGGAACACGACCGCGGCGAGATAGGCGACCGGGTTCTCGGCCAGCACAAAACGGATGAGCAGGACAGCAACTGCGAGTGCGACGGCCGCCTGCAGCGCGCCAGCCGTGAACTCCAGCAGCGACTTTGTTCCGCCGCTCGGAATCAGAGCCAGCCACAGACCGAGAACGAGTGCGAGCTTGAGCCAGCGGTCGCCCAGACCACGCCACAGGTGCACGGTGGCCGCGATAAAGGCGAGCCCAGCGAGGCCACCGACGAGCGCGCCACCCAGCCCGGCGAGCGACGGCGCCAGGGTCGCGAGCTCGGCCGGGATCGTGACGGGGACATCCGTGAACGCGAGCGGGAACGCCGCGGCAGCGAACGCCCTCAGGCCGCCCCTGGCGAGCCACACGCCGATCACGGCGAGCGCCGCGAGCAGCGTCGCAGGCGCGACCAGGCGCCTGGCCTCCGGATGGCAGGCCGCCCGCGCCGACGGGATGCACGCGATCGCGGTGGCGAGCGCCAGCACTGTGAACGCCACCATGAAGAGCAGACCGAGCAGCATCGTAATGAGCATGGCGGTGCGGAAAAGCGCGACCGGCATCGCGGCCTGGTAGCGGTCCCAGAGGAGCGGGAAAGAGAGCGCCTCGCCGGCACCGACGAGGAGCGCGGCCAGCGTCGTGAGCGGGACAAGGCGCCGCCACGGCACTAGGTTGGCGCGCATGCCGCGGTAAAAGACGAGCAGGCCGTGCACAACCACGAGCGCGATCACCGAGATCTTGATCGCAAGCAGCAGCCACTCCACCGTGGTGCTCTTTTCACGCTGCCGTTCCCAGGCCTCGGGCAGCTTGAAGCGCCGTGTGAAGCCGTCCACCGCGTCGCCCTGGACAGTGACGTCAAGCAGGTACTCGGCCTCACCCACGCTCCGGCCCGGGTCCTTCCAGGTGAAGGTGTGATCCGTGCGCGCCGGGCGCTTCTCGCTCTTCGCCTCCCTGAACACGAGCGCGGCGGCGTCATAGCCGGCCTCCCTCAGCGCGGCCTCGGCGCGCCGGCGTGCCTCTTCGACCGGCAAGCTCGCGCCGGCAGTTTCCTCCTTTAGCGCGTGCCCAAAGCGCACGACGCGACCGCTGGGGTCGTTCACCGATAGGCGCCACTCTTCGCGCTCCTCGGGCTTGAACGCACGCACTTGCCACTGGGGCACGTCCGCCGCGGCACGTGCGATGCGAGCGGTGCCGCCGTGCTCGAGCAAGTAGCGCCTGGTGTCGGCGCCAAGGACGTCGTGCGTGGTGGTGACGACGAGACGCCACGCCGCCGGGTCCACCCCGCGGGCGCGGAGGAAATCCTCCGCCGCCTTCTGTACGGCGGGCGGGCGCGCGGTCACGCCGACGCCGCGACCTGGATCGGGCGCGCTCAGCGCAAGCGCGAGTCCACCGGCAAGCGCGAGAATCGCCACCGTCGCCAGCCGCTGCTGCGGCGGCGCCGTGATGGCAGGCGCCGCTGCCTCGAGGGCGGGCGCCGGTTCGGGTGGTGCTGGGTCTGCGGCGTTGTCGAGCGTGGCGTCCTCGACGAAGCCGCCACGCCGCCAGGCACCAACGAGCGCAATCGCGAGCGGTACAAGCAGCGCGCCTACGCCGGCGATGGCGGTGACGACGAAGTAGGGGTTGCCCGAGCGCACGAGCAGCATCGAGGTGTAGCCGGCGTCCACGACGTAGTGCCAGACCAGGCACGGGATCACGCCGAAGCGGTACAGGATGATGCCAACGACGAGGCCCGCGAGTGAGACCTCGACGCCCCGAATGTAGAACGGCTGCGCCGGGTAGTTTGCATGCGCGAAGCCCCAGATCAGGGCGGGGATCACGATGGCGGCCACTTTCGAGCGTGTCAGCCTCTCGACGAGCGGAATCGAGAACACACGCGACATGAACTCCTCGCTCACCGCGGGGTAGAAGCCGATGAAGAGCACGGCGAGCCACGGAAACCAGGTGTTGAGCATGTTGTCGAACGGGATTTCGGCGGGGTTCCAGGCGCCGAAGCGCTTCCCGACGAGATAGAACGCAACCTGGTACGCGAGGAAGATCACCGCCAGGCAGTAGCCGAGGATGAGCCCGAAAGCGACCTTCTTGCTCCTCCAGCCTGCCGGCTGCAGCAGCGCGCGCACGCTCGGGTGCTGCGGGAAGCGGGCCCGGTACAGCGGCTCACCCGCCGCAACCACGATGAAGATGAGGAGCGCCTGCATGCCCGCGTTGGCGAGGCCCTTCACCACTTCCCCGGCCAGGAACGAGCCAAAGGTGCCGGTCGTGTCGAAGCGGTACGCCGACACCGGCAGATCGTTGAGCGAGAGCAGGAAGAAGAGCGCAAACGCAACGCCGGTAAACAGAAAGACGACCCGCCAGCGCACGTTGCCGCGGCGTCCTTCACGCAAAAGCACGACCACGCCGGCGAGAATTGTCAGGATGATGCCGAACGCGGCTCCCAGACCCGTGGTGTCGTTGGCCGCGCGCAGTCGCTTGTAGCCTTGCGTCCAAGCGTCCGGGATCTTGAGGTACTCGCCATAGGCGGCGAGTTCGTCGCCGTGCACCTCGACCTTCATCCGGTAGGTTGCCTCGGAGGCTCTCCACCCCGCGCGCTCGAAGGTCAGCGTCCAGTCGCGGCGGTGGGGCCTGTCCTCACGCTTCGACTCGATGAAGGTCAGGCCCGAGGTCGGCAGGCCGAACGCGTCGTTCAGGAAGCGTTCGGCGAGGGCGCGCGCGGTGGCCTCGTCCAGCGATGCCCCGGCCGCTTCCTCGGAGATGAGATGTGCGAAGCCAATGACCTCGCCCTCGGGCGCGACCTCGACCTTGATCTCCTCCTTGTCGAGCGGGCGGAAATAGCGGTGCGACCAGTTCCAGAGCCGCACCTGGCGCGCTCGCGTCAGCTCACCGAGCCGCTCCAGCCCGAGCTCGCGCTCGAGGTAGATCTTGGCGTCGTCCTCGACCTGGAAGATCGCTGCGTGCCGGCGCCCTGAAAGGGCGGCCGCCGCGCGCGGAGCGCGCTGTCGCAGAAACCGCTCGGCCACCGGCTGCGAGGAAACCCGGTTCACCGCGAAGGTGAGGTGCGCCTCAGGGAATGCGCGCGTGAAGTTCGCCCAGGCGAACATGCCCGCCGCCGCGGCCGCAACCGCGGCAACGAGCAGGATGAGCTTCTCATTCCTTGTGAAGGTGGCCACGGCGCCTCCTGCGTCCAGGTGGTGTGGACGTGCAGCGAACGCTGCGGGCGAGCATAGCCGCAGGCGAAAGCAAGCTCAACCTGGACTGCCGCCGCCGCGCCTGTCGGGCGTTGCATCTCGCGCTCAGCCCGGCTTCCCGTATAATCTCGCGGGAGATCGCACCTGTGACCGAATCCCAGCTCCTCGCCCGCATGTCGGAGCCTGCCTTCTACCGCGAGCCGACGAAACATGTCGACGTGATCCAGACCCACATCTCTACCATCTTCCTGACCGACAGCTTCGCGTACAAGGTCAAGAAACCTGTCGACTTCGGTTTCCTCGACTACACCACGCTCGCCAAGCGCCGGGCCATGTGCGAGCGCGAGGTCGAGCTCAACGCGCGCCTCTGCCCCGACACCTACCTCGGCGTGGTCGAGATCCGGGAGCACAACGGCGTGCTCTCGCTCGGTGGCCCGGGCAAGACCGTCGAGTTCGCCGTCAAGATGGTGCGGCTGCCGCAAGAGCGCATGCTGCGCGAGGTACTGCAGCGCGGTGAGGGGCACTCCGCGTTCTTCCAGCAGATCGCCCGTATCCTCGCGGACTTCCACACGCGTGCCGAGACCAGCCCCGAGATCCAGGCGCTCAAGGGCCTCGCGGGCGTGAAACTGAACTGCGACGAGAACTTTGCCCAGACCGAGAAGTACGTCGGGAAGATTCTCTCGGTGCGCACGTTCGAGTTCATCCGCACCTCGACGAATCTCTTCTTCCAGCGCCGTGCCGGGCTGTTCGAGCGGCGGGCGCAGCAGGGACGGGTGCGCGACGGGCACGGCGATCTGCACCTCGACTCGATCTGCGTCACCGACCCGATCAGGATCTTCGACTGCATCGAGTTCAACGAACGCTTCCGCTACGCGGACGTCGCTGAGGAAGTCGCCTTCCTGGCGATGGACCTCGAATTCCACGGCTACACGCCGTACGCGCGCGTCTTCGTGGACAGCTACGTCCAGATTTCCGGCGATACGCAACTGCTCGAGCTGCTCAGCTTCTACAAGGCGTATCGCGCCTACGTGCGCGCCAAGGTCAACTCATTCCAGGCCGACGATCCAACCCTGTCGGAGGAGAAGCGGGCGCAGGTGCGGGCGCTGGCGGCCAGGTACTACGACCTCGCGGCGCACTACGCGCACACGTTCAACCCGCAGCGGCTCTACGTCACCTGCGGCCTGATGGGCAGCGGCAAGAGCACGCTCGCCCGCGCCCTAAGTGAGCGCTACGCGCTTCAGATGGTGCGCTCCGACGTCGTGCGCAAGGAGCTCCTCGGCATCGACCCGAGCGAGAAGCGGCATGTCGCCTGGGACGAGGATGAGTATGCGCCGGCCGTCACCGAGCGCGCGTACGACGAGATGTTGGAGCGTGCCGAGAAGCTGCTCGAAGCCGGCCACACGGTCGTGCTCGACGGTTGCTTTGCCAAGCGCGTCCAGCGCAGGCCCGCCGACAAGCTCTCGCGCCGTCTCAAGGTCCCGCTCCTGGTGCTCGAGTGCCGCACGAGCGAGGCGATCATCCGCGAACGCCTCGAGCGCCGCGCCGCCAAGCAGGGCGTCGTGTCCGACGGGCGCTGGGAGATCTACCACCAGCAGCTCAAGGAGTTTGAGCCGCCCGAGGAGATCCGCGGCGATCGGCGCGTCGTGCTCGACCGCTCGAAACCGGTCGAGGAGCTGATGGACGAGCTGGCCGCGATGGTGCCACGCGAGTGGCACGACAGCTAGCGCGGTGGCAACGAGCCTGTGGCAGGAAGCCTAGGCCGCTCAGGCGATCTCGACCACGACCTTGCCGGTGGAGCCGCGACTTTGCAGCAGGGCGTGTGCCTCCGGCAGCCGTGCAAACGGGAACGTGGCGCCGATGATGGGAACAAGGTTGCCCGCAGCGAGCATCGCTTCAAGGCGCGCGAAGCGTTCCTGCAACTCCCTGGCCAGGTGCGGCACGAGCGAGAGGTTGAAGCCGGCGAGCGTCCGGCACGGCTGCACGAGCGCGGAAGGAAGCACGATGCCCATGCGCAGCAGCTCGAGTGCGGCATGGAGGTAGCGCACCCGCCGGGCGCCGAGCGCGGCCGCGAAGCCATACAGCACGTAGCGGCCATCCGGCCGCAGTGCGCGCCAGCCCAGACGGAAGAGCGCGCCGCCGACGGCATCAACGATGACGTCCACGCCCGCTTTGAGCGCCTCGCGGTAGCCCTCGTAGCCTACCGCCTCGTGTGCACCAAGCGAGTGCGCGAGCGCGCGCTTCTCGGCTGTCGAGGCGACCGCCAGCACGCGAGCACCGGCCCGCGTTGCCATCTGCACCGCGATCGTGCCGACGCCGCCGGCCGCCGCGGTAATGGCGACGCGCTCGCCGGCGCGCAGCCGTCCGACCGTGAAGAGCGCGTGATCGGCGGTCAGGCCGGTGACCGCGAGCGCAGCCCCGGTCGCGAACGACACGCCTGCCGGCAGCGGCCGCACCGCCGCCGCGCGCACCGCGACAAGCTCGGCGTGGCCGCCAAAGATCGGCACGGCCGCGACGCGCGTACCGACTGGCGGAGCGCTGACACCCTCGCCAAGCGCCACGACCTCCCCCGCCACCTCCATCCCCGGCACAAACGGCGGCCGCGGCACACGCGGGTAGACGCCGAGTCGCGCAGCGCAGTCGGCGAAGTTGAGGCCGATGGCGCGCACCCGCACGAGCGCCTCGCCGCGGCCGGGCGCCGGATCGGGGACCTCAGTCAGACGCAGAGCGGACGGCGGCCCGTAGCGTGGTACGACCCAGGCCTTCACGCAGCGCACCCCGTCCGCTTCGGCGGTAGGAGTGCGCCCAGGGGAGAGCTGGCGGCGGCTTCCCCGTCGTCGCCCGTCCCCTGAGCCCTATCCTCCGTTTGCATCAGCTCTCGTCGCTGCCTGCTGCGGCGGGGCGTGCGAGCGTGGGCAGTATGTCGCGCAGCTTCTGCTCGATCTCGCTTACCACCTCAGGATGCTCCTTCAAGAACGAGCGTGCGTTCTCACGGCCCTGGCCGAGACGGGAGTCGCCGAACGAGAGCCAGGTCCCCGACTTCGACACCAGCCTGTGCTCGAGGCCGAGGTCGAGCAGTTCGCCCGCCTTGGAGATCCCCTCACCGTACAGGATGTCAAACTCCGCGATCCGGAACGGCGCCGCCACCTTGTTCTTCACCACCTTGACCTTGGTGCGGTTGCCGACCACCTCTTCGCCGGACTTGATGGCGCCGATACGGCGGATGTCCAGGCGCACCGAGGCGTAGAACTTGAGCGCGCGGCCACCGCTCGTGGTCTCGGGGTTGCCGAACATGACCCCGATCTTCTCGCGGATCTGGTTGATGAAGATGACGCTCGTCTTCGACTTGGAGACGATGCCGGTGAGCTTGCGCAGCGCTTGGGACATTAGCCGCGCCTGCAACCCAACCGAGGCGTCGCCCATTTCCCCTTCCAGTTCCGCACGCGGCACGAGCGCGGCCACCGAGTCGATCACGACCACATCCACTGAGCCGGACCGGATCAGGGTCTCGGCGATCTCGAGCGCCTGCTCCCCGTTGTCGGGCTGAGCGACGAGCAGGTCGTCCACCTGCACTCCGAGCTTGCCGCAGTACTCCGGGTCGAGGGCGTGCTCGGCATCGATGAACGCCGCCAGCCCGCCGGTCTTCTGCGCCTGGGCAATCACGTGCAGCGCGAGCGTTGTCTTGCCCGAAGACTCCGGGCCAAAGATCTCGCTCACCCGGCCACGCGGGATCCCGCCTACACCGAGCGCCGCGTCCAGGCCGATCGAGCCGGTCGGGATCACGTTGACGTTAACGGCTTCATGCTGTCCCAGGCGCATGATCGAGCCCTTGCCGAACTGCCGCTCGATCTGCGTGACAGCAGTTTCTAACGCCTTGAGTTTTTCAGCGTTGACCTCAGTCATGATGACACCTCTCTCGTGGGGCCCGGCGTGGACAGGTTGGCCGTGAGGCCACAGCCGATGCTAGGCTCCGACCAGGACCAAGTCAAGGGTTTTCTTGTCCCCTGTGCGTGCTTCGATCCGCGCTCGGAGGTACGCCAGGCTCCGGTCTAGGCTTCCCCCTCGGGGGTGAAGCGGTAGCCCACGCCGCGGACGGAGTGGATGTACTTGGGGCGGCGTGGGTCGGGTTCGAAGTAGCGGCGCAGGCGCACGATGAAGTTGTCGATCGTGCGCGAAGAGGAGCCATAGCGGTAGCCCCAGACGCGTTCGAGGATGAGCTCGCGCGCCACCACCTGCCCCTGCCGCTCGACGAGCAGCTTCATGAGCATGCACTCCTTCTCGGTGAGCTCGACCTCGCCGCGCGGCCCCTTGGCCTTGAAGGTGCGGAAGTTCACCTCGTTGGCGCCGAACTTGAAGATCCCGCGCTCTGCCGCGGGCGTCTGGTACCACTCCTGCCGGCGCAGAATGCCCTTGATGCGCAGCGCGAGTTCCTCGAGCAGAAACGGCTTGGTCATGTAGTCGTCGCCGCCGTGGCGCAGGCCCTCGATGCGGTCGGCGTCGGTGGTGCGCGCGGTCAGGAACAGCACCGGTACGCGGTTGCCCGCCTCACGCAGCCGCTCGCACACGTCGAGACCCGAGATCCCCGGCAGCATGATGTCGAGCACGACCAGGTCGAAATCCTCGCCGGCAAGACGTTCGAGCGCAGTTTCGCCGTCGCCGACGACAACAGTCTCATACCCCTCGAACTTGAGGTTGTGGGCGAGCGCCTCCGCCAGGTGCTTCTCATCCTCGACGATCAGAATACGGCTTGTCATCTTTCACCTCGCTCCGTTGGACGAAATGTACTCGGAAAGCCCATCGTCGGGTAGTGCCTCGGCCCCCGGCAACGAGACGCGGAAGGTGGAGCCCAGGCCCGCTCCGGCGCTCGCGGCGGTGAGACGCCCTCCGTGCCTGGCGACGATCTCACGCGCGACGTAGAGCCCAATGCCCGTACCGGGCGTGCGACGCGTGACCTCGTCGCTGGCACGGTAGAACGGCCGGAAAATCGCCTCAAGGTCGGAGGAAGCGATGCCGATGCCGTTGTCCTCGACCTTGATCACCGCCTCCCCGCGCTCGAGCCGGAGGCAGACGTTGACGCGGGGCGGTGTTCCCTGCGCGTACTTGACCGCGTTCTCCACCAGGTTGGAGAGCACGATCGCCATCGCCTCCGGGTCGTACGGCGCCTGCACGCCCTGCTGCACGTCCGCGTCTAGCACCGTGTCGCGCGCGACCGCGCGCCGACGCGCGATAGCCAGCTCCTCTTCGACGAACTGGGAGAGATCTCCGGGCGCGATACGGAGCTGGTACGCCCCGCCGGTGTAGCGCGTCATCTCGAGCACCTTCTCCACGAGATCTCCGAGGCGCTCAGAGTCCTCGAGCGCGTTGCGTAAGAAGCGCGCGCGGCTCTCGGTGTCTACGCGCCCCGAGAGCACGGTCTCGAGCGCGACGCGGATGCCGGCAATCGGGGTCTTGAGTTCGTGCGTCACGGCAGAGATGAAGTTCTGGTGCTGATGCTCGAGCGCGCTCTCCCGACGCAGCACACGCCAGAGCAGCGCCACCGCCGTGATGATCGCCAAAATGAACAGGCCGCCCTCGGCCAACACCAGCCCGACACGCCGACGGTGCTGGGCCAGCAGATGGTCCCAGCGGTGGAAGTCCGCAGCCACCGCGAGCTGACCGAGAGGCGCCTTCAGAGCCTCTGCCGGACGCTCCACCTCAGGCCGCTCGGCCTCGGCGCGCTCGCCGGACTCACCCGAGCGCTCAATGAGCTGGAGGTCGGGGTCGATCGCCGCCAGCCACCGGTACGGCGCCTGCGGGTCGAGGTACGCGACCACGTAGCGCCCGCGGCCGAACGGGCGCACGTACGCGGTGCGATGGTCGCGCACAACCCAGCCGAGCTGCAGCGACTCGGTCTCGGCGCTTCGGTGCTCCTCGACCTGCACGACCGAGAACGGCGGCGCCACGGCGGGGATCACGCCCGGAGGCGCTGCTTCGATGAGAGCTTCGGCGGTCCGTACGCTCTGCTCGAGCTGCAGCGCGGCGGTCCGGGCGCGGCCGCGCAGGAGGTTCTGCTCGAGCATCAGCCGTTCCCGGTTCTCGCCCAGCGAGTAGAAGACCCACCAGGTGAACTGGGCGTTGAGAACGAGCGCGACCGCGACGAATGCCGCCAGATGACCGAAGCCGAGCCGCACGCTGCCGCGCACGGACTCAGTATAGGCTGGCGCCTGACGCCATCAACGGCGGGCGCGGCTTGCATCCAGCCACGGCGAGACGGGCCGGCGAGTTGACACCGGCGCGAGCGCCCAGGAGAATCGCCAGCGATGTCCAGCCCGCGGTCTCTCCTCATACGCGGCGGCGTCCTCGTGACGATGGACGACCACCGGCAAGGCATTGCGGGCGACCTCCTCATCGCCGGCGACCGCGTCGCCGCTGTCGGTTCCTCCATGAGCCCGCCGCCGGATGCGGACGTGCTCGACGCGCGCGACGCGTTTGTCCTCCCCGGCTTCGTTCAGGCGCACGTGCACGTTGTGCAGAGCCTCGCGCGCGGCCACGCGGACGGCTTGCCGCTGCTGCGCTGGCTCACTGAGCGCATCTGGCCGTATGAGGCGGCGCTCGAAGCGCAGGAGGTTTCGGCGGCGGCCCGCCTCGGGGTCGCCGAACTGCTTGCCGGTGGCACGACCACCGCGCTCGACATGGGCACGACGCGCGACCAGGACGAGGTGTTCGCAGCCGCGCAGAACCTCGGCATCCGCTTCGCCTCGGGCAAGTGCCACATGGACGTCGGCGACGACGTCCCTGAGCGTCTGCGCGAGGACACGGACGAGAGCCTGGCCGAGGCCGAGCGCCTGGGCGGCCGCTGGCACGGCGAGGCCAACGGTCGTCTGCGCTATGCGGTCGCGCCGCGGTTTGCACTCTCGTGCTCACGCGACCTGATGACGCGCGCAGCCGCGCTCGCCCGCCAGCACGGCTACCTGCTGCACTCGCACGCGAGCGAGAACGCCGACGAGACGCGCGCTGTGCGCGAGCGCACCGGCCGCGGCAACGTGGCGTTCCTTGCCGACCTCGGCCTGACCGGCCGCGACACTGTGCTCGCCCACTGCGTTCATCTTGATGACGCAGAGGTCGTCGCGCTCGCCACCCAGGGCACCGCGGTGGCGCACTGCCCGGGCGCCAACCTCAAGCTCGCCTCCGGTATCGCCGACCTGCCGCGCCTGCTCGCGGCCGGCGTGCGCCTCGGCCTCGGCGCCGACGGGCCACCGGGTAACAACCGGCTCTCGATCTTCCACGAGATGGCCCTCGCCGGAACGCTCCACAACCTCGCGCACGGCGCCGGCGCAGTGGATCCCTGGACCGTGCTCGAGCTCGCGACCTGCCGGGGCGCCGCGGCCATCGGGCTGGAACAGGTTGGCCGCCTGGCGCCGGGCTGGAAGGCGGACGTCGTCGTCCTCGACCGGCGCGCGTGGGCGATGTCTGGGGACGCGGATCCCGCTGCGACGATCGTTTTCGGCGGCGGCGTCGAGAGCGTGCGGCACGTCGTCGTGGACGGCCGCATCGTCGTGCACGACCGCGAGCTCACCAGCGCCGACGCCGGCGACATTCGCCGCCAGGCGCGGCGCGCCGCACAGGCGCTTGCATCACGCCTGGGCTGGTAAGCGCTCGCGTACAATCCCGCCGTGACCAGCGGACGACGTTCGCGAACCGTCGGCGTGATCGCGCTCGTGGTCTACCTGTGTGCCGCAGGCTGGTTCTTCGTGCTCGCGCCGTGGAGCCGCTTTTGGACCACGCGGATCTCGCCCAGCGCCCCGCTCTGGCTGTTGCCGTGGCTGCAGAGCCCGACGATCCGCGGCGCGTTCACCGGCTTCGGCATCGTCCATTTCGCGGTCGCGTATGTGTGGCTCGCGACGATCACGGGGCAACGGTGATTGTCGGCGTCGGCATTGATCTCGTGCCGGTCAAGCGCGTCGCTGCGCTGCTCGAGCGCCATGGCACGCGCCTGCTCGCGCGCTGCTTCTCCGCCGGCGAGGTGACGAGAAATGACCCCGAGCACGTCGCCGGTCTGCTCGCGGCCAAGGAGGCGGCGTTCAAGGCGCTCGGCACGGGCTGGGGCGAAGGCGTGGGCTGGACGCACGTGACGGTGCGGCGCGACGAGTGCGGACGTCCCGTGCTCGACCTCAACGGGGCAGCGGCGGCGCGCGCCCGTGCTCTTGGGAGCGACGCCGCGCACCTCTCGCTGACGCATGCCGGCGGCCACGCGCTCGCGGTCGTGATCCTAGAACGCATGTCTTAGTCTGAACTATTCATGAGTGTTCTGCTGCGAACCCCCACGAATAATCCAGGCTAGCTCTTCCAGCCGCTTGACGTTCGCGGCCGTGCTGCGTAGGGTAGGCGGTCGCGCGTTGCCGTCATGCGCGCGTGGATGAGGCAGGGCATGTACAAGGAAACACTGAACCTTCCCAAGACGAGCTTCCCGATGCGGGCGGACGCCGCGCGCCGGGAGCCGGAACGGCTCGCCGGTTGGGATCGCCAGGATCTCTACGCGCAGATCCGCGCCGCACGCAAAGACGCGCCTGCGTTCATCCTCCACGACGGCCCGCCGTACGCCAACGAGCACATCCACCTCGGCACTGCGCTCAACAAGGTCCTGAAGGACTTCGTCGTGCGCTCGCGCTCCATGCTCGGCTTCGACACGCCGTTCGTGCCCGGCTGGGACTGCCACGGGCTTCCGATCGAGCAGAAAGTGGACCGCGAGCTTGGCGCGCGCAAGCTCGCGATGACCGACCTCGAGATCCGGGCCGCGTGCCGCGGTTATGCCGAGCGCTTCGTCAACGTGCAACGCGACGAGTTCCGCCGGCTGGGCGGCATCGGCGCCTGGTTCGAGCCGTACCTGACGATGTCGCCGCGCTATGAGGCTGACATCGCTGCCGCCCTCGGCAAAGTCGTCGAGGCCGGCCTGCTCTACCGTGAGCGCAAGTCGATCCGCTGGTGTTGGCATTGCCGCACCGCGCTCGCCGAGGCCGAGCTCGAGTACGCGACCCGGCGCGATCCGGAGATCACCGTCGCTTTCCCGGCCACTGACGCGGCGGCGCTCCGGCGGCTCTTCGGCCTGACCGGCGAGGCGCCGGTCGCGTTTGCGATCTGGACCACGACTCCCTGGACGATCCCGTCGAACCTGGCCATCGCGGTGCATCCCGAGGCCGAGTACGTGCTGCTGGAGACGGCACGCGGCGCGCTCGTGGCTGCCGCCCCTCTCGCCGACACGCTGCTCAAGGCGTCCGGCAGGACCGGGAAGGTCGCCGGCCGCGAGAAGGGGGCCGCGCTCGTCGGTCAGCGCTACCGCCATCCGCTCCCGGACGGTTGGACCGCGAAGCTGCCCGAGGGCGCCAACGTCTTCCGCATCGTCGCCGCCGACTACGTGACGCTCGACACCGGCACCGGCCTGGTGCACACCGCGCCCGGCCACGGTGAGGAGGACTTCCGCACCGGCAAGGTCGAGGGGCTTCCGATCGTCTCACCGCTCGAGGACGGCGGCCACTACACGACCGAGGTGCCGGCGCTTGCCGGCGTCCACGTGTTCGCGGCAAACCCGCGCGTGGTAGCGGAGTTGGCGAACGCCGGCGCGCTGCTCGCGCAGGGCGAAGGCGAGCACGAGTACCCGCACTGCTGGCGCTGTCATAAGCCCGTGATCTTCCGCGCCACCGAGCAGTACTTTATCGCGCTGACACCGGACGCCGCCCCCCGGGCGCGGGTGGATCTCCGGCGGCGCGCGCTCGAGGAGATCGACAAGGTTACCTGGGTGCCGCACTGGGGGCAGGCGCGCATCCGCGGCATGGTGGAGAACCGCTTCGAGTGGTGCGTGTCGCGCCAGCGCCGCTGGGGCTCGCCGATCACGGTGCTGCTATGCGCCAACCCCGACTGCCGCGCGGTGTGGCCGAGCGTCTCCGACCCTGTCTCGGCGCGCGCGTTCTTCGCCCGCATCGAGGAGATCTTCCCCGCGGAGGGCGCCGACGCGTGGTACGCCCGCCCGGTAGAGGACTTCGCCCCGGCCGGCCTCGCCTGCCCGAACTGCGGCGGCCACACATGGGAAAAGGAGCGCGACATCCTCGACGTGTGGTTTGACTCGGGCGCCTCGCACCTGGCCGTGTGCGACAACGGACGCTTCCCGGGACTCACCTGGCCCGCCGACCTCTACCTGGAAGCGCACGACCAGTACCGCGGCTGGTTTCAGTCCTCGCTGCTCGTCGCGGTGGTCACGCACGATGCCGCGCCGTATCGCGCGGTGCTCGTGCACGGCCATGTCCTCGACGCTGACGGCAGGAAGATGTCCAAGTCACAGGGCAACGCGGTCTCGCCCATGGACATGACGGCGCGCTACGGCGCCGACGTGCTGCGCCTCTGGGCCGCCTCGGTGGATCTGCGCGAGGACATGCCGTTCTCCGAGGAGAGCATGACGCGCACCGCGGAGTCGTACCGCAAGATCCGCAACACGCTCCGCTACCTGCTCTCCAACCTGTACGACTTCGTCCCGGGGCGCGATGAACTCGCGCCCGGCGCGCTGCTGCCGCTCGACGCGTTCTTCCTGCGTCGCGGCAAGCGGCTCGCCGCCCGCATCGAGCAGGCGTACCGCGACTACGAGTTCCACGTCGTCTACCACCAGCTCAACAACTTCTGCGCGGTCGATCTGTCGGCGCTCTACCTCGACATCCTCAAGGACCGCCTCTACTGTTCACACCCGCGGTCGCGTCCGCGCCAGTCCGCCCAGACCGTGCTCTACCGCGTCGCGCGCATTCTCGCCACGTTCACGGCACCGGTGCTGCCGTTCACCGCCGACGAGGCATGGCAGCACCTGCCCGGCGCCGATGGCGGCTCGGTGCACGTCCACACCTTTGAGACGCTCGCCGACGTGCCGGAAGATGCCGACCGCGATGCGCGTTTCGACCGCCTGCTCGAATTGCGCGAGGAAGTGAACAAACATCTCGAGGTCCATAGACAGCAGGGAGAGTTCGGGAAGTCCCTCGAGGCTGCACTAGTGCTGCATGCACAGCGGCCGGAGGCCCAAGCCCAACTCGAAGAAGACCTTGCCGACTGCGGCGTGACACTCGCGGAGCTCTGCATCGTGTCGCAGGTGCAGTTCATCCCTCAGGAGTTGTCCCGGCAGGAAATTTCTCTTGCCTACGGGAACCTCCTGTATGGTGTCCAAAGGGCAGACGGCAACGCGTGTCCGCGCTGCTGGCAGGTGGTGGCGAAGCCGACCGGCAATGCCGAGCACCCGGACCTGTGTGAGCGCTGCCGCGACGTCGTGCTCAACCTGGACGCGTGGGAGCCGCGATGAAGCTCTCCACCGCGCTGCCGGTCGCCCTCGCCGTTGTGCTGCTCGACCAGTTGAGCAAGTTCGTGATCACGCTCTGGCTACCGCTCGGCGTCGAGCGGAACGTGATCCCCGGCATCTTCCGCCTCGTACACACACGCAATCGCGGCATCGCCTTTGGCCTGTTCCCCTCCGCCGGACAGGGGTTCCAGCTCGCGCTCGTCATTGCGATCGCCGCGATCGTGGTGGTGGTCGCCTGGCAGCTCGCGCGCACGAGTGATGACAGCCTGGCCCGGTTCGGGCTCGCGCTCGTGCTCGGCGGGGCGATCGGCAACATCATTGACCGTGTCGTCCACGGCGAGGTGGTGGATTTCCTGTGCTTCTTCGTCGTCGCGGGCGGCCGCGAGCACCAGTGGCCTTCCTTCAACCTCGCCGACTCGGCGATCACGGTCGGGGCCGGCTGCCTGATCCTGGCGGAGATCCTGCACACGAGGCGCGCGCATGCATCCCGTTCTCATTGATCTTGGCTTCTACCAGTTGCCGACGTACGGCGTGCTGCTGTACGCCGGGATCATCCTCGGCATCGTGCTCGCCGGTCGGCGCGCCCGCCTCGTCGGTCTCGACAGTGGGCACGTGGTGGACCTGGGCGCCTGGGTCGTGCTCGCCGGCCTTGCCGGCGCTAAGCTCCTGCTTGTCGTCACGGACCCCTCGTACCTGAGCTCGCTTTCCGGTCTTTGGGGTCTGCTGCGCGCTGGCGGCGTCTTCTACGGCGGCCTGATCGGCGCGCTCATCGCCGCCGTTGTCATCCTGCGCCGCTTCCACCTGTCGTTCTTCCTTGTCGCCGACGTGCTTGCGCCCTCGGTCGCGCTCGGGCACTTCTTCGGGCGTCTCGGCTGCTTCGCCGCCGGCTGTTGCTACGGCACGCACTGCAGCCTGCCATGGGCGGCCACGTTCAAGCACCCCCTGGCGCAGGAGATCTCCGGCACGCCGCTCGGGGTGCCGCTCCATCCCACGCAGCTCTACGAGGCGGCCTTCAACCTCGCCAACTACGCCTTCCTCGCCTGGCTCTTCAAGCGCCGGCCACGGACCGGCGTGGTGCTGGCGGCGTACCTGGTCGGCTACGGGGTCGCCCGCTTCATCATCGAGTTCTTCCGCGGTGATCCCGACCGCGGCTTCGTGCTCGGCGGCGCATTCTCGACCAGCCAGGCGATTGCTGCGGGGATGGTGCTGCTCGGCGCCGCCATCCTGGCGTGGGCGCGGATGGGGAAGACAGCGAGCCGTCGCTAGTCAAAGGCCGAGAGCCCATGTCTCCCCACTCGACCGCAGCTCGGTTCATTGGCGTTGATTGCCGGCCGTCGCCTGTCAACTACCGCCCGCCACGCTTAGACTGTCGCCTGAAGCGATGGCCGTAGCGCCGACCCCGATCCGCCTCGTGGTGCCGCAAGAGCACGCGGGGCTGCGCCTCGACCGTTTTCTCGCTGCCAGCGGTCACGGTTGGACGCGCTCGCAGGTGGCGCGTTGGATCGAGGGTGGCCACGTCACGCGCAACGGCGCGCGAACGAAGCCCGCGCACCTGCTGCGACCGGGCGACGCCATTGACGTGCTTCCGCCGCCGCCTGCACCCTCGGACGTGCTGCCGCAAGCGATGCCGCTCGCAGTCATCTACGAGGACACCCAACTCATCGTGATCAACAAGCCGGCCGGGCTCGTCATCCACCCCGCCGCCGGCAACCCCGATGGCACGCTCGTCAACGCCCTGCTCGCGCACTGCCGCGACCTCTCTGGAATCGGCGGCGTCGAGCGCCCTGGCATCGTGCACCGCCTCGACAAGGACACCTCGGGCGTTCTCATCGCAGCCAAGACCGACGCCGCCCACCAGGCGCTCTCGCTCGCCTTCCGCTGGCGCACGACCGACAAGCGCTACCTCGCTGTTGTCTACGGCGACCCGAAGCGCGACGAAGGCGTGGTGGACGCGCCGATCGCGCGGCACCCGAGCGAACGCAAGCGCATGGCGGTCGTCCCCGGCGGCCGGCCCGCCCGCACGCTCTACTGGGTACGTGAGCGTTTCGCCGGCGCCGCGCTGATGGAGTGCCGTCTCGTGACCGGGCGCACGCACCAGATCAGGGTTCATCTGGCTCACGTCGGGCACGCGCTCGTCGGCGATCCCGTGTACGCGGGCCGCCAGTGGCGCGCGCTTGCGGATCCCCTGATCGCCGCGAGCTGCCGTGACTTCCCGCGTCAGGCGCTGCACGCCTGGCGGCTCACGATCGCCCACCCGACCGACGGCAGGCCGATGACGTTCGAAGCGCCGCTGCCAGAAGACATCGCCGCTCTGCTCGCCAACCTTCGCGCCGGTCACGGATAGGGCGCTTCCCTGCGCTCTGAGCGCGCCCGTCGCGACGGAACGAACCTAAGGCGAGTGAGGCGTCCTCGCGCGCGGCGACCGATCCCCGAACGCTCTTCTGCCGGGCAAGGGGCACGCCGGTGAGCCCGGGGCGGCGCCGCGACCGAGCGCTAAAAGTTGCGCGTATAGGTGTAGACGAACGGCACCGGCCGGCACCGGCGCATCGGCGGCGAGAACTTGAGCTGCTTGAGCTCCTCTTCGGCGTGCCGGACGAGCGTTTCGTCGCTTGTGGTGCTCTCCACGCGCCGGGTGGCGACGACGGCGCCGCTTGCATTCACCGAGGCCTCGAGCACCACGCGGCCGCGACTTGCGTCGCCGGCGAAGGTCAGCGGCGGCGGGTTGAGGATCTCGGCCGTCGCCTTGTCGGGCAGGCACGGCTCCCCTCTCTTGACGTACCTGCTATGCACCCATCCGATCATCTCATCGGCGACCTTGACCTGGAACCAGTCCGCCCCCTGGCCGACGACGAGCAGCTCGTCGCCCTTCTTCGCGCTGGTCACGATCGGCGCGTCGAGCGACGGCGCCTTGCGGACATTCAGCTTCGAGGCGGTCACGCGCACGAACACCTGCGGCGGTGCCGGTTTCGCCTCCGGCGCGGCCTGCACCGGAACCTCGACCGGTTGCGCCGGAGCGGGCGGCGGCGCCGTCTTGCAGGCGCCGATCACGGCCAAGAGCAGCACAACAAGGTCAAGCCGACGCTTCATCTTCAAGCCCCCTTGCGGCCAGTCGGTGCGACCGGGAGCGCTACTGCAGCGACGCATCGCGGCGAACGGTCCAGCGTTCGTGACCGTAGCGCTCACGTGCCAGCAGCATGGCGCGCGCGTGCTCCTGCGCCGTGAGTTTGGAGCTCTTGAACGTGACGCCAAAACGCTCGCAAAACCCGTTCGCGAGCGCGCTCGCGATGCTGTCGGAACCGGGCACCGAACCCATCAGGTCGCGTAACGTGATCACTGCGGCACGCAACGCCGCACCGTCAGGAAGGCCGAGGCACCCAGCCTGCAGGTCGCTGTCCCAGTTCTCGAGCAGCGAGCCGTGCTGCAGGAAGGAATTGCCGATCTTCCGCATCGCCGACCCGATGAGCTTGCGCCCCTGCACTACGACCTCACCCGCCGCTGGCCCGAGGAAGCACGGGATCGCCTCGGTCGGCCGCACGTGCCCACTCTCCGGCTCGCCGGCGAGCTCGGCCACGACGCCGAGCTGGCGCAGGCCGGCAATGAGCGCCAGACAGACCGCGCGATAGCATGCCTGCAGGTCGGCTGGGAACGGATCCACCGCGAGCCGTGCTGCGACCGCGTAGGTCAGCTCGACGTCGTGGAGCACGGCCCGGCCGCCGGTCGGGCGCCGCACGATGTCAATGCCGTTCTCGGCACAGTAGATCGCGTCCGCGACCTCGAACGGCTGTGAGAACCCGAGCGACAGGCAAAGCGGCTGCCAGCGGTAGAGGCGCAGCACGGGCGGCGATGCGCCTGCGTCGACGGCCTCGGCAAGGGCCTCGTCCGCGGCCATGTTCCAGGCTCCGTCGTGCGGCTCATCGAAGAGTAGGCGCCAGTTCATTCTCTGGCAGTTTACGCCTAGCGCGCGTGTCGTTCGTCACCGGCCACGAGACATCGCCTGTGCCCCGTGATGCCTGTCACCTCGGCACCTGTCTCAGCTTCGGGGATCCTGACCTGACCGCACCCTTTTCAGTGCGCCCGGCGCCCGCGCGGCCCTCAACGCTGCTGGAACTTCTTGGCGCGGTCGTAGGGCGTGATGTCGACCAGCTCCCCGTTGCGCACCCGGTCCTTGACGCCGCGCCAGAAGTTAACCGTGAAGAGGTCGCCGTGCACCAGTTCGAACACGCCTTTCAGGCGTTGCGGGACCCCCGCGTACCTCCTCATCTCGTCGATAAAGAAGTCCCGCGCGGTGGCGACGATGCGGTCCTCCTCGGGCTCGATCTCCTCCGCCTCGTCCCGGATTGCGGGCTTCTCCTTGAAGCTCGCCTGCTCAATCGGGATCACGTCGTCGTAGTCAAACAACACGACTCGCCCGCGCCGCGTCACGCCGTAGTTCCAGGTATTGAAGAGGTCGCTGGGAAAGATTCCAGTCGCACCGAGGTCCTTGAGGAAGTAGCCAAAGTCGATGACGGTATGGCGCAGCGTTTCCGGGCCACGCTCCTCGGTCAGGAAGATCGGGAGCGGTGTCACCTTGCGCTGCACATAGAGGTGGCGGATGACGACGAAGTCGCCCTCGATGCTGACGCAGTCGCGCGCCGCCAGCGCGAGCTCCTCAAGCAGGTCTTCGGCGAAGCGTCCACGCCTGAAGCGCAGGTTCTCGAACTCCTGCGTGTCGACAAGCCGCCCGACCCGATCACGGCGACACACAAACGCGTACTTACTCATCACCTCCGCCCGCTTCGTCGTCTTGTCCGTCATCTCGTTGGAACGCAGGAAGCAGGGGATGTCCTTGATCACCTTGAAGACAAAGCTGTAGCCGGGCAGCGTGAACACCGACATCACCGCGCCTTCCTTGCCGGGGGCGATGATGAACTGCTTCTTTGCGCGGTGCACAAAGCGGTGCAGGTCGCGGTAGAACTCGGTCTTGCCGTGCCGCGGGTAGCCAAGCGAGATGTAGAGCTCGGCAACCGGCTTCTCAGGCAGAATCGAGCGCAAGAACTCGATCAGCAGGTCGTGCCGCTCCACCAGGACGTGGAAGTGGGAAAAGGCAAAGCTGAAGACCTTGCTCACCTCCGCCTCGGTGAGCAGAACCGTGTCCACGAAGATGCCGGCGTCCTCGTTGTAGAGCGGGAGCACGAACGGGATCAGCCGCTCACCGGCCACGATGCGGCCGACGAGGTAGGCAGCCTTGTTGCGGTAGAACGGCGACTGGACCACCTCGAGAGAAAAGTCACCTTCGTGCGTGAGCGCCGGCCACAGGTGAAGGTCGATCTCGGCCGTCACCAAGGTTGCGTCCCGGTCCAGATCCTCGTACTCCTTGGCTCTGGCGAAGTCCTCGAGCAACTCCCGGATCACGAGCCGCGTCTCGCGGCCGCCGGGGTAGCAGCGGTAGACCGGCTCGCCCGGCGCCGCGGGCGCCGTCGCCGCTTGCCCGCGGAAGAACTCGACCTGCCGGTTGATCCCGACCGTGCCGAGCACGCCCCGGGTTACGGAGTTGAAGAACGTCTCGGTCAACTCAGCGTCGTGGCGCCCCGAAATCAGCTCCGAGAAGCTCTCCTTGGTCGCCACCCACAGCGCCTCATCGCCCACGCGGTCGCCAAGCGCGGCTGCGAGCGCGGCCGTGACCTGCCCGAGCATCTTCTCGTACAGGTCGAGGCGCTCGAGCGCGTCCTCGTGGCGGCCCTTCCAGTCGCGGCTGTGAAAGCGCCACTCGGCGCGCCGGGTCAAGCTGGCGAACGCTTGCGAGTAGACGTCGAACCCGTCCCTGATGAGCGCCGCGGCCGCAGCGCTCATCTCAGCCGCCCCCATCACCCTCTTTCACGGCGCCAGTATGGACCAACCACGTGCCATCGCGCAGCTAGGGATGTGACGGGGCGCCTCTGTGCCGCGTGAACCGGACGCTGGACGGGCCTTTGGGCCCCGGTTCAGTCCCACTTCTTCAAGCGCGGCCAGATCTGTTGCAGAGTCCAGCCCTTGGGTTTCCGGCAGAGGAAGACTGTGAAGTGCTCTTGCGCCATTGCGTAGGGATGCCCCACGTCCGCGACTGCCTCCACCTGGTCGAACCAGCGCTCCACGCCCCGACGGTCGTCGCCGAGCACGATCATGCACTCGCCGGTGTACCCCCGCGGCCCCCAATACCAATAGGAGACGTGTCCACCGATCGCCTTGGGGAGGCCGAGCTTCGGGCCGTAGAAGTCGATCGAGCCAGCCTGGCCATAGTGGTTGCCGAAGATCGCGCACTTGGACCGCTCCTCAAGAGGCAGCGAGTGGTAGACCTTCGCGACCGTTTCGGCCATCTCCGGCCACCCGAATCTGTCGGCGAACAACTGTGGTAGGGCGCTCGTCCTGCGGTACTCAATTCTCGGCTGGTTCAGGTGAATGGCCTGCGTGTAGCGGAGGTAGGTTTCGGGCGGCAGGATCGGCGTCGCCAGCGGCGCCAGCACCGCACCGGACACGGCCACCACAACCACGTACGCCGGTTTCACCCAGCCCCGACCCGGCCGCGCCGACCACCGCTCGAGCGCCACGGCGCCGGCGGCGAACAGCATCGGGTAGGCGGGAAGGGGGTAGTAGACGCGGCCGTGCACCGCCAGCAGCATCCCGATGGCGATCAGGTACGCGAGCCCGAGCCCCCGGTACTCCCGGCATTCGCGGCGGGCGACCAGGTGCCAGAGGCCGACCAGCCACACGGGGGCGGCGAGCGGACCCATGAAGAAGACTTGCTGGCCCAGGAACTGGATCCACGAGAGCTCGACGTTGCGCTGGTTGCGACGGATGTTGGCGAGCATCTCGAGGTGGGGAAAATGGTGCTGGATCATCCAGATCAGGTTGGGCAGGAAGATCAGAAAAGCGACCAGGCCCCCGAGCAGAAACCAGCGGTTCCCCAGCAGCCGACGCTGGGCCGTCAGCAGCACCCCAACGACTATGGCGAAGCCGAACATCAGCACCGTGTGCTTGTTCTCGAGACCGATGCCGGCCAGGACTCCGAACGCGAGCCACAGCCTGGTGTTGCCCGTCCCGATGATGCGGATCAGCACGAAAACACACCCCATCCAGATCAGCGGCTCGACCGAATTCATGGACAGGTAGCTGCCGGCGAAAAGGTACGCCGGTGCGAGGGCGACCGTCAGCGCGGCCAGCCCCTGAGCGAAGCGCTTCCCGCCCAGCTCCCGCACGATCGCACCGGTGAGCAGCACGATCCCGGCGGCGGCCAGCGCGGGGAAGAGATGGATCGCCAGCATCGAATCGCCGAACATCGCGCGGGCGATGAACGCCTGCAGCGCGGTCAGTGGCGGCATGTCCACGTACCCCCACGCAAGATGCTCACCGCATGCCAGGAAGTAGAGCTCGTCCGTGAACAGCCCGTACACGCCGGAGGTGGCGAGATGGAAGAGCAGGCAGACGCCTGCGATGTATGCCACGACCGCAGTGCCGCCGGTCCAACGGCTCTCCGTGCCACGCGTCGCGACTGAGCCGGAATCCGGAATGACCGCCTCCGTCACTACGCTCATACCATACCCTCCCACACCACCGACCTGCGGATCAGAAGCGTCGCTCACGCACGAGCCCGCGGCGGCTCCACCCACGATAGACATACGCCTGCACCGCCCCCAGGTTTGGGAGATAATGCAGCCCCTGAGCCTCCAAGCCCAGCCGGGTGGATCCGCGCAATTGGCGCCCGCGCTCACCCCACGGCCACAAGCCGGCGCTGCCGGCGACCACGACGCCGAGAGCGCGCTTGTCTTTTGCCGGACGGCTCGTTACCCTCGCGACCGTCCGGGGCGCCCGGGCCGGTCCGGCCGCAGAACCTGGGCCTGGGAGCCTGTCCGAGTAATGGGGCGAGTCGCGCGCAGGGGGCTTGCGAGGCGCAGGCAAGGCGCGAGGAGGAAGTTGATGCCCGAGCATCGTCGACGACGAGCAACACAGCATGCGCCCGCAACACCCCTGCGCCCGGAGGGTTACGGCGGCGCGGGGTCATCTGCTGCGTTGCCGCTCCTCGCCGATGGGGCAACATCGCCTTCGTCGCGGCGCCTTGCATCTGGCCCCGCGGCGCTCGTAACGCGGCCGCACCCGATTGCTCGGACAGGCTCCCAGGAGGCGAGATGAAGATCTCGCACCGCGCCGTCTCGATCCAGGAGTCCCCGATCCGCAAGCTCGCACCATTGGCGACGGCCGCGCACGCGCGCGGCCTGACCATCTTCAACCTCAACATCGGCCAACCCGACGTGCCGACGCCGCTGGAGTTCCTGCGCGCCGTCGCCGGCTTCAAGGACAAGGTCCTGGCCTACGGCCCCTCCAACGGCCTGCCGGAGCTGCGCCAGGCGATGGTGGACTACTTCGCCCGCTACGAGATCGCGCTCGGTCCCGACAACGTCTTGATCACCAACGGCGGCTCGGAGGCGATCCTGTTCGCGTTCAACGTGGTCGCCGACCAGGGGCAGGAGATCATCATCCCCGAGCCGTTCTACACCAACTACAACGGCTACGCCGAGATGGCCTCGCTCACGATCGCGCCGGTGCGCACGCACGCCGAGGACGGCTTCCATCTGCCGCCGGACGGGGCGCTCGCAGCCGCGGTCACGCCGCGCACGCGCGCGGTGCTCGTTTGCTCGCCCAACAACCCCACCGGCACCGTCCTCTCCTGGGAGGAGCTCGAGCGCCTGGCGGCGTTCGTGCGCCGCCACGACCTCTTCCTCATCGCCGACGAGGTCTACAAGGAGTTCACCTACGATGGCCGGCGCCACCGCTCCGTGCTCGAGCTTCCGGGCATCGAGGAGCGCGTGGTCGTGGTGGACTCGATCTCCAAGCGCTTCTCGGCGTGCGGCGCGCGCGTCGGCGCGGTGATCTCGAGGAACCACGACGTCATGGCTGCGGCGCTCAAGTTCGGGCAGGCGCGCCTGTGTCCGCCCACGCTTGAACAGCTCGGCGCGATCGCCGCCTACCACCTCGACGAGAGCTACTTCGAAGGTGTCCGCAGCGAATACCAGCGCCGTCGCGACGTGATGTTCGAGGCGCTCACGCAGGCCCCCGGCATCGTGCTCAAGCTCCCCCGCGGTGCGTTCTACATGATCGTCAAGATGGCCGGCGTCGCCGACAGCGACGATTTCGCGCGCTGGCTACTCGCCGAGCACCAGCTTGACGGTGAGACCGTGATGGTGGCGCCCGCGGGAGGCTTCTACGCGACGCCGGGCGCCGGTGCGGACGAAATTCGCATCGCCTACGTGCTCGAGGTGCCGAAGCTCGAGCGGGCGCTGAAGACGTTCCTCGTCGGGCTCGAGCGCTACCGCGCGCTTCGTCCGGTGGCGGCGCCCGCCTCCTGAAGCAGCATGGACGCCATGTGAGCCGGGACCCGGAAACCGTCGCTGGCCTCCCGGTCGGCGAGATGGTGCTGCCGTGGACGCTCGCGGTCGCCGGCTGCGCGCTCGGCACGTGGCTGACCGCCGACTGGAGTCAGCTCTGGCTGCGCGTGGCCGCCCCGTTGCTGCTCGCCGGTGGCTTGCTCGCCCTCGCGGCGATTCGCACGCTCGGGCGCGGGCGCGCGTTGGCGACCGCCGGCCCCTACCGTTTCGTCCGCCACCCGTACTTCCTCGGCATCCTCATCCTTCTCGTCGGCGCGATCACGGCGGCGCGCTCGCTGCCGGGGCTGATCCTCTTCTACATCGCGGCGCGCCTCACCATCGTGCGGGCGCGGCGCGAGGAGCACAACCTCGTCCTCCGTTTCGGCCAGGCCTATGAGGCCTATGCCGCGCGCGTCCCGTCCCTGCTGCCGCTACGCCCGCCGCTGCCGCGCGGATGGGCGCCGCCGGGGGTGGCGGCGCAGCCTGAAAAGTCGCCGTGAGGCGAGCCACGGCGACGGGACCTCGACCCCCTAGGTTGGTTATCGGCAGGGGACTATCATGAGGATCATGGCGCGACGGGCGCTGATCGCGTGCGCGCTCGCGCTGCTCGCGCTTCGGGCAGGCGCCGCGAGCATCGTGCCACCGCAAGACCTCGGCGAGCTCGCCCACATGGCGGACGCGGCCGTCCTCGCGCAGGCCGGCTCATCGAGGGTCGCGCGGCACGGTGCGCTCCCGTTCACCCTGACCACGTTCCGGGTGTTGGAACCGGTCGCCGGCCCGCTCGAGCCTAATGACCGGCTCACGGTCCAGGCCCCCGGCGGTGAGCGCGACGGTATCGCTTGGCTGGTCCCAGGCTCCCCGCGCTTCGAACCCGGCCACGTCTACCTACTCTTCCTCCATCAGCGGCCGGATGGCATCTTTCTGCCGCAAATGATGGCCTACGGCCTGCTGCACAGGATCAGCGGGCGGGACGGTTCCGCGCTGCTTGCGCCCGTCCCCGAGCGAGGAGGCATCGAGCTCTTCCCCGCGGCCGCTTCGGTGGCCGTCGAGCCGGTCGAAACCTACCAGGAGAAGCCGCTCCTCGCTCATCTGCGCGGCGTTGCCGCTCACCGCGAGACGTGGACGGCACAGGGCGTGACGGCGCGCCCAGAACAGCTCCCGCTCGATGTGGAAGCACAGTCGGCGCCAACGGGGTGCGTGTTCATGCAGGGAAGCCCAGGAAGCGGATACCCGACGTACCCATTTCGCTATCACACGTTCGACAGCGGCGGCAGCGTGACGATCTACTATGGCGGCAGTCCTCCCGCCGGCGACGCCTCACGCTCCGACGGCGGGCTCACCGAGCTCCAGGGCGCGATCGGGATGTGGAACGGGATCGCCGGTGCGAACATCAACCTGATCTACGGTCTTGGAAGGACGTACACGATGACCTGTACCACGTCCGACCAGGACGCCCCCGGGCAGCACGATGACTACGTGATGTTCAACGACCCCTGCAACGACATCGCGGACCTCAATAATTGTTCGGGCACCCTCTCCTTCGGTGGCCCCTGGTTCGGCACTCCCACAAACACAACCCCCGACGGCACGACCTGGTGGACCATCGTCAGTCAGTTCGTGGTGGTCAACAACGGCATCACGAGCCACTGCATGAGCGACAGCAGCTATAAGAACCTGCTCGCCCACGAGCTCGGCCACGGTCTGGGCTTCGACCACATCACCGGACAGCCCTCGCTGATGAACCCGCAATGCGAGAGCGGCGGGTGCAACGGCCTCTACCTCATCGACATCACCTGCGCGCAGTACAGTTATCCGGCGGCGACGCCGACTCCGACCAAGACGCCGACGCCGACACCCACCCCGACGCGGACCGTCACGCCGCCCCGTTTCTACGCCTCGTTCACGTTCACGCCGCCCGCACCGGAGGCGGGGGGTATGGTGCAGTTCACCGACGCCTCCAACGGCGCGACCTCGTGGCAGTGGACGTTCGGGGACGGCGGCACGAGCGCGGCGAAGTCGCCGTCGCACAGCTTCCAGCAGGTCGGTACCTTCACCGTGACGCTTCAGGCCGACAACGGCCTCACCACCGCCACGGCGAGTAAGATCGTCACCGTCTACGGGCAGGCCCGCCGCCATCTGAGCCGTTGATCGCCATTCTGATGTTGGGCGCAAGCGCCACGCTGGTCGTGGCGCGACAGGAAAACCTCGCGCTCCTCGTCCCTTACCTCGCATGGTCAAGCTTCGGCCCGCCCGTTCGAGTGGAGCGGCGGGGAGCGGTCGGCCGCGCTCGCGTGCTGGGACGGCTGCGCGGGTTGGACCGCCGCTACTGCTGCATGGTGACCGTTGTCGGATCGTTGGTGATGTTGTCAATCACCGAGGCAAACCCGAACACCCCCGATCCCGACTGCACCGTCAGCTTCGCGTAGCCACGGTCCATCGCCGTCTGTCCAGCCAAGTTCAAGAACGGCTGCGTCACCTGCGCCCACTGGCCTGCGGTGAGATTCACCGTGTAAGTGGCCAGTTCGGTCCCAGCAAAATTGAATAGCTCCACCAGCACACTCGCAGCACCCGACCCCACATCCACCACACCGATGTTGCAATGGTACGAGGCGTTCTCGGTAAGTCCTGCAAGGTACGCGCTCCGACCTGCACCCAGGCCGTTGCTGACGGCCACCGCCGGGTAGTCCTGCCTCTGCGTGCCGCCTGCGTAACAGCTCGCCGTGGACGAGACCTGGTTGTAGCTGCGCGCCGTGACCTTGAGCGGCTGGTCCGCAACGATCTGGATCGCTCCTGAGCCGCTCCCGCCAAGCTGCCCGACCACATCGGTCAGGATTGACTGCGTCCTAGCCGGCACATAGGTTGTGCTACTCACGACACCGGCGCTGCATACGCAAGGAACAGCATCGCGAGGACCACACCTGCCTGCCGTGGCATTGGCTTCTCCTCTCGCCGCTCACCACCGGAATAGGTAGCACCATGATGTGACCCACCCTCAAGCACGTCAAGGCCGCTTCCCGACGGATGTTGCCGGTTCTCAACCTACCGTCGGTCCAGTTTTCCGGGGCGGGTCACATCCGTCGACCACGACCACTACGCGTTGGCCGGGTGGCCACCCTCCTCGGAGAGCGGTGCTGCACGGCTTCAGTTGCATCAATGTAGTAGCCTATAACCAGATTGTTCACTGGAGGAGATCCGATGCCCAACATCGCCAAGGTCCTGAAAGACGAAATCTCCCGGCTTAGTCGTCGCGAAACCAAGAAAGCCCTCGCC